>Ga0105048_10007724_pt1 | contig 17268 bp, 17 predicted proteins | sample MAT05_FD_78382 | JGI IMG/M metagenome (GOLD analysis project Ga0105048, IMG submission 78382) | Freshwater microbial communities from Lake Fryxell liftoff mats and glacier meltwater in Antarctica - MAT-05 | ecosystem: Environmental > Aquatic > Freshwater > Ice > Liftoff microbial mat | place...
ACTGGCTACTGTATAATCTGCCAGTACAGCATTGGTCGGCCAGTATGTTTATGATTACCTTGCCAGTAGCCTGGTTATTTAACCTGTTTTGTCTGATAATCTGGCTTTTTGCCAATCCCTGGCGAAGCATCCTTTCGTTGTTGGCGTTGCTGGCGGGGTTTTGGTTGTGGCCCCGTACGCTTGTATGGAACAGTCCGCAGCCCAATCCGCAAGGGAAGTCGATGCTGAGTTTGTTAAGTTATAATGTTACTAATTTCAATTCCGATCTGATTAATGCCGCTCCTGCAAAGCGTAACCGGCCGCGTTTACTTACCGATTGGGTTATTCGGAATGAGGCTGCTGTAAAGTGCTTTCAGGAGTTTTATAATTCACAACGGCACCCCATTCTTCGGATGGCCGATCGGTTGCGAGCAGCAGGTTATACCTACGAAGCGGTATTATACCCGGAGTACCGGCAGGTGCCGGATTCTTTTATTGGCGTGGCCATTTTCTCGAAATATCCGATTATAAACCAGGGGCGAGAGCCGTTTGGTTTACACGCCCACAATGGCATAGTCTGGGCCGATATTAAGATTGGGGCTGATACTGTTCGTATTATCAACGTTCACTTGGAGTCAATGGGCATTCGGGTGCGCCGTGTCCTGAGTCAGCAGGAGATGGCGGGAGTGCGGACCGAGACACGGGGCATTTTGGGGTCACTTCGGGAAGGGTTCATTGCCCGGCGCGAGCAAGTTCTTCGGGCAGAAAAGTATATAGATGACAGCCCATTTCCGGTCATTGTAACGGGCGATTTTAACGAAACGCCTTACAGTGTAGTCTATGGGCGGTTGCGGGCAAGGCTCAACAATGCGTTTGAGGATGCGGGCCGAGGGTTTGGTTTTTCGCTCAACCGGGCTCCTAATCTGCTTCGCATCGACAATCAATTCTACGATGCCAACCGATTAACGGCTCTTAGCTTTAAAACGCTCCGTGAGGTTCCTTATTCGGATCATTTCCCGATTTATGGGGAATATGTTTTTACGGCGTTGCATTCACCCAGATTTCCCCGTCCATAAAGACCTCTTTTTTCCAGATCGGTACGGTCTGTTTGATGGTGTCGATGATATAGCGGGTAGCATCGAAGGCATCAGCGCGGTGAGGGGTTGAAACGCCAATGAGCACGGCCATTTCGCCAATGCGCAACAGGCCCGTTCGGTGAATCACCACAAACTTGAGAATGTTCCACCGGCGACAGGCTTCATCAGCAATCTTCTTCATTTCAGAGAGTGCCATGCGGTCGTAGGCTTCGTATTCGAGTCGGTCGACGGGGCGAGCCTGCGTATTGTCGCGGACTACGCCCAGGAAAAGATCAATAGCACCGGCACCGTCGGCTTGCAGGTATTTGTAGGCCGACGCGATGTCGATTGGGTTTGAGGTTAGGGAAACCATGTCAGTGAGCAGTTATCAGTGAACAGCGAGCAGTGAACAGTTTACAGCGAGCAGCGACCAATGCACTGAACTGTTGGTTGTTCAGTGCTCACTGCCCACTGTTTACCCTCCGCTTACGGGAGGAATAAGAGCGACTTCGTCGGTTGATTTGAGTTTAGTATCGGGTTCGGCATATTCGCCGTTGACGGCTACGAGCAGGGCGCGGATGTCGGCTAAACGCGGGTATTGACCGTGCAGTTGAGTGAGTAGGTCCGACACACGAGCGTTGGGCGACAGCGGGTGTTGAATCGCCGTTTGGCCCGTTATATCGCGGGTAATGCCAAACAGGAGGACGTTTATGGATGCGTTCATGGGGTAAAGTTCGAGAGGATTTTGTTGGTAGACAATGTGTAGGTGAAGGAAAAATAGTATTTTCAGGCCTTACTACCTGATTCGATGAAAAAACACTATTTACTACTCTCTCTTCACCTGCTTTTGGTTTGTTCAATTGGCAGCCTCGCGCAGACAGCAACGTCGTCGGCTGCTGATGTGTTGCAACAGCTTCAACAAATCGCCATTATTGAGCCCAAAGTCATGATGCCGATGCGCGACGGTGTCCGCCTGGCCACTGACATCTACCGGCCTAAAACCGACAAACCTGTTCCCATTATTTTCTCTAAAACGCCTTACAATTTTAACAATTGGGGCGATGGTGAACAGCGGAGTAATACCTATCAAGTGGCTCTGGATGCTGTAAAACGGGGCTATGCCTACGTGGTGCAAAATGAGCGGGGTAAATTTTTCTCCGAAGGCCAGTGGGATATTCTGGGACCACCCACTACCGATGGCTACGATGCCTTTTCGTGGATGACAAAGCAAGCCTGGTGCAATGGCAAAATTGGTACGCTGGGCTGCTCGTCGACGGCCGAGTGGCAAATGGCTGTTGCGGCTCTCGATCATCCGTCACATGCGGCTATGATGCCCATGGGCTACGGAGCGGGCGTTGGCCGGGTGGCACCATTCATGGAACAGGGCAACTGGTACCGGGGTGGTGCCCAACAGATGTTGTTCACCACCTGGTTGTACGGCACACAAACCGATGCGTTGGCCCGGCCGCTCTTTCCCAAAACGGCCACCAGTGAAGATCTGGAACGGGTAGCTCGTTTTTATGACCTTGCTCCCGAAATGCCCAAAGTCGATTGGGCGCAGGGGCTTCGACATCTGCCCGTTCAGGACATCATCAAAAATGCCAATGGGCAGAAGGGGGTTTACGAAAAAATGATTGTTCGTAAACCCAACGATCCTGATTGGTACACTGGCGGTCTCTATCACGAGAACATGCCCTTTGGCGTTCCCAGCTATTGGTTCGCGTCCTGGTACGACGTTTCGACCGGCCCCAATCTGGCGTTATTTAACCATGTCCGTAAGAATGCCATTGACGAACAAACCCGCAACGCGCAGTTTCTGGTTATTGCGCCCACGCTGCACTGCGCGTACAAACGGGCAACTGCTAACACAGTGGTAGGCGAGCGCAGCGTGGGTGATGCCCGCCTAAACTACGACGAACTTACCTACGGCTGGTTCGACTATTGGCTGAAAGGAGAGCAAAATGATGTGCTGACTAAAACACCCCGCGTTCGGTATTTCACGATGGGGTCGAACAAATGGCAAACGGCCGATGCCTGGCCCCCTGCCAATACGGCCATGACTACGTATTACCTGTCGAGCAATGGGCGGGCCAACAGCTTGTATGGTGATGGGAAACTGACGAGTACAGCACCGGGCAAAACCGAGAAGGCCGACCTGTTTGCTTACGACCCGGCTTATCCGGTTCCGTCGTATGGAGGTAATGTGTGCTGCACAGGGACTGCTATACAGGGCGGAGCCTTCGACCAGCATCAGATGGAAACCCGGCAGGATATTCTGATATACACCACCGAACCCTTTGTCGAAGGTGTTGAACTGACTGGTTCGATCGAATCCACGTTATATGTTTCGTCAGATGCCAAAGACACTGATTTTACAGTGAAGCTAATCGACGTGTATCCCGATGGCCGTGCCTATAACCTGGACGAGACTATCCTGCGGGCCCGATACCGGGAAGGTTTCGATAAGGAGGTTATGATGGTAAACGGCAAGGTGTACAAATTAACGTTAAGCCCAATGGCAACGAGTAATTTCTTTGCGCCGGGCCACCGGGTTCGCATTGAAGTTTCGAGCAGCAATTTTCCCCGTTTCGACCGAAACCTGAATACAGGCGGTAATAATTACGATGAGTCGAAGGGGATTGTTGCTCACAATCAGGTGTTTCATACGGCACAATATCCGTCGCAGGTGCGTTTGCCTATTGTACAGAAATAAGCAGCGAACAATTACGCAAACAGTGCTGTTTTGTTCGTGCCCACTCTACTAATTAACCGAATGTACAGACGTAACCTGTTGCGTCTCCAAACCACTTCACGGATGAAAGGCTTTCAATTTTCTCAATACGTGCCACCTGAGCAGAAGGAGGGCAATAAGTTTGATCAACTGCTGAATATTTTTCAGCAATTGCTGCTCATTACGTCGGGCAATGTAGAACAGGCGATGGCCTGGATGAATCAGCTCGACCGGCAGTACGGCCTTACCGACGATAAGTACGGGATGGGCGATTTTTTTCAGGAATTGAAAGATAAGGGTTACCTGACCGAAGAAAATGCGGAGGGACAAATTCGCATGACCCCCAAAAGTGAGCAGACGATTCGGAAATCGGCCCTGGACGAAATTTTTGGAAAACTGAAACGCTCCAACGCCGGGGGCAACCATAATACGCCTTATACCGGCACTGGCGACGAACTAAGCAGCGATATACGAACCTACCAGTTTGGCGATTCGCTGGAACAGATTTCGATGACCGAGTCGATTCGCAACGCGCAGATTAACAGCGGAGTTGACGACTTTACGCTGACGGAGCGCGATCTCGAAGTGACCCAGAAAGAGCAGAAAACCCAGACATCGACGGTGCTGATGATCGACATTAGTCACTCGATGACTCTGTATGGTGAAGACCGGATTACGCCCGCCAAAAAGGTGGCCCTTGCGCTGGTCGAACTCATCAAACAAAAATACCCAAAAGACACGCTCGATATTGTGGTGTTTGGCAACGATGCCTGGCAGATTCAGGCCAAAGATCTGCCGTATTTAGAGGTTGGCCCGTATCACACTAACACCGTGGCCGGGCTGGAACTGGCGATGGATCTGCTGCGTCGGCGGAAGAACAAAAACAAGCAGATTTTCATGATTACGGACGGGAAACCGACCTGTCTGAAAGAGGGTATCAAGTATTATAAAAACTCGTTTGGGCTGGATCGGAAAGTAGTGAGCAAAACCCTGACCCTGGCAGCGCAGGCCCGGCGGCTGGAAATTCCGATTACGACATTTATGATTGCCACCGACCAATACCTGAAACAGTTTGTGCAGGAGTTTACGAAGGTGAACAATGGCCGGGCCTACTACAGCGGTTTGCAGGGCCTGGGCAACATGATGTTTGAAGATTTCCAGCGCAACCGGCGGAAGAACATAAAATAAAGGAGCGGTTCACCGTTGCGGAAGGAGGAAGAAGGGAGGTTAACGCAACTATGAAACGTGCGTCAGCTTCCCTTCTTGCTTTTTTGGAAACAGATCACTCCTTGCCATTCCGTCAAAAGTAATAGGCTAAAGAATTGATTTTATGAGAAATAGCTGATATTTAAGGGTGAATAACCTTCCCCCTTCATGCCCATAGAATGAAACGGCACCAGTACCTCCTCCTGCTTTTATTGGTTCTTCTGATGCCGTTGGCCAGTTACGCTCAACCCTATACCGAGACTGAGGGCCGCGCTGCCTGGGCAAGGCTACAACGAGAATCTCTTTCCGAAACCACCTTCCGAAAGTCGTGCGACCTGATTCAGGATATTGGACAGACCGATCTGAAACTGGCCTATGAGTTGCTGGAACAATATGTTTCGAAAGTACGGGCAACCCGCAACCGGCAATGGCTACACATCCTGCTCATCAACTGGGGCAAAGGCAAAGAATCGCTCAATCAGTATGCCGAAGCTGATTCGCTGTTCAGGCTGGCCAGAGCGAATGCCCGAAAAACCAGCCCGAAAGCCTATTGCGATGCCCTCAGTTACACCTGTCAGCTTTATCATTCCTGGGATAAACTCGACTCATTGGCTCACTACTTAACCCTTGGCGAACAGGTCGCAAGGAAGGCTCACGACCGCGAGAACCTGGCTATTTTGCTTTACTTTCGGGCAGCATCGCGCAGTCGGAAGGGGCAGGCAGAGGCTATGCGGGCCGATTATGACGAAGCAATCCGGCTGGCAACGGGACTGCCCAACAAGAACGCCTTGTTCATGGCCCGATATGGCCGGGCCTCCTATTCTCTGACTAACCTCCAGCAGCAGGTCATGTCCTTCGATAGCCTACTCGACCTGGCAAAAGACCCCAGCTTAGCTCGCAGTCCCCGTTTTTATGAACGTACCACCGTCTATTACCGTAAACCGGGGCCAACCCTCCTCTTCAAACTGGCGCAACTCAATCTGTTGCTGGCCGATTACGACAACGCAGGTCGGTTTGCCGATCTGTTTTATGATGTGATGGTGAGGCCCACTCCGAAAGCCCCCAACGTGCCGTACCTGAACGCCGAGATGGCGATTATCCGGGTTTATCAGGGACAAATCGCGCAGGCACGGGTCTTTGTCGATTCGAGTCGGCACCAGTTTGGCGGAACCGAAACCGATATCCCTTATTCAGGCTATTTTTTGGCGGCTGGTTTACTGGCCGAACATGACGGAAAATTGGATAAAGCGGCCACTTATTACAAACAGGCCCTGACGAAGGGGGCTACCTCCGCTTCGTTTTCGCCGATTCCACCTGAACTGTTTTTTGTTCGCGCCCTGACCCAGCTGAAGCGCTACACCGAAGCTCGGCAGATTCTCGCTCCCTTGGCAACCGCCGTAATGGCCACTCCATACTCGTCTATTGGGCTGTACTATTACCAAGCAGTGGCCAATCTGGATCAGGCCGAAGGACGCTATGCTCCTTATGCACAGGCTCTGAATACCTACCACGCCATCCGCGACTCGCTTACCAACCTGAATCAGTATCGGGCGGTGCAACAGATTATGGCTCGTGTACGAATTCGCGACAAAGAGCAGCAGATTGACCGGCTGAACGCCGAAAACACGGCCCGTGTGGCCCAGATTCAACGTGAACGACGGTTCTACGGGGCGATTCTGGCACTGGCTCTGCTCACGATTGGCTTGCTCATGCTTTATCTCCGCAACCGACAGGCCCGCGCCCGGCAGCGGGAACAGTTGCAACAAAATCAGTTAGAGAAACTAGAACAACGGCGACAACTCGATCTGTTACAGGGCGTTATGGAGGCTGAAGCCAGCGAACGCCAAACTATTGCTGACCAACTCCATAACGAAGTGAACCCGCTGTTGGCTGTTGTGTCGCTCAACGTGTCGTCGGCATTGGAAAACACCACCGTTAACGAAACTGCCCATCCTAAACTGCACAAAGCCCAGGACGTGTTGACCTCCGTCAGTAGCATTGTGCGGGGAATCAGCCACCGCTTGACTCCCCAGCTCATTGAAAAGCAGGGTTTCAAACGGGCAATCGATGATCTGGCCGAGAGCATCAACCTATCGGGGAAAGTGCGGTTGCAAGCCATTGTGGTTGGGTTCGACGCTGCTCTGCCCGTGCCGTTTCTGAGCGACTTGTACCGAATTGTGCAGGAACTTGTTCAGAATATTCTGCGGCACGCCGAGGCCACCGAAGCCACCGTGGAGGTGATTGAACACGACCGGCATGTGACAATTATGGTAGAAGACAACGGCATTGGTATCGACACCGACGCATCGGGCGATGGGCAGGGGTTGGCCTCAATTCGGGCTAAAGTGGCCCTCCGGCATGGGCAGATGGATGTGCAGCGCAAACCCGATGGTGGAACACTGGTAGTAATAGACAACCTCGAGCTACCCCACCGGACAGCGGCTTCGTCCCTTGCACAAATTAGTTAGGGTTAACTATTTCGGGGCAGGGTGAATGAAGGGAACTTTGGGGAACACTAACCAGCGTTAAACCCATGATCAAGAGATTAGTAGTACTCGCTTTGTTCGCCCTAACGGGATGCAGCAAGTCGTTGCCCGGCCCCGAATTTTACGTGTCGGCATCAGTTGGTGGAAATGGATGGAATTCCAACGTCGCCAACAGCCAGAACACCAATGTTGCCGCTATTATCAGCCAGAATTCAATGGTGGTGGTGGCCTCGCAGAACATCGATAATACGGTCACGTCGCTGGGGGTCGTGTTCCCCAAGACTATCACGCTGAACCAACCCATCGCCATCAACCCGGCGCAGGGAACAGCCTTAGCCTACTCGATTACCCAAACCGAAGGCTACTCAGCCGACCCCGCCAGAGGAGGCAGCGGTACGCTGACCGTGACGCAGCTTGACGAAACAGCGGGGATTGTAGCCGGTACATTTTCGGGGGATGCCGTTAATAACTTGAACGGGAGCCGTATCAAGATTACCAATGGCCAATTCCGGTCGGTCATCTACAAAGTGAACGTAACAACGCCCCCACCTGGCAAAAAATGACCCTTCAACCAAGCCCGCTACCATGCGTATTCTGCTCGCCGACGACCACCCGCTTCTGCTCGACGGACTCCACCATATTCTGGCAGAGTTGCCCGATGTGGAGTTGTTGCCACCCGTCAGCAACGGCCATCAGTTGCTCGATTATTTGCATACGCACCCGGTCGATCTGGTTTTGCTGGACCTGAATATGCCCAAAATGGATGGGCTAACCGCCCTGAAAATCCTGGTTCATCAGTACCCAACGCTCCATGTGCTGATATTCAGCAGCTACACGCAGCCCCACTATATCCACGAAGTACAAGCATTGGGTGCGTCGGGGTATCTCTACAAAACCACTGATGCTCCCACCCTCAAAGCCGCCGTACTGGCTGTTGCCGCTGGGCAGACCTGGTTCCCTAAGCAGATAGCTCCCGCCGAAGCTGCCGACGATGATTTCAGCCGGAAATACCAGCTAACCAAACGAGAAATTGAAATTATTCGGCTGGTGGTTAGTGGTTTAACTACCCGGCAAATGAGCGAGCAATTATTTGTGAGCGAGTTCACGATCAACGCGCACCGGCGCAACATTGCCCGCAAAACCGGGGCCGACACCCCCGTTGGCTTAGTCAATTTCGCCCGCGAACAGGGGGTGGTGTAGCCGCCGACAACGTAATCAAAAAAGTGAACCCTGCCGATTATCGAGGAGATTGAGGATGATCACCTGCCGTTCGGCAACGGTGTAATAAATCATGTTGTAGGGCTGCAAAGGCAGTTTACGAACAGCACTCAGGCCCTCTAACCGTCGACCAATGAACGGCATTTTTTCCAGAATTTTCAGCTTGTCGCCAATCGTATCGGTAAATCGGTCGGCAACGGCAAAGCCAAAGGCATCCAGCAGATACAGGGCGATGAGCCGATAATTTTCTTTGGCTTCTTCTGACCAGACTATTGTGTAATCCATTGCTTGGCTTCGGCAACGACAACGGAATGGGGTGTTAGTTGACCCGTGTTTACTGTTTGCAACGCCCGGTTCAATTGCGTGATTAATTCTGGAGACTCTATAAATATGTCTGTTCGCTGACTGACAAATTCGCTTACGGTCAGCAGCAAATCCTGAACATCCTGCGGATTTTGAAGGCGGTCAATCTGTTGATGCAGAATAGATTTCAATTCAGCGGTGGCCATACTCCTGCGGTTTTTCTACCAAATATAAGCATAATTCGCTTGTGTACTGCTGCCTTCGCAAACGTGGTATTAACACCCCCGTTGGCTTAGTCAATTTTGCCCGTGAACAGGGGTTGGTGTGACGTACCAGTGCCTAAAATAGTTAGGATTAACTATTGAAAAGCCCGCGGGCTTAGCGGAATTTTGAACTGTTGTCTCGCCCGAACCGGAGGAGACCTAACCCTCAAAAACTACGACTGTCATGGAAAAACTTTCGATTTTGATGATGCTCATCTGGACATTGCCCCAGACTTGCTGGGGACAGCAAATACCACCGCAACCGTCAACACAAATAGATCAGGTTGCGGATGCGGCTGCTCGCTTAGTTAAGATCTATTTACAGGCCTCGACGGATCTCGTCACACAAAGACTGTCAGGTCCTTCCTATCAGGGAAAAGTCCCCAATGTTATTCAACAGTTGTTGCTGAACTTCGCCATTCAAAAGAATGATCCGAAACTTATCGACCAGATATTTAAGAATGCCCGCTCCGGTGTTTCACGGCGTACCATCGAGCCCGTCGATGACGCTACGCTCCTGGCTTCGACCGATGCCCGCCCCGGCCCGGTTACCCCGCCCGAAAGAGCTTCGTTTGTAAGCCATCTCAGCCTGCTCTACGGTGTGCAGCTCATTGGCAAAGGCGGCAAAGAGAGCGATAGCTTTGGCTCCTCAAAGACCAAAATGACCTATTTGGAGCCGACAGCTTCTGTTCTCTACAACTATGATTTGCCCAACAAAAAAGGCCTCCTCTTCGGTGGATTGGGGATTTATGTAGCCTACGGCCTGTGGGGAAAAGAGGACTACACCTTTCGGCAGACGAAACAGTCGTATCCGGTTTTCGGCGATCAGGGCGGCTACAACCGCTTCGACGCGGGGTTGGTCTTTACGGCGGGCTATCAACTGCCCCAGGGCCTGCGCCTGAGCATTGCCCACGAGTTCGGCTTAGTCAATATTGAGTCGGGCGGTGGGGAAGACAAGACCTTCAACCGGGTCTGGAGCCTCAACGTGGCCTATCCGCTCAAAAAGCTGGTCGGGCTGGTCAAAAAGAATAAAACACAAGCCTCTATATGAAAACGTATCTATTGGCTCTACTGCTAATCGGACTGCTGATTGCCTGCTCGTCGGAGCCCGTTACTGAGGCTGATTTAGAAGGCCGCACATTTACCTTTGCTAACCTAAAAGAAGTTGTCATTGACAGCCCCAAGGTTAAGGCCCTGATTGACGAGGCCAATAAAGCTACAGGTGGAATGCCAACTCCTGCGTATCAATTTGACAAGGGCGGAAAAGGGATGGCAAAAGATTTTGGCCCGTTCCGAAAAATGGATTTTCCCATCGTCTGGGCCATCAAAGGCGATACCCTCTACACCGAAATGGAGTATACAGACGGCCCTCGCTATAACACATTTCACATCAAAAAAGAGGGCGATGGATTCGTTCTCCGCCGAGTGGGAGAAACTGATGAATATAGTCTGAAACCCCTCTGAATAATTCTCAAACCAATCGAAACCATGAAAAAATCACTATTTCTGTTGCTGTTGAATTTACTCGTCTGGTTGCGCCCGGAGGATTCATGGGGACAGGCTGATAAAATTACGATTACAGCTTCCTTAGACATAGCCAGACAGTATTTGAGTGGTCCGTCCTACGGCAAGTTTACCAAAAGTAATGACGTGTTGACTTTCAATGCGCTCATGTTAGTAAATCCGCTTGCCGCATTCTTCCTACTTGATTATGGGTACGCGGCACGGCATAAGAATACCCCCGCCGATTTATCCACCCTCCTTGCCAGCACCGCCAACCATCCCGGCCCTACCGCACCTGACCCGGCCCCCAAAGCGTCGTTTTTAAGTCACGTCTATCCGTTAATCGGTGTTCAGATTATTGGCAAAGGCGGCAAATACAACGATGGCGTTGGCACCTCGACTACGCGCATAACCTACCTCGAAATCCCAATGTATGCCATGTACGGCTACAAACTGCCCGATGACAAGGGCCGGGTCTTCGGTGGGTTGGGGCCTTATATCGGCGTTGGCCTGTTCGGAAAAACAACCTACAAGGATTCCCGTACCAACGAATCTTACGCGGCTTTTGACAAAAACTCCGGTGGCTACAAACGCTTCGATGCCGGTCTGAATTTCATAGCTGGCTATCAACTGCCGCAGGGTCTAAGCCTGAGTCTGGTTCGTGAAATTGGCTTAGTCAACATCGATTCGGGCAACAGTGCCGACAAGACCTTCAACCGGGTCTGGAGCCTGAATGTGGGGTATCCGCTGGACAAAATAGTGAGCAAACTCAAGAAGAAGTGAGCACATATAAATAAGCCAAACCCCCATGAAAAACATACTCCTCTTTTTCTTGATTTTCGCTCATAGCTTCTGCTTCAATTCAGCGCAGGCACAAGTACTCACCAACCGAACCGTCGTGAAATTCAACCTGTCGGGGGTGATGATCAAAAGCTACACCGCTCAATATGAGCGTGTTCTGAACCGATACGGCTCCATTACCCTGTCGGGGAGTTATTCGCCTAACAGCACACCACTGCCCTTTAAACAGGCATTATTGAACCAATATGGCGACAATCAGGATGCGGTTCGCGCCATCGAAACGACGGTGTTTTCCAAAAGAATTGGTACGCTCGAATATCGTTTCTACCCGGCTGGGCACGCGCCAACGGGCTGGTATATTGCCCCGTTTGTGCGGTATATCAACATGGACATCAGCAATGATTATACCTACACGCCCAGCGATGGAGTTCTGCACCGCGCCACCCTCAATGCCAGTTTTAGTGCGGGCGGGGCCGGGGTGTTGCTGGGGTATCAGTTTTTGCTGGGCAAACACGTCGGGCTAGATTTGTGGTTGTTAGGGCCTTTCTATGGCACCAACGTCAACGCCACCTTTGTGGGCGAAGACCCGCTGTGGCCAAACCTGAAACCTGCTGACATTGCGAAACTGAAACGGGACATCGACAACACCCAATTGCCGCTTTATTCGGTGCAGTCAACCCTGGCATTGCCTATCATTACGGCCAAACTAACGGGACCATACTACGGCGTTCGGGCATTTGGAGTGGCCTTTGCCTACAGTTTTTGATCGGTTTATTGGCCATACCGCCGTTTCCGGCCCCACTGCCACATTAGGCCAATCAGCCCCACCAGGGCAACCGGGCCGAGTAGGTTGAGCAGTTGCCAGCTGGTACGGTCGTTTTGCAGGCGGATTTTGTCTAAGGGGCGGAGGGTGATTTGCCGGGTGCGGGCCTCAATAACTCCTTCTGGGTCAGCGAGATAATCAATGGCATTCAGGGCGAAATCTTTGTTGGCGAATGTTTGCCGGGTGTAGCGGTCGAAGCCCAGCGGGTAAGGTGTCTCTCGCTGATAGTCAACATCGTTCACCACTAAATCGCCATCAGAGCAGATAATGACTTTTGACCGACCCGTCGGACCGTCTACCCCTTCGGTTTTGAACCCGTTGGCCCGTGGGTCGCCGGGTAGAATCTGGTTGGCATAGAGCGAGCGAAAGCGGCCTTCGAGCAGGCAGGCAATTATCCGAACGCCCCCGTTGTAGGTACGTGGGTCGGGTTGTTGCCGGGCTTCGTTGTAGGCCACTACTACGGGTGCCTGCCGAATTTGGGTGTACGGAGAGGTAAGGAGTAGAGGTGTTTTGCGGATAGGCTCGTTGCCTGCACCCGTGGCCCGAACGGTGTCCATGGTGCTGGCGAATCGCGCCCAAACGGCGTCGAGGTTGCGGGTGATGGGGTTTTTACCCCCTCCGAAGTTATTAATGATCGGGTAGAATCGCCAGGGTACGAGTTGCACGTTGGGTTTGTCGCCGAGGTTGCCCACATTGAGTGGGATAGCATTGCTGCTCATGTCTTTAATTACGTCGCGATTGACGCGGACACCCCACTGGAAAAACAGCTCGTCGGTGTTGAGGTTGAGCGGCTGCGCAAATGTTCCTTCGGCTCCGACGGAGTCTACCCGTACACCATCTATAAAAAACAGGGCTCGTCCACCTTTCACCACAAACTGATCAATTTTGAACAGGTCATCGTCCGAAAATGGCTGATCGGGCTTAGGAACCAGCAGCACATCGAAATTGGCCAATGGTCCCGGTTTGGTGAGGTCGACAAAGAACAAATCGTAGTTTTCCTGCACTGACGCCAGGAGATCTGAAAAACGGGAAGGCGGTACTTTGGTACGAGCCAGCAAACCCACCCGTCGGCGGGTTCCTGCTGGTTGCGTTAACCGCCGGATGGCCGACGCCAGGGCGTATTCTACCCCTTCGTAAGACTGGTTCAGTTGTTCCTCCGGTGGGGCCGCTTTGTTGCCTTTGAGTAGCAACACAGGCACATCCTGTCCTTTATACGAGACAATTGCACCCGGAAAAATGAGTTTTTCGGTGCGTTTGCCGCCCTCATTGGCAAACACATTGGTCGGTAGCAGACCCTTTTGTTGCAGTAACTCAACCTGTTTGGCCTTAGCTTCCGTTTCGGTGATGCCATCAACGTCGATAAACCGATACGTGACGTTCTGATCGGCGCGGGCTGCGAACTCATCCAGCGTTTCACGAACGGCATTTTCGAGTCGTTTGAAACCAGGTGGCAAATCGCCGGTGAGGTAGACGTTGACGTGAATATCGTCGTCCAGATTGGCCAGCATTTTTTGCGTAGCCGCCGACAGGGTATATCGTTTCTCAGCCGTCAAATCGGCCCGAAAGAATAAGAATGCCGACAGTACGTTGAGGGCAATAAGGGCAATAGCAACGATTAATATTTGCTTCATTAGTGGTGGCTGGTAGCTGGCGGACGGTGGCTAGTGGAACTGCCGCACCAGCGAATAGACTCGCAAATAACGTAAATGTGCAGGCGATGCGTACACGTTCGCTTACATCAACTGCTCAATCTGCACGGCTTTGGGCTTTCGGGTGAGCAAATGAATAATTCCGTAAGCGATCAGATACGTGCAGCCGCAAACGGTAAACAACACATTATAGCCGCCTGCCAGATTCCCGGCTGCTTTGTAGCTATCCAGTAAACTACCTACCAGCATAGGGAAAAAGATGCCCCCCACAGCCCCGGCCATACCCGCAATTCCCGCAACGGAACTTACTGCCTGTTTGGGGAATAGATCAGAAGCCAGTGTGAACACATTGGTAGCCCATGCCTGATGCACGGCCACGGCCAGACTAATTAACCCCACGGCTACCCAGACATCGGTGGCAAACTGAGCCATAATGATAGATAATTCCAGGAAAGCGAACCCTAGCAGTACTGTTTTACGAGCCTTTAGCGTGGGCCAACCCCGCTTGATGAGCCACGAAGACAGGTAACCTCCGCCAATGCTACCAACGGTTGTAGCGGTGTAAATAAGCATTAGTTCCAGACTGGGTTTCTTGAGGTCCAACTGAAACCGGGACGAAAAATAGGAGGGAAGCCAGAACAAAAAGAACCAGTATATAGGGTCAATCAGTCCTTTGCCCGTAATGAGCGCCCAGGTCTGCGGCAGCGTAAATAATTTCACCCATTTCACGGCAACTTTTCTGTCGGTTGCGGATTCCTGCCCGCTGATAATGTAGTTGTATTCACTGGCCGATAGTCGTTTTTGGCGGGCGGGGACTTCGTAGAAAATGATCCAGAAAAATAGCCAGATAAACCCCAATGAACCGGTAATCCAGAAAACTTCCTGCCAGCCATAGTTCGTTAAAATAGAGGGAACAATGAGCAAGGCCGCCACAACGCCAACACTGGTTCCGGCATTGAACAGACCCGTTGCCAGCGCCCGCTCTTTTTGCGGAAACCACTCCGCCACTGTTTTTACAGCCGCTGGATAATTGCCCGCTTCGCCGATACCTAAACCCACCCGTGCTACCCCAAAACCAAACGCCGAGCGAGCCAGCGCGTGCAACATGCCGGCTACACTCCACCAGATAACCGAGACTGAATACCCGATTTTGGTACCCACTTTATCGACAAACCAGCCCATCGCCAGCAATCCAACGGCGTAGGCAGCCGTAAAGGCGATAACAATGCGGGCAAAATCAGTTTCGGTCCAGTTAAACTCAACTTCCAAAAGCGGCTTGAGTAAACCAATAATCTGGCGGTCGAGGTAGTTGATGGTAGTTGCTGTGAACAGCAGAACGACAACGATCCAGCGGTAATTTCCGGTAGTCGAAGCAGTTACGGGTTCGAGTTTTTGAGGGGTAATCATACTGGTTCAGGTTTAGGAGATGTGTTTAGTTTTTCGGTCTGTTGGTAGGTAGTTGATCAATGAAAGCTTGGAAATGAGCTTTCAGAGCCGGCCAGTCCTGTTCGGCAATCAGGCGGGTATCAAAAAGTTGACTCCCAATACCCAGGCCATCAGCGCCCGCTTTCATGAAATCTCTCATGTTGGTCAACGTAATGCCACCCGTTGGCAACAGCTTGATCTGGTTTAGGGGGGCTTTTATGTCGCGAATGTAGGCCGGGCCGAGGGCGGTTGTCGGGAAAACCTTCACCATACTGGCCCCCAAATCCCAGGCCTTGTAGATTTCGGAAGGCGTAAAGGCACCGGGAAAAATGGGAATCCCCTTTTTTACGCATGCCTTAATTACTTTTTTGTTGATGATGGGCGTTACAATAAACTGCGCCCCCGCTGCCAAGGCTCGCTCCAGATCTGCTTCCGAACAGACTGTGCCAGCACCAATGTTGAGACTTACTGGGTATTTCCGTAAGGCGTCCTGAATCATGGTTTCGGCCCCCGGTGTATTCATCGTTATCTCGACGGTGGTCAGGCCCGCTTCCTGGTAAATCGGCAAAATCCGGCTTACGTTTTCAGGTATTACATGCCGGATAATGCCGACAATGGGTGCCTGGTTGAATAAATTCCAGGAAAAAGCATCCTCACTCATGTAGAAATCGGGTAAATAGTTACTGGGTAACTGGTGATTGGGTAACTCGGTAAGCACTCCGTGCAGGCAGACCGTTGTCGAGTTACCCACTTACCAGTTTTCCCAATACCGAATTCTGAAAAAGGCGTATTTGGCCAACACTGGCGGCCCGGTCGATCAATTCGGTCGAGATTGTCAGGGTGCGATTGGTAAGCCTCAGTTCATCAATCGCCAATTCATAAAAGGCAGATAAATTGCTGCCCCCGCATAAAACCAATGATTCGGTTTCGCTTTCGACGAGGTGATTCAACTCGATGCCGATCAGTTGGCCACTCAGGTAAAATGCGTTTTCTTCTTTGGTCAATTTGTCGAAAAGCTGGTTAGTCCGAACCTTGAACAAACTATTCAGGATAACCGACGATTTTGCCTGTCTTATTCCCTGCCGGAAGGCCTTATTATTAGTCTCCGAGAAATCAGAAACATTAGTTAGTTCAACCGAATCTTTCAGGATACTTCGCTTCGCCATCAGGTCGAATAATTCGCCGGTCATGTAGGTATTGAACTGGATCAATTGGCGATTTTGTAGGTACAGATGTTTGGAATGGGTGCCGGGAAAAATGCAGACAGCATCGGCTAGTTTGTGGCCCGATACGTCGAGCAGGGCAATTAAACCGATTAGCTGCGTTTCTTCCCCCCGCATCACATCGTCCTCGCTTCTTACTCCCGAAATCAGCAGCATATCGTGCGGAAAATCGGGCTGTGCATTAAACTGTCGTGTACTCGCCTGACTCCCATCAAGAGCAAAAGGCAGCGTCGCATACGGAATCTGCTCGATACCAATGGACGAAGAGGCCATTCCCGAAATAACAATGGGTACGTTGGTCAGATTCATTGACAGTCGGGATGCCAGCAACTCAATTTGTCCGCTTAATTGCTGGCGAAAAAACTGCTCACGCGGTAGGCCCTCACCCGTTCCTCTCCAGTTGTCGAACGTGTCGGCGATACCGATTGGCGACTGAATTTCATCAAGGCAGCGGTCGTCTGCCGTATTCATCAATTGTAATCGAAAGAAAGAAGTCCCCCAATCGCAGCATAACAGGTGATTTGTCATTGGACTGTCGGTTAATAATATCCTGTTACTTATCTATTCATTCCTTGTCTCGGG
>Ga0105048_10007725_pt1 | contig 17267 bp, 17 predicted proteins | sample MAT05_FD_78382 | JGI IMG/M metagenome (GOLD analysis project Ga0105048, IMG submission 78382) | Freshwater microbial communities from Lake Fryxell liftoff mats and glacier meltwater in Antarctica - MAT-05 | ecosystem: Environmental > Aquatic > Freshwater > Ice > Liftoff microbial mat | place...
GCTGCGAAACCCGAAGGACCGTCACAGCCTCAAATCCCGGCGAAAACTCGCCTGTCTAAACTCCGAATACCTCGAAGGACTGCTTCGTTACCCAACGCCGTTAACCTGAGGCGATTCCCCTGGATCAACGCGGCATCAAAAGGGTGAAAAATTCTGCCGTCGCCGTTTCGGGCCACGACCGCACGCCCTCCGGAATGGCGAGCCAGGGTTGTTTGCGCTTCGTCCAGATGTGGGCGATGGCATCAAGCTTGTCGCTTGCATCCAGCGTGCCCGCGCGCAGCACGGCAATGCCTGGCCGGGCGCTGTTGGTGTTGTAGATGCGTGTGTGGCAGGTCGGGCATATGCGCTGCCTGGAGGTGCGTCCGCTCGGGCTGGTCAGTTCGTAGATCGTGATGTCGCCCGTCACGGCCAGCTCGTCCTCCGCAAACATGACTTGCTGGCTGAACGCGCTGCCGCTCCAGGTCTGGCAGTCGAGGCAGTGGCAGCAATAGGAAGGCGGAAGCTGGTCGCGCGCGAGCACGTATCGTACCTGTCCGCAGCGGCATCCGCCCGTAAGACCCGTTCCTGCTTGCATCGGTCACTTCCGTTTCTGGCTGGCCGCGCTATCAGTCTAACCATGAAAATCGCGACTTGGAACGTGAACTCCGTCAACGCGCGCCTACCCACCGTGCTTGAGGTGCTGAAGACCTGCGAGGCAGACGTGTGGTGCCTGCAGGAGATCAAGTGCATCGACGAGAAGTTTCCGCGCGAAGAGCTTGAGGGCGCCGGCTTCAACTGCGCCGTGTTCGGACAGAAGACGTACAACGGCGTCGCCATCCTCTCGAAATTCCCGATCTCCGACGAAGTACGCCACCTGCCCGGCGAGCCGGAAGACGAACAGAGCCGATATCTCGAAGTCCTGATCGAAGCGCCCCGCCCGGTTCGCGTCGCGTCGGTCTATCTGCCCAACGGCAATCCCCGCCCCGGCGACAAGTACGACTACAAGCTCCGCTGGATGGACCGCCTCAACGAGCGCGCGAAGGCGCTCCTCGCACATGAAGAACCCGTGGTTCTCGCCGGCGACTTCAACTGCATCCCGCGCGATGAAGACTGCTGGGATCCAAAGGCCTGGGCCAACGACGCCCTTGCCTGGCACGACACGCGCGAGCGTTTCCGCAAGCTGCAGTGGATGGGCTACACGGACGCGTTCATGGCCCGCGATGGCCGCATCCAGAAGTACACCTTCTGGGACTATCAGGCCGGCGCCTGGCAGAAGGACTGGGGCATCCGCATCGACCACCTGATGTGCAGCCCGCACGCCGCTGATCGCCTCAAGGCGATCTCGATACACCGCATGGCGCGCGCACTCGAAAAGCCCTCAGACCACGTACCGGTAATCGCGACATTCGCGAACTGAAGCTTCCGCTCGGGAAGGCTTCGCGCGCCGCATTTGCGCCTCAAAGAATCTCCCGATCGCCCCTTTGTGGTCGATCCAACGGCGCCGGTTCTACGTACACAGGATCATTCTCTCCCCCGAGAATCACCCTCAAGCCCTGCTGACCTCTGGTCGGCAGGGCTTTTCTCTTTTCCGCGGTGGAAATGTCAGCCCTTCTGGTGGCCGGTCAACCAGTCCATGAAGGCCAGAAGCACGCCCGACACGACGAAGGTGACGTGCACGATCACCTGCCACATCAGCTGCCGCTCGGCCGTGGGCGTAAGCTCGTCATTGCCACCGAGGTCCAGGAAGCTCTTCAACAGGGCGATCCCCGAAATCGCAACGATCGAGGCCACCAGCTTTAGCTTCAGGCCCGAGAAGTCGACCGTGCCCATCCAGTCCGGCCGGTCCTCGTGATCGCCCACGTCGAGCTTCGAGATGAAGTTCTCATAGCCCGAGAAGATCACGATCAGCACCAGGTTCGCCGCCAGCGACAGGTCGATCAGCGATAGCGCCAGCATGATCGCGTCATCCGCCGTCATGGCGTAGGCGTGCGTCACAGCATCGAACGTCCACAGCATGGGAAGCGAGTGCGCCAGCTCCTGGAAGAACACGACCATCAGGGCGACCAGCGCCGCGATCAGGCCGACATAAAATGGGGCCATCAGCCAGCGGGAGGCGAACAGGCCGCTTTCCAGCATGTTCTCGAAGAAGGGTTTCTTGGCCATCTGGGTCCTGCCGCCGGATCGAACGTCCGCTCCGTTAGCGCGATTCCTGCAGTCTGGACGTGGAATCACCCCGCGCGCGAGGCCGGCCGGGGTTTCGGCTGCCGGAAGGTTGAAGATCAGGAGCCCAGGCCCGGATCGCGAAGCGCATCCGGCGTGAGCCGCTGGCTCATCGCGTCGATCAGCAGGAAGATCGCCGCGAAGTCGACAAGCATTTCACGCACGCGGCCAAGATCGTCCATCTTGCGATACATCGACCCGACTTCGAGAAGGTTCGCGCCCTCGCAGGCCAGATACATCTCGCCGCCTGAAAAAGCGCAGCGCACTTGCTTGCCCTTGAACGCGCGCTCGAGTCCGACAAGGCGCTCCATGAAATCCGGCGTCAGAAGAAAGCGCGCTTCGATCTGGTCGGTCGAGTAGACCTCGAACGCCTTCTCGAACACCGGATCTTCCAGCTTCACCTTCTGCGCCTTGCCCGGCCCCAGCTTGCCGAGGAAGTTGAACATGCCCTTGTCGCGGAACACCTTGGTGACGCCGTTGAACTGCTTGTGAAACTTCACGACCAGGCACTGCCCGCGAAACACGGTCACCCATGTCGTGCGCGTACGGCCCTTGCCGTCCGTCGTCGTGCGCTTCTCTTCCAGATGCGCTTCGAAGAACTCGAATGGCGTGTCGTTGCGCGCGCCCGCGAGCCGGTCCTCGTACTTCGAACGATCCCAGCCGGGCACGAGGCCCAGCGCGCGGAAGCTATTGATCTCCGACGGCTGCGCCGGGTCGAGCTGATAGCTCATGCCGAACTGGGCTGTCACAGGCTCGACCAGCATCAGCTTGGTCTCCTTGCCCAGCTTGTTCAGCTGCATGCTGCCCCAGGCGATGATGCCGATCGCGGCGAACACGCCGATGAAGGCGCCAAACATGTAGCCGTCTTCGGGAACAAGCGCGCCAAACCCGAAGAAGATGGCGATGGCCAGCGCCACGCCCGCGATGCCAAAGTTGCGCTGCCGCGCGACCGCCTTCACGCGATCTGCTTCGCGCGCCGCAAGCTGGGGCTGCACGGATGTGCTGAAATGCTCTGCGAAGAAACCAAAGTCCTTCGGCAAGCCAGCCATGGCGTCGCTAAGCGAAAGGATTTCCTGCTTCTTTGCCATGCCCGCCCCGACTCGACTTACCCCAGCGCGGCAGTCTTACACGATGGGCGGCGCGGGCTACAGGCCCACCTGCACCACCTACTTCCGGATCTGCCCCAGATCGCGAACCGCGCCGGTATCCGCAGACGTCACCAACGCCGCATATGCCTGCAACGCTGCCGAAACCACGCGCTTGCGGGCCTTGGGCGTGTAGGCCTCCTTGCCACGGGTTTCCTCCGCACGGCGGCGATGGCCGATCACGTCGTCCGGAACGGCGAGGCGGATGGAGCGGTTCGGGATGTCGATTTCGATCGGGTCGCCTTCTTCCACCAGCGCAATGAGCCCGCCGGCCGCCGCTTCAGGCGAGGCATGCCCGATCGAAAGCCCTGACGTGCCGCCCGAGAACCGCCCGTCCGTCAGAAGCGCACACACTTTCCCGAGGCCGCGCGACTTCAGGTAGGTCGTCGGATACAGCATCTCCTGCATGCCCGGCCCGCCCTTGGGGCCTTCATAGCGGATCACCACCACATCGCCCGCCACGATCTTGTTGTTCAGGATCGCAGCAGCCGCCTCGTCCTGGCTTTCGAACACGCGGGCGACGCCGTTGAACTTCCAGATCTCTTCATCGACCCCGGCCGTCTTCACGATGCAGCCCTTCTCGGCGATGTTGCCGTAGAGCACGGCGAGCCCGCCATCCTTCGTGAACGCATTCTCCTTCGAGCGGATCACGCCCTTGGCGCGATCGCGATCGAGCTCGGGCCAGCGCTTCTCCTGGCTGAAGGCCACGGTCGTGCGCACGCCACCCGGCGCCGCCTTGAAGAAAGTCTCGACCTCTTCATCGTTCGACTGCCGGATATCCCAGTAGGCGATCGCATGGCCCAGCGTCGGCGAATGTACGGTGCTGGTTTCCGTGTTCAGCAGGCCGCCGCGTGCGAGTTCGCCGAGGATGCTCATGATGCCGCCGGCGCGGTGCACGTCTTCGATGTGAACCGTCGACAGCGCAGGCGCGACCTTGCAGATGCACGGCGTCGCGCGGGAGATGCGGTCGATGTCGTCCATGTTGAAATCGATGCCGCCTTCCTGTGCTGCGGCGAGGATGTGGAGCACCGTGTTGGTCGAGCCGCCCATTGCGACGTCGAGCGCCATTGCGTTCTCGAACGCCTGACGGTTCGCCACATTGCGTGGCAGCACGCTGGCGTCGTCCTTCTCGTAATAGCGTTTCGAGATGTCGACGATCAGGCGACCGGCGCGTTTGAACAGACGCTCGCGATCCTTGTGCGTCGCGACGACCGTGCCATTGCCCGGCAGCGAGAGGCCGAGCGCTTCGGTGAGGCAGTTCATCGAGTTGGCCGTGAACATGCCGGAGCACGAGCCGCATGTCGGGCAGGCTTCGGCTTCAACGGCCGCGACTTGCTCATCCGAGATACGATCATCGCCCGCCTGCATCATGGCGTCGATCAGGTCGAGCTTGTGCGTTTTGGAGACGCCGGTCTTCTCGTCCTTCCAGACGACCTTGCCGGCTTCCATCGGTCCGCCCGAAACGAAGACAGCCGGAATGTTGAGCCGCATCGCCGCGTTCAGCATGCCCGGCGTGATCTTGTCGCAATTGGAGATGCAGACCATCGCGTCGGCGCAGTGTGCGTTGACCATGTACTCCACCGAGTCCGCGATCAGGTCGCGGCTGGGCAGTGAGTAGAGCATGCCGCCATGGCCCATCGCGATGCCGTCATCGACCGCGATGGTGTTGAACTCCTTCGCGACCCCGCCAGCCGCCTCGATCTCGCGCGCGACCAGCTGGCCCATGTCCTTGAGGTGGACGTGTCCCGGCACGAACTGCGTGAACGAGTTTACGACCGCGATGATCGGCTTCGAGAAGTCGCCATCCTTCATGCCGGTCGCGCGCCAGAGCGCGCGTGCGCCAGCCATGTTGCGGCCAAAGGTGGTGGTGCGTGAACGGTAAGCGGGCATGCCAGTAGCTAAAAAGGCAAAACCGGCCTTTTCGCAAGGAAAAAGAGCTTGTCCGGAGCAATCCGTGCCCCGCTTGGCTTGATAACCCTACCGGCTTTGAACCGCCGAGCCGTTCGAGAACATGCGCAGGATGAGGATTTCCTCGCCGATGCGCTGGCTGATCACCACATAGGGCGTGCCCTCGATGTGCAGTTCCCGTACGCCGACCCGGCGCGTCTTGCGGCCAAGCTGGTCGAAGCGGATCAGCTGCTGGATGCGCGTCTCGACCAGCGACTTATCGCGGGAAGCATGGGCGACGTGGCCCGAGTTTGACGTCGTGATGAGCGCCTCGAAATCGTCCGCCGCACGTGGCCGCCAGGAGATTTTCATCGGCCGAACCTCACGCGCATGCGACCCATGACATCGGCATGCGACAGCCGCACGCCATTGTCGGTGTCGATCTCGACTTCGACCTCACGCCACTGTTCCGACGTCAGCAGCGAAGCCGGCTCCATAAGCAGGTCCTCGATCTCGCCGGCCAGCATTTCCTGCTCCGCCTCCGGCAGGGCGCGCAGGCGGTCAATCACAGCTTCGATGCGGGTGGCCATCGGGGAGGATAGGCCGCGAAAGGATAACAACTTGGCCGACGAACCGGCTCAATCCAGCCGGATCACATGCCCGTCCGACGGGCTCGCCTTGCCGGAAGCCAGATCCGCAAACACCTGGCCTGCGGCTTCCAGTCCGCGATGATCGACCACGCGCGTGGTCTTCGCGGCGGTCGGCAGGAAAGCGGCCCACGCCGCGCCCACCTTCTGCCCGAACCCGGCAGGGCCCCAGTCGCCGATCCGCTTTTTCACCACATCCGGCGCAAAGAACATCTTGGGTGTCGGCCCCGCGAGCGCAGCATCTGGCCGTGGCGCATCCCAATGCGTCGCGCCAACCGCGCAGGAGTATTTCAAGTTGTCCGCAAACTTCGCATGGACATCTGACCGCACGCCGGCATTGCCCGCGATGTCGACAAACACGGTTGGCGCAGATCCATCCATCCCGCCGATCGTCTCGTACGGCAGAACCACGTCATAGAAGCCGAGGCCCTTCGTGTAGGTGACGTTTGAAGGCGACGTGAGCCCGACCACCTTCACATCGCCGCGCGCCTTCAGCAGTTGCGCCGATGCATATGACGTCTTGGCCGACGCGCTTGAGAAGACCACCTGGCTGGCGCCGAAGTATCCGGCGTCCGCCAGAAAATCATCGATCAGGAACGACGTCGTGAACAGCGGCCGGAACAGCACCTGCAGCGCCTCTGTCTCCTTCGCATACAGCGGATCGCCAGCATTGAAGACATAGCCGTTATAGACAGGAGCCAATCCCGCACGATGCGCGCTCTGGTCAGCGAATGCGCCGTTCTTCCTGTCTCCCGGCTTCACCACGAACGTGTCCGACATAGGGAGGTAGCCATAGACCCGCTCGCCCACCTTGGTGGTCGGCGATCTGCTTTCAATCACGGTCGCAAAGCCCCACACCGGCACGCGCCCCCATCCCTCCTCACCCGAAGGATAGAACTGCCAGTACTTCAGAAAGTCTCCCGCCGCGCCATACGTCACGTTGTTGGCCGTCAGCGAGAACACATCGACTTTCAGTCGCACATCACCGTCAGCCAGTGGCGGCTCGGCCAGTTCGCGCAATTTCGTCTGCGCCAGCGCGCCCTTGCGAACGAGAACATCCATCGACTTCTCCCTGCCCAACACAGCCACACTAGACGCTCCGTCAGCGGCATATCGATGGCCCGGCCATTCTGAGCCGCATAAGTTGATCTGAATCAACCCCTCCAGAATTCGGTCAGCGAACTTCTGACCTACCAAGGGGACGACGGGCTTCAGGAGCATGACCTGGCGAATCCCCATTTGCTCGATTGGAGGAAGCGCAGATGAAACTCACACATACGACGGCCGCGGCAGCGCTTGCACTTGTGACCGCAATGGCTATGTCCCCATTTCAGGCCGCGATCGCTGAGCCGCCGCAGGCCGAACACGCGGTCAAGGTCGAGAACTTTACGCTGACTGACCAAGCAGGAAAGAGTCACGAACTCTATAGCCTCGTCGACGCACCCGCGATCGTGATTGTTCCACAGGTCAATGGAGACCCCCTCTCGCGCGACGCCATCAAGGCTCTCGAAGGAATTAAGGGGATTTTCGGAGGCGCAGAGTATTTCGTCCTCAACTCAAGCCCTGTCGATACACGCGCCACCATTGCGGAGGAGGCAAAGGAGCTCAACACGAGCATTCCGATGCTTGACGATCATCAGCAGGCCGTCGCCATGAATCTTGGCGTCACACAGACTGGCGAGGCGTTCATCATCAATCCCATCGGATGGAAGGTCGTCTATCGCGGCCCCGTCACAGCAGCCGCAGCAGCTGATCAGAGCGAGCAATACCTGCTCTTCAACGCGCTCGTCCACGTGATAGGTCACCGCGTCATCGAAGATGCCGATGTCCCCGTGAAGGGCTCACCGATCCATCTGGCCGCAGGGCACTAGGGATTTGTTTGCGGGCGCCGCGATTGAAGTTCTGGCGCCTGCATCTCGTCAGGCGGATGCCAACGTCTGCATGTCTTCCGGCGTCAGATTGAGTTTGGCCGCTGGCGTCAACTCCAGCAATTGAGCCACGCTCGTAGCCGAGGCGATCGGCGCCGTCACGCTCGGCCGCACCATCAGCCATGCCAGAGCCACCTGCACCAGAGTCGCCCCCGTGCGCAGCGCAACAACATCCATCGCAGTCAGCAATGCCTGCGGGCGGCCCTGCATCAACTCCTTCATTCGCCCGCCTCGCGCCGACTTCTGAAGGTCAGCCTCTGTGCGATATTTGCCTGTGAGAAATCCGCTCGCCAGCGCGAAGTAGGGGATCACACCCAGGTTTTCGCTGACGCACATGTTCTCGAGCGCGCCTTCATACTGATCCCGCACCAGCAGGTTGTAGTGCGGCTGCAAAACGCCATAGCGCGCATGGACCTTGCCATCCCCGGCCGCCAGCGCCGCCGTCAAGCTTGCTGCGCCATAGTTGGAAGCGCCGGCCACGCGAATCTTGCCCTGCTGGATCAAACGCTGATGTGCCTCAAGAGTCTCCTCGATCGGGGTGTCCTCGTCTGGGAAGTGCGAGAAGTACAGATCGATATGGTCTGTCTGCAGCCGTTGCAGCGATGCCTCGCACGCACTTTGAATGTACGCCGCCCTCAGGCCCTTGCCCGCCGGCATCTCGCTGCCCACCTTGGTGATCAGGACGATCTTGTTCCGATTGCTCCGCGCTTTCATCCACGCACCAAGCACCGTCTCGGATTCGCCGCCCTGATGCCCGGGGGCCCATCGCGAATAGACATCCGCTGTATCAACGGCATTGAAGCCTTCGCCCACGAACGCATCAAGCACAGCGAAAGACGTGTCCGAGTCCGCCGTCCAGCCAAACACGTTTCCGCCGAGCACCAGCGGCGCAATCTCGAGGCCTGAAGTTCCAAGCTTGCGCTTATGCATGGTGCGTCTCCACAGTGTGGCCAACACCATGGACCTGCGAGCTAACGCTCACAAGCGAACTTAAGAACTTGCAGGGTCGCGAAGGTTCCGGATCTCGACCGTCAAGTCGAACACGCAACCCGTTGCGAAGGCGGGCGCGCCCTTCCACTCATAGCGCGTCTCCTGCACAGCATCCGCCGCGGAGCGTATGACCTTCTGCCGCGTCGCGTGGCGCGTGTCTGCAGCCGGCCCGGCATAGCTTATGTTCACCGGAACGCCGGCCTGGTTGATGTCATAGCGGATCTTCGCCTGCGCGAGGCTGAAGTCCTGTTGCGTCATGTAGACGAACATCATCGCATCTTCGGGAAAGCGCAGCTGTCCTTGCGTCGTGACGCGCAGCTCATCCAGATCGCACGCACGCACCTGGGCCGTCGGCGCCATGCGGTTGGTTATGCCGCCAAGCTCCGCCGCATCGCCCACGCACGCGGCGACGCCAAGCGCTGCAGCTACACACATCAAAGCCCGCATTCCCCAACCCTCCAAAACGCTCCAGGACTCAGTCGTCCACGTAGATACCGATATCCCGCTTGCCCGTCGAATCCGCCTGCCCGCGAAACATGCCCTCGGTATTCATCGAAAGCGCGGTAGAGCCGTCGTGTGACAACACGATAACGCCACCCGTTCCGCCGAGCGCCTTCACCTCGTCCAGCGTCGCTTGCGCGGCGTCCCCTGCGCTCATTCCCTGCATCGCCACGCGCGCACAAATCATGCGCGCCACGCTGACGCGGATGAAATACTCCCCATCGCCCGTCGCCGAAACCGCGCACGAGTCATTGTCGGCATACGTGCCCGCGCCGATGATGGGCGAGTCGCCCACGCGCCCCGGCGGCTTGGCGTTCATGCCGCCCGTTGAAGTCGCCGCCGCGAGATTGCCCCAAGCATCCATCGCCACCGCGCCGACAGTGCCATAGCGATCCATCGGCGTGACGCTTCCAGCCATTGTCCGCGCGAGCTGTTCCTTCCGGCGCGGCGTGATGAAGTATTCGGGCGGCACAATCTCCAGCCCCGCCTTCGCGGCCATCTCGTCCACATCAGGCCCCGCAAACATCACGCGCCCCGTGTTCTCCATCACATGCCGCGCCGCGCGGATCGGATTGCGCACCGTGCGCACCTGCGCCACCGCGCCCGCCCGCCGATCGCGCCCGTCCATGATCGACGCGTCCAGCTCCGCCACGCCCTCGCGCGTCAGCACGGCGCCCTTGCCTGCGTTGAAGTTCGGGTTGTCCTCCAGCCCGCGCACCGCCGCTTCCACCGCGTCGAGCGCCTGCCCGCCGCTGGCCAGCACCTTCGAGCCCGCCTCCAGCGCGTCATTCAGCCCCGCCCGATATGCCGCATCCATCTCGGGGGTCATCTCGGCCCGGCGCATCACGCCAGCCCCGCCGTGAATCAGCAGAGTCCATTCGGGCTTGGCCAACGGTATCTCCATATTCGCACATGCGGAGAGCGCCACAACCAGCAAACCGGCAACCAGAATCCGCATGCGGGCGCTCCTATGCAACGGTGCAAGCTAAACCGCCTTCAAAGGAAGAACCATTCCATTTTCGACCTGGGTGAGCACAGTAGCGGGTCGCTACTGGACGGTCAGGACGAACCGGCCGCGGCAAGCAGGAACCCCGCCGCCTGATACCAGTTCAGTACCACACGTCGCGCGCCTACCCTGCCGCCTTCAGCTGCGCCAGTGCATCGCTCAGCTTCTCGACAGCCGCTGCTGCAGCCGCTCGCCGCGTGTGCTGTTCCTCGATCACTTCGGGCGGGGCCTTTGCGACGAACTGCTCGTTCGCCAGCTTCTTCGCGATGCCCTCGATCTCGCCTTTCAGCCGCGCGACCTCCTTCTCGAGACGCACGATCTCCGTCTTGAGGTCGATCAGGCTCGCGATGTCGAGGGAGGCCGTCGCCTCATCCATCACGATACGCACCGCGCCCTTAGGCGCCTCGCTGACAAGCTGCACGTTCTCGACACGCGCCAGCCGTTCGACCAGCGCCTTGTAGGTCTCCAGACGTTTTGCAGTTTCCGCCGAAGTGCCCACGAGCGTCAGCGGCACTTTCGCACCCGCCGGCACGTTGAGATCCGACCGCGTTGAACGGATCGCGGTGATCAGGCGGATCACCCAGTCCACTTCCGCCATCGCGCTACTGTCAACAAACTCTTCGCCCAGTTCCGGCCATTTGCGCGAGATCAGCAGCCCGCGATCCAGGCCCGCAGATTCATTCAGAGACTTGAACAGCGCCTCCGTCACGAACGGCATGAACGGATGCAGCAGGTGCACGATCACATCGAGCGCCACGCCGTTGTCGCCCGCGTCTCCGCCTTCGCCGCTTCATCAGCGCCATTCAGCACCGGCTTCGTCAGCTCGACATACCAGTCGCAGAACACGTTCCACACAAAGCGATACGCCGCGCCCGCCGCCTCGTTGAAGCGATAGCCCTTGATGCCCGCTTCCACGTCCGCCGCCGCTTTCGCAGCTTCAGAGATGATCCAGCGGTTCAGCGTATGCTTCGCGCTCGCCGGATCGAACGCCGCATCGAACTTCGCGCCATTCATCTCCGCGAAGCGCGCAGCATTCCACAGCTTGGTCGAGAAGTTGCGATACCCCTCCACCGTCTTCATCGACAGCTTGATGTCGCGGCCCTGCGTCGCCAGCGCCGCCAGCGTGAAGCGCAGCGCGTCCGTGCCATAGCTGGCGATGCCCTCGGGATACTGCCCGCGCGTTTCCTTCTCGATACGCTGCGCGTCCTTCGGGTTCATCAACCCGGTCGTACGCTTGGCCACCAGCGTCTCAAGATCGACGCCATCGATGATGTCCAGCGGGTCCATGGTGTTGCCCTTGGACTTCGACATCTTCTGGCCCTTCTCGTCACGGACCAGCGCGTGGATATAGACATCCTTGAACGGAACCTCGCCCATGAAATGCAGGCCCTGCATCATCATGCGTGCAACCCAGAAGAAGATGATATCGAACGCCGTCACCAGCACCGCGCCGGGATAAAACTCTTTCAGCGACGGATCACTCTCGCCCGGCCACCCCATGGTCGAGAACGGCCACAGCGCCGATGAGAACCACGTGTCGAGGACGTCCTGGTCTTGAACGAGCGCGATGGTCGCGTTGTCGTCCGTCTCGAATGCGTTGTGAGCCAGGGCGTCCTGCCATGTCGCCTTCACAACCACGCCTTTGATCTTCAGGTCCCTGTCCTTGCCATACATGGCCAATGCCGCAGCTTTGGCCTCAGCCTCTGTACGCGCGACAAACACTTGGCTCAGGACTGTCTGATTGATGTTGCCCGCGTCATCGATCGCGGGTCCGTACCACGCCGGAATCCGGTGCCCCCACCAGAGCTGGCGGCTCACGCACCACGGCTCGATATTCCGCATCCACTCGTAATACGTCTTGTCCCAGTTGCCCGGCACGAACTTCGTCTTGCCGCTCTCAACCGCCTCGATGGCCGGCTTCGCCAGCGTCACGGCGTCGACATACCACTGGTCAGTCAGATACGGCTCGATGACGACGCCCGAGCGGTCGCCGAACGGCTGCTGGATTGTCTTGTCTTCGATGCGGATAAGGCAGCCTTCCGCCTCGATATCGGCGACCACCATCTTGCGCGCGACGAAGCGCTCATGACCGCGATATTTCTCCGGCACGCTGTCGTTGAGGTGCGCGGTATCCGTGAAGATGTTGATCGTCGCCAGGCCGTTGCGCTTGCCAACCATGTAGTCGCTGAAGTCATGCGCAGGCGTTATCTTCACAGCGCCAGAGCCCTGTTCCGGATCGGCATAATCATCCGCCACGATGGGAATCATGCGGCCGACCAGCGGCAGTTTCACCAGCAGCCCGACAATCGACTTGTAGCGCTCGTCATTCGGGTTCACCGCCACAGCGACGTCGCCCAGCATCGTCTCCGGCCGCGTCGTCGCGACCACGATGTAGTCGCGGTCTTCATCGACCGTGACATTGCCCTCGGCGTCCTTCTCGACATGGCGATACGTCACGCCATCGGCGAGCGGATACTTGAAGTGCCAGAAATGCCCCTTCACTTCCCGCGTCTCGACTTCCAGGTCGGAGATCGCCGTCTGGAAGTGCGGGTCCCAGTTCACCAGCCGCTTGTCGCGATAGATCAGCCCCTCGCGATGCAGATCGACGAACACCTTCGTCACGGCCTCGCTCAGGCCCGCATCCATCGTGAACCGCTCACGGCTCCAGTCACAGCTCGCGCCAAGGCGCTTCAGCTGGTTGAGGATCGTGCCGCCGGATTGTTCCTTCCACGTCCACACGCGCTCGAGGAATTTCTCCCGCCCAAGATCGCGCCGCCCGGAGTTTCCTTCCTGCGCCAGCTGGCGTTCCACCACCATCTGCGTCGCAATGCCCGCATGGTCCGTCCCCGGCTGCCACAGCGTGCGATAGCCCTTCATCCGGTGGAAGCGGATCAGGATGTCCTGCAGCGTGTTGTTGAGCGCATGGCCCATGTGCAGCACGCCCGTCACGTTCGGCGGCGGGATCACGATCGCATACGGCTCGCCGTCGCCAGATGGCTTGAAAGCCCCCGACTTTTCCCAGCGGTCATAGATGGCCGGCTCAGCGGCTTTATGGTCGTAACGATCGTCAATCATGATGAGCGATTAGCCCGCGATCCCGCCCTTGTCACGGGGTTGGGAGGCCGGGACCGCCGGGCTCCCGTCCGGCACGCGCTGCGAGGCAGCGCCCCCGCGCTTTCAACATCATGCTCCTCCGGCGCATCTGCCGGGCAGGAGCCCGGCGATCCCCGACCCCAAAACACAAAAGGCGCACCTTGCGGCGCGCCTTTGTACGTCTGGTCGGTTATTTCGTTGGGTCAGTCCGAAGTCCGTTTGATGCCGCCCGGGCGGCTTGTTCCTCGCGGACCCTAGCGGGCCATGCGACGGATGCGGTCGATCTCCTTTGCCACTTCGGCTTCAACGATCTGCGGAAGGTTGGCGTCGAGCCACTGCTTCAGCATCGGTTTCAGGAGCTCGCGAACGACATCGTCCAGCGTCGCGCCGGAGGAGACGAGCATGGAGCCCATGAGTTTTGACAGCGCACCAGCCGCCTGGCTGGCGACGGGTTCGCTGGTCAGCGTCTGTTGGTCCATCGGGCGCCATTCGGCTTGCGGCGGGGCGGGCTGATAGGACGGCTGCGGCGCGACCGGTTGCGGCGCGGGCTCGGCAAAACGCACCGGCTCGGGCGTGGGTTCGCGCACAGGCGCGGGCGGCGGCGTGAAGGCCGGCTCGTCGTCTTCGACGATCATCAGGTCTTCATCCATCGCGCGCGAAGGCGGCGTGAATTCTTCCGGCTCCTCGAACACTGCGGGGATCGGGGCAGGCTCGGCGCGCGAAGGCGCCTTGGCCTCAACGACCGGCGCGGGCGGCGGCTGAAGATCCAGCACATCGCCACCGCCGTCGGCGGGCTTGTCTTCTTCCGAGATGATGCGGCGAATGGAGGCTAGGATTTCCTCCATCGTCGGCTCGCGCTGAGCTTGTTCCGCAGACATGGCGTCCTCATCCCTTGCCGGGTCGCATTACGCGATTCATCGGCCTCCGATGATTAAGGAATAGACAGAGCTATGGTGTCGAATTCGTTAACGCGCTTCGATAGCGCGCTATCGGCACGGAGCCCTTACCGGCCCGCCACAAGCTCCGGCTTCAGGTCGCCCATGGCCGCCAGCAACTCGTGCGCCGCCACATAGGCCGCCCGCTGTGCGTCGATCAGGCCGAGTCGCGCCGCCAGCAGTTCCTGCTCCTGGTCCAGCACATCCAGCGTGATCCGCTCGCCAACGACCAGTTCCTGCTTGGCGCCTTCAAGCGCGATTTCCGCCGCTGCAACCTCGCTCGCCGACGCCCGGATCTCCTCGCGCACCGCAACCACCTGGTGCCACGCCGACGTCACCTGGGCCGACACCTGGCGCTCGATCGCCATGCGCTCATAGCGGGCGCGATCAGCGTCGAGCTGGGCGCCGCGCGTTTGTGATTCGAGAAGGCCCGAGTCGAACAGCGGGAAGCTGAACTCCAGACCGGCGACGAAGTTCGTGTCGCGGAAGGACTCGTCCTGATACGTTTCGACCAGCCCCGCGGAGCCAACGAGATCAAGGCGCGGGCCCAGCCTGCCCTTCGCAACATCGACACTGAGATCGCCCTGCGTTTCGCGCGCGCGCGCCGCAACGATATTCGGGTTCGACGCCTTGGCGATCGACAGCGCCTGCTCCAGCGTGCCCGGAAGCGGCGGCGGCGGCGGCGGCTCGGCCAGCTGCACAGGCGGCACGCCGACAATCTGTTCATAGACAGCGCGCACGCCAGCAAGACGCGAGCGCGCGCTGGCCAGCTGCGCCTGCGACGAGGCTTCGCGCGCTTCCGCCTGCGCCACGTCCGTACGCGTCACATCGCCCACGTCGAAGCGATCCTTCGCCGCGCGCACCTGCTCACGCAGCGCATCGACATTGCTTTCGCGGATGGCCAGTTCGCTCTCGGCGTAGCGCACATCCATGTAGGCCGAGACCACGTTGAGCACGAGATTCTGCTCGACGCCGATCAGTCGCGCCTGGGATTCATCCACGCCCGCGCGCGCAAGATCGCGCTGCGCGGTAAGCGATCCGCCCGACCACAGCGACTGGCGCGCTTCAATGCTGATGTTGCCGCGCTGGTTCGAGCCGTCGAGCGGGAAGGTTCCGACCGGCGTCGTGAACGTGCGGCCAATTTGCTGATACTGGGTGTTGACGCTGCCCTGGAGGTTGATCTGCGGCCCAAGACCGGCCTGCGCCTGGATCAGGGCCTCATCAGCCGACGCGCGCCCCTTGCGCTCTGCCATCAGCGTCGGGTTATTGCCGATCGCGGAAGCGACCGCCTCGCCGAGCGTGTCCTGGCTAGGCGAAGCCCGTGTTCCTTGTGGCTCGGCCCCTTGCGCAAGCGCGGGCGCCGATACCGAACCCATCAGGATCAGTGCAGCCAGGATTCTCATGAAGGCTCCTTTGGGTAAGGCCGTAGAAGCCTCACCATCTGGACAATCTCAACACGCGGGCCTTTGCGCCAGCGACAGCAGCTCAAGGAAGACTGCCAAATCGTTGATTCGCCCTAAAGAAGAAACTCCGCAGCCTTTTCAAAGCCCGGAAGCATTGGAGGCGAGGCATCGAACGGCGTCAGGAAGGCCGTCTTGCCGCCAGCGCGGGTATAGAGCCGGGCCCGGCGTACGCCGTTCTCGGCGAATGCAACCGCCAGGCGGCCGCCCTCGGCCAGCTGGTCCAGCCAGGCCTGCGGTACGACTTCGACGCCGCCATTCACGATAATGACGTCGAACGGACCCTTGCCCAGCGCGCCGGCCTTCAGCGATCCAGTGACGATATCGACACCCTGCACGCCTGCGGCAGACAAGCCCGCCGTCAACGTCTTGGCCGCTTCGCCCTCTTCCAGCGCAACGACATTTCCGAGACGCGACAGCACGGCAGAGGAATAGCCAGTGCCCGGCGCGATATCGAGAATACGCTCGCCTTCACGGATCGCCGTGGAGTTGACCAGCTTGGCGAAATCGCGTGCGGCCATGAGCCAGCGGCCCGGTGTGGTCTCGATCGGCAGCTCGGCATAGGCCACAGACTGGCGGTTTGCAGGCACGAACGCTTCGCGCGCAACCGACGCAATGGCGGAGATCAGCCGGCGGTCGGTGACGTCGCTTGTCCGCACCTGGCTGTCGATCATTGCTGTGCGCGCGGCTAGCAGATCCAAGCTCTCGCCCCTATTTTAGGTCGCAGAATCGCCCGGTTGAGCCGGGGTCTTGTGCGCCCGGGGCTCTTAGCATACGCACCACCCGGCGCAACGCGCCCAAACTACCCAGCCGCCGCCCCGCCAGCGACGGTCTGCAGAGAGGCCTCGTGGCGGAGTGGTGACGTAGAGGACTGCAAATCCTCGCACCCCGGTTCGATTCCGGGCGAGGCCTCCAGAGTTCCCGGTTGCTCTTACAGCCGGCTTGGTCAACGAAACCGAACAATTTTCAGGATTTCGTTAGGATTAACCTCTCGTTTACCGACACAGGCGATCTTGGTCCTGTCTTCCCTTGAAGACACCCCACCATCACCCAAACGCCTTTGCGGGAGCCTCTGGCTCCCGCCCTCTTCTTTTGGGCAAGCGGCACGGGCTCGCGCCCGAGTTCACAAGCTTTTTGATCGATTGTTGTCGCGCGCGGCGTGATTTCTCGGCGGCCGAAGCGATGCGCTATTGAACGCCCCCCGGTCGGCGGTTATACCCCCGCCTCCAACCGTGCTCCCTGATAGCTCAGTTGGTAGAGCATTCGACTGTTAATCGAATGGTCGCTGGTTCGAGTCCAGCTCAGGGAGCCAGTTCGTTTTTTCGCGGTTTTTGTCCTGTCAACGGCGGCGACAAATTGTGCGAGATGGCGGCGTGAAAGTGTGCCTGTATGGTTGAAAGAAAAGGGCCGCGAGGCCGTGGCGAGTTGTGTTGCCGCGCGCGTTGAGGCGTGCGGAGCGTAGCGAAGCGCGGCTCA
>Ga0105048_10007726_pt1 | contig 17266 bp, 13 predicted proteins | sample MAT05_FD_78382 | JGI IMG/M metagenome (GOLD analysis project Ga0105048, IMG submission 78382) | Freshwater microbial communities from Lake Fryxell liftoff mats and glacier meltwater in Antarctica - MAT-05 | ecosystem: Environmental > Aquatic > Freshwater > Ice > Liftoff microbial mat | place...
AGACGCACTGATGCTTGCATCGCTCCCGGTGCGCCTGAGCCCCGGTGAGGTGCTGAAAGACGACCCCGAGAGAGCGTCGGTCATCTGGGTCATCGGGGGCGCCTGGCTCGCGCTGGGCGTCGTCGCGTTGGCCCTCGGCTCTCTGCTCTCCGGGGCGCTCGCCCTCGACGCCCGACGCGGGGCCTTCGTCTCGGCGGTCACTCACGAGCTGCGCACGCCCCTGACCACCTTCAAGCTCTACGCCGAGATGCTCGAAGAGGGCATGGTGCCCGAGGGCAAACAGCAGGAGTACCTGGCCACGCTCCGTCGCGAGGCCAACCGACTTGGCGCTCTGGTCGAGAACGTGCTCGCCTACGCGCAGGTCGAGAAGGGTCGCCCGGCCAAGCCACTCACCGTGGTGCCGCTGCCCGAACTACTCGAGCCGATTCTCGAGCGACTGCGCGCACGGGCCGAGGCCTCGGGCTTCTCGCTCGAGCTCGCCGCGCCGGTGCCGAGCCTGGAGGCCATCGTCGAGCGCCTCTCGGTCGAACAGATTCTCTTCAACCTGGTCGACAACGCCTGCAAGTACGCCGCGAGCACCGAGCCGAAGCAGCTCACGCTCTCGTTCGATTGGAGAGGCTCGACGCTGGTCATCGCGGTGGTCGACCGCGGCCCTGGCGTCGCGGCCGACGTGAAGCACCGCATCTTCGAGCCATTTCGTAAATCAGCTGCCGAGGCCGCCGAGGGCGCGCCTGGCATCGGGCTGGGTCTCGCGCTGAGCCGTCACCTGGCCCGGGCGATGGGCGGAGACCTGGTGCATCGGCCCACGCCCGTCGGCGCTCGGTTCGAATTGAAGCTGAAGCTCCGAGTTACACAGCAGTGACACCCTTTCTCGCCCGCGGGGCGTTGGGTGCTGCTCTCTCTTCTGGAGGCACCTGATGCCCGCACGAATCACCGCCGTTCTTTCACTCGCTGGGCTGGCCGCAACCGCGCTTGGCGCCGTCAATTGGAGCCCCGCGCCAGCGATGTTCACCCAAGCGACCGACCCCATGCCGCCTCAGGCTGGTCGACTGAGCCTGGTGACCGAGCGGGTCATCGTCTTCAAAGACGGGTACGGCCTGTTCGTGAAGTCAGCCTCGGGAGTCGCCGATGCCGAAGGTCGCGTGCACACCGAGCAGGTGCCTGGCGCTGCGGTGCTCGGCACGTTCTGGGCGATGTCTGATCAGCGGCCGATCAAGTCGACCATCGCCGAGTGGCACGAGTCGGTACGCGCGAAGACCGAAGAGGGCCCGTGTCTGACCACCCTCGATGTGCTGCGCGCGAACCTGGGCAAGCAGGTCAAGCTCGGCATCGGTGACAAGGAACTCGCGGGCAAAGTGCTCGAGGTGCTCGAGGCACCGGCAGAGCGTGCTCCCCTGGCACAGCGTGACGACGGCACCTACGCCATCGACCTCGCCCCGCGCGGAGGTCAGCTCGTCGCGCTCGAGGTGCCCGACAAAGGCCGACTGGTGATGCCGGTGAGCCACATCAGTACGGTGAGCGGCAAAGACCTCGCGACCCAGTGTCGCCGCTCGGGTGAGATCGCGACTCGCAACAAGCGCCTCACCTTCGATTTCGGCAAAGACACCGCCGGTAAGGCAGTCACGGTGCGGCTGTTCTATTTCACGCCCGGAGTCCGGTGGATCCCCACCTACCGGGTCGGCACCAGCGCTGGCACCGGCAACAAGGCCGACCTCGAGCTGCAGGCCGAGATTCTGAATGAAGAAGAAGACTTCGTGAACGCGGCGGTCGACCTGGTGGTGGGCGTGCCGACGTTCAAGTTCAAGAGCACCGTCTCGCCGATGTCGCTCGAGGCGACGCTGCGTTCGACGTTGAGTCAGGCGATGCCGGGGCTGATGGGTCAGCACATGCAGATGAGCAACGCGATGTTCAACAGTCGCTCGGGCGAGCGAATGAATTCAGAAGAGGCCGAAGAGAGTCGCTCGGTGATGGGCATGGCGGCCGAGCTGGGTGCCGAGACGAAGCAGGATCTCTTCGTCTACCCGGTGAAGTCGCTCGGGCTGCGCAAGGGAACGCGGGCGATGGTTTCGCTGTGGCACTACCAGGTTCCCCAGCGGCACCTCTATTCGGTCGAGTTCGGCACCTACACGCGCACTGCGAGCGATGGGGCGCCGCTCAAGCTGGCGGAGAACAAAGTCTGGCATCAGCTCGAGCTCACCAACGAGACCGACGTGCCGTGGACGACCGGCGCCGCGATGCTGATGCAGGGCGCCTTCCCTCTCGGGCAAGACATGCTGGGCTACACCTCGCCTGGCGGTCGCACCATGGTGCCCATGACGGTGGCGCTGAACCTCCGGGCGAACCACTCAGAGCGCGATCTCGATCGCACCGCGAATTCACTGCAGGTCGACGGGCGCTGGTACTCGCTGGTGCACAAGAAGGGCGTGATGGCGCTGGCGAATCACCAGAAAGAGCGCGCCACGTTTCGGGTGACGCTCTCGAGCGCGGGCAAGGTGAGCAACCCGACCCACACGGGCAAGGTGGCGGTCGATGCGCATGACCGGGTCAATGATCAGAGCACCGTGAGCTGGGAGGTCACCCTCGACGCCGGCCAGAGCCTCACCCTCGGCTACGACCTCTCCGTGTACCTCTGACCCCTTCGCCAGACCCCGAGACCACAGCTCACTCCCAGTTCCGCTGAGGGGGTTCTCACTCGAGAAACTGGTTCGAGCGACTCGCGAGATCAGCGCCGGCAGGCCGCGTCGAGTGACGCGCACTTGCCGGTCATAGCGCAGTTCGCTCATCTCAACCCTCGCCCGCGAGCAAAATCGAATTGAGGGAACTCTTTCGGCGCGTGCTTTTCTGAGTGCCATGCATTCGCTCCTGCTTGTCGTAGTCGTGGCCGCCGGGTCGCCAGACCATGTCGAGGTCGAACGAATTCGCAGCCATCTCGAACTGGTCGAGTTGCACCTTCGCGCACAGCCCGCGCCCGAAGCGCGAGTTGAACCGGCCCGAAAGCGGAGCCTCGATGCCCTGCATGCGTATTGGTCTCGTCGCGAGTTCCCGCGGAACACCACGGTGCCGGGCGGGCGAACCCCGATCTTCATCGACGCCCGCGGAGTGCCCTGCGCTGCCGGCGCACTGATCATCGAGTCGGGCGCCTCGGCGCTCGCACACCGCATCGCCGCGACGATGAACGAGGCGTACCTCGATCAGATGAACGACGACGTGCTGGCCGCGTGGGTCGCCGATTCAGGCCTGACCCTCGGCGAGCTGAGATTGATTCAGCCAGCGTACGGGTACGCGTCTGGCTATGCCGACCCGCTGCTGCGTGCGGCCCATTTCGGCGACGTCGAGCAGGTGAAGAAGCGGCTCGGGCCATCACCGGCCCAAGCGGCGCTCAACGACGCAATTCGAGCGGCGGCGGCGCGCGCCAGATCGGGTCGGGTCGAAGAGACCCGAGCGATACGGGCTCAGCACGCGAAGCAGGAGATTGGCATCTTCGAGGAGCCTGCGCCGTGGGTGACCGATGGGCTCTCGCTGGTTGCGTATCTGATCAAGCGCGGAGCCGACGTGAACGATGTCTCGAATGCGCGCGCCTCGATTCTATACGACGCCTCGCCAGACGCACGACCGATGCTGATTTCCGCCGGGGCCAAGCTCACCGCCAATGAGTTCGCCCTCGACGCGCTGAAGCGAAATGACTGCGTGGCGGCGGCGAAGGCCCTCTCTGCGCCTGAGCTCGACTTCACCGCGCAACAGGTACCGGCACCGCGCGCGCTCGCGACGTCGCCGGCCTGCGTCGCGGCCATCTTGCAATCCCAGGGCGCCGCTCCAGGCACCGAGGAGCAGGCGTGGCTCGAGGCTGCCCAGAATGACCCGAAACAATTCTCGAAGCTGCTTCGGTTTGGAGTGCCGATTGCGTCAGTCGCCTCACTCGGCGCGGGCCTGCATGCATGGCGGCTGGCACGCGCACCGGCCTCGGGAGTCAGCACCGCCGACGTCGAGCGGCTCGAGCGATTGGTGGCGACCGAACCGAAACAAACGGGGTGCGTGCCTCAGCTCGTGGCTGCGGTGAGCGCGGCAGACACCGAAGCGATCGATCTCTTCGTCGGAGCGGGCGTCGTGTTGGGGCGGTGCACCGAGACTGACCTTGGCCGGCTGCTGAGCACAGTGAACGGCCCGCTTTCTCCGGCGCAGCACAAGACCATTTCACTGTGGGTTCGAGGGCGCGCTGAGCTCGACTTCACGAGCGGCGAACCCCCGCTGAAGTGGGCGATTCTGCATCACGACCTCGCCCTGGTGAATGTGCTCCTCGAGGGCGGCGCGAAGGTGACTTTCCCGAATCAGTCGGGCCGCGAATGCACCTCGTTGGCATTGGCGGCGGCACAAGATCAGCTGCAAATCGTTGGCACTCTTCTGGAACACCACGCGCCGCGAGCCACGACCTTTGTCGCTCAGGACGCCTGCCCGGGCTCGCTGCACCCGGAGCGCCCGCGCCCGACGGATCCACCGCCTCCGAAAGACCCGCTCCAGCGAGGAGCGATCTATTTCGCGCAGGGCTCGGCGCCTCACCTTCAGGATGATGTGCTGATCACCATCACCGACATGAAGCTCTCTCCGAAGATGCGTTCAGCGCTCGGTCTGACTCCGGTCGCCGAGAATGACAACGTCGACCCACCGAAGCCGTCGCGCGGACCCGACTACGTGAACGGCGAATACGTTCGTTAAAGCCAAAGGCGGCCGGGTGTGCTCCCCGACCGCCTCTGATTCACCGACTCAGCTCCTGGGCGTCAGCTTGAAACCCGAGAGCTCACGGATGATCGCTTCGAAGCCGTCGAGCGGTGCGCGCAAAGTGACCTTCTGCTTGGTCACGATCGCTGTCGCGCCTTTCACGCCCGAGCGCTTCAACGCTTCGAGAATTTCCTTGGCGTGAACGGCTTGCTTCTTCGCGGTGGGCTTGGGGCGCAGTTGCGCGATCGCCTCGTGGAGCTCCGCGTAGGTCACCTTGTCGAGCGTCTTTCTCGACACCTTCCCATCGAGCTTGAATTCGATGCGAACCGTGGCGAAGTTGATGGCCTTGCGGTTTTCGACCCGCTGGCCGGTCTTGGCGTCGAGGTACGCGATGGCGTAGTGCAAGCGGGTGGCCGAGTAGTGAGCCACTTCGGCCGCGGTCGCCAGCTTCGCGACGCGAATGTTGCGGTAGGCCGATTGACGACTCTCCTGTAGCTCTGCAGCGAGAAACTCCCCGTCGGTCGTGTGGCCGTCGGCGATGTAGAGAGGCGGGTCGTGCTCCATGATTCGTGCTGTGGCGAGGTACAGCTCGTGCCACGCCGAGGCACCCTGGCTTCGGGCTCGGTCGATGGTCTTCATCTCTTCGCCGTAGGACTTCTTCAACGCGGGGCCGATCTTCACGGTCACAGCAGGCATGTGCAGCTCCTTCGGTGGTCAGCTCCCAAGAAATTCGGGAGCACGCTTCACACGCAGGAGCGGGCAGTGTGTTCACTGCTTCACGTCGATTTTTCAAAAATTGTTTTTTCGCCGCTGCACGCAATGGTTCGAATTCGAGAACGTACGCGGCGCCGTCGCGGAAGTGCCTCAGGTTCGGAGATTGTAACCTGACAGGTTACAACCACATTCGAGCCCCGGCTGCGCACGCCATCGTCTGCAGGTCGAGCACGAGGCGCTCGATCGGTTGATACGCCCCTGAAGAACGAGTCGAGCCTCGTCGATCAAGGCGTGCCGTCTCTCATATTGCTGCCTCACTCTGGCCTGGTCGGAGCCCTGAAGGCCGAGCCGCTGCATCAGGTCGAGAGGAAGAGCTGGGGCGCCGCTCTGACCTGAGAACGATTTTCAGCGCTCGCCGAACCAGACCAACATGTCTTTGAGCGCGTCGACGGTGACCGGCTTCGGCAGATACGCATCCATCCCCGCTGACAGACACATCAGGTCATCGCCGCGCATCGCGTTGGCGGTGAGTGCCACAATGGGCACGTGGCGTTGCGCGCCGAGCTCTTGGCGGCGAATGCGCCGGGTCGCCTCGAGTCCGTCGACGACCGGCATCTGAACGTCCATCAGCACTAGGTCGAAGCTCGAGCCGTGCAACGCGTCGAGCGCTTGTTGTCCATCGGTCACCACCTCGACCCGATGCCCGAGCTTCTCGATGATCGCGCAGGTCAGCCGCGCGTTGATCGAGTTGTCTTCAGCCAGCAGCACCCGCATCGTGCGCGGCGTTGGCAGAGGCCTCGAAGGGCGCGAGGGCTCAGCGCGATCGATCACCACGCACGGCAGATGCACCCGCACCCGAAAGGTGCTGCCCACGCCCAGCTCGCTTTGAACGGTGATGTCACCGCCCATCAGCTGCACCAACCGGCGGCAGATGGTCAACCCCAGACCGGTGCCACCGAAACGTCGCGAGGTCGCGCCATCGCCCTGCACGAATGGCTCAAAGATCGCGCTGCGCCGATCAGCGGGGATGCCGAGCCCGGTGTCGCTGACCTGCAAGAACAAGGTGTCGCCGTCGCGCTCGACCAACACCTGAACTGAGCCGGTCTCGGTGAACTTGAGCGCGTTGCCGACCAGGTTGTTGATCACTTGCCGCAGTCGGGCCGGGTCACCGCGGCTCGGTGCGCGCGCGTTCGGCGCCACCTGACACTCCAGTACCAGCCCCTTCTTCGCCGCCTGGGGCGCGAAGGCCCTCGTGGTGCTGCCGATCAGCAGCGCGACGTCGAAGACCTCGCTCTCCAGCTCCAGTCGGTTGGCCTCGATCTTCGACAGGTCGAGCACGTCGTTGACGATCTCGAGCAGCGACTCGCCGGAGCCCTGGAGCACATCGAGGTACTCCCGCGCTTCGGGCGGAATGGCCATGGTGCGGAGCAACTGCGTCACCCCGAGAATGCCGTTGAGCGGAGTTCGAATCTCATGGCTCACGTTGGCCAAAAACTGGCTCTTCAGCCGCGAGGCTTCGAGGGCCTGCTCGCGGGCACTGATCAGCTGCGCTTCGAACTGTTTGTGCTCGGTGACGTCGCGCACGATGAACAAGAACTCACCGGTCGGCATCGGAGTGACCCGGGCCTCGAAGTCGCGATCTCCGAGTCGGTACTCGCAGCGCTGGGTCTGCGCCTCTCTTGCGGCCGCGCGCAGGGCCGCCATGCTCGGGTCGGCCACCGCGGGCGGCAACACCTCGTGCAGCGGCTTGCCCAGAAACTTCTCCGGTTCGACGAATAGCGGCGCGTGGAGCGGCTTGTGGAAGTCGATGATTCGACCTTCGGCATCGCAATGAAAGAGCAGGTCAGGCAGCGCAGCGAGCAACGCATCGCTGCGGGCCGACAATCGGCTGACCTCGGCCTCTGCGATGCGCCGCGCCGCGCTGTCGATGATCACCCCGGCGAAGCCATCTGAGGTCAGCGAGGGCGCCGCGAGCACGCGACACCAGGTCGCGCTGCGTCCGGCCGGGTGGGCCTTGAACTCGAGGTCGACTGGCGCCCGGTGCGAGAAGGCCTCACGCCACTGCGCCTCGAGGCTCGCGCGCTCGTCGACGTGCACCGCGTTCAAGAACCCGAACCGCAGCGACGCTTCGGTGCTCAGGCGCATGCGCTGCGACCAAAGCGCGTTGACCTGGGTCCACGCTCCGCGCTCGTCGGTCTCGAAGACGATGACCGGCAAGCCCTCGATCATGCTGGTGAGTTGGCTGCGTGCCATCGTGATGATTGCGCTCCCCCGAGGCAGCAAAGTATCACGCATCGCATAAATGCCATTTCTCCGCGCGCCTCGCCTTTCGCTCTTCTGCTGCTTTCTGAGCCTGGCCACGTGCGTGCCGGCGGCGGTCACGCTCGTGGCCGCCCCCAGCGCCCCCGCGGTCAGGCCGCCCGGCACCGCGAAGGTAGGAGACCTGGCGATCTGCCCGGTTCAGGGGCAGACCTTTCGCGTGTCAGCCGAAACGACCCACGCGGAGTGGAAAGGGAAGACCTACTCCTTCTGCTGCGATGGCTGTCTGGAGGACTTTTTGAAGGCGCCCGACGCCTACACCGGCCCTCTGTAAACCCAATCGGGCAGGGTACGGTTGGAGGCCATGCTGCTGGTTCGCGAACTCAAGGCGCTGTCACGACGTCTGAATGATCAAGACTTCGCCCGTCAGCTCGGGCCCTTCGTGCTGGTGCAGCGGCCGATTCTGGCCAAGCGCAAAGCGGTCGAGCCCACCGGCCCCAAAATCACCCAGCCGATGGCCTCTCGAAAGCCGGCCTCGTTTCTCGATTTCGAGGAGCTGTGGGTGGCGACGCTGCCGCCGTTGGCCGAGAATGATTCGTTCTCGCTCGGGCGCGCGCCTGATTGCGATTGGCACGGTGATCACGCCGAAATCGAAGACGTCGGCAGCTCCAACGGTACTTTCGTCAATGGTCAGCAGGTCGCGGGGTGCACCCGGCTGGCTGACAGCGACTCCATCGACTTCGGCGGTGTAGAGGTCTTCTTCTTCGCCGTCGCGACCCTGCGCCGGCGAATGAAAGAGACCGAGCACTGACTACCGGCCGCGCTGCCCGGTCATCACCTGCACGAAATCCTGCGCGTTGAAGCTATTGCGAAACTTGGCGGCGAAGCCGATGGCGTGCTGCGGGTTGACCAGATGGTCAGAGGCCTTGCGCGCCACGTCGAGGCGGGTCAGCTCGTTGGAGAAGAGGTCGAGCACCTGACCAAACTGCAGCGCGGTGAGGTAGTTCGCGTTGAACAGCGAGTTGCACAGGTCGGCGCGGGTCAGCTCATTGGTGTTGCTGCGCAGCGCGGTCATCACCCCGGCGAAGGTCGTCGCATCCATCGCGCCCTGGCCGTTGCGGGTCATGGTGCAGCCCGGGTCGTTGCCGGTGCCGCAATCGCGATAGCCGGGAGGCGGGGCGATCACCACGCCCGGAGGCGGCTGCGGCGGATAGTTCGGCGTCGGCACCACCACCGGCGGCGGTTGCATGCCCGGCATGCCGCCCTGCGGCTGCTTGAGCATCACCTGGGTGTACGCCTGGCCGAACATGCTGTTGCGAAACTTGGTGGCGAAGCCGAGCGCGTGCTGCGGGTTAACCACCCGGGGCGCAGCCATCTCGGCCACCCGGAGCTTGAAAATCTCGTTGCCGAACAGGTCGAGAATCGGGCTCAGCTGGAGCGCGGTCAGTGAGTTGCTCGCGAGCACGGCCTCCACGGTGCGGCCCTGCAGCATCTCGTTGTTGGTGCTCCTCAGCGACTGCATCACCCCGGCGAAGACGGTCGCATCCATCGGGTATTGACCGCTGCGCCACATCAGGCAGCCGGGGTCACTGCCCGTACCGCAGTCGCGCCCCGGCATCGTCGGAGGCGGGCCCATCACCGGCGGCCGTTGCGGCAGCTGCGGCAGGCGAACCCGAAACATCGCCTCCCGAAACGCCAGCTCGTGGCCCGAGGCGTCGAAGATCGACACGTGGGCGATGAAGCGGCCGTTGCTGAAGTCGTCTTCGGCCAGCGTGGAGTAGCGGAAGAAGTGGTTGAACGCGTTCTTCCAGGTGAAGGCGTTGGTGGGCACTGACCAGGTCTGGGTGGTCACCCATTCGCTCCACTCGCCCTCGTAAGAGCGAAAGCGCGCGCCGACGTAGAACTGCGCGCCTTGGAGGTTGAACAGCTTGAGCTCCGGCAACGACACTCTCACCGCCCGCTCACCGTCGAAGCGCGCCTCGGTTTGAATCTGCAGGGGCGCCAGCTGCACGAAGTTGGCGGTGTCGGTGAAGCGGGGGTCGTTGCCGTGGCGGCGATTGCGGCGGTCGTCTTGCCCACCGCGGCCGGTGTTGCCCCACATCGCCACCCGGCCTTCTTCGAGCAGCTCGACCGCCTTGTGCAGGTCGTCGTTCACTTCGACCGGGCAGCCCACCATCGAGGCCGACATGCCGACCGAGCTGAGCTGGAGCTTGAGGGCGGTGAGGCCCTGGTCGCTCGAGCCCTTCTTCAAGTCATCGACCTGGTCGACCAACGCATCGAGCTGGGTGCCGATGGTCTGTCGACACGCCGGGGTGCCGCGCTTAGTTCGCTCGAAGGCGTCTTCGACCGCATCGGCCGCACCCCTGAAAGCGCGGGTCGCTGAGTCGGCGGCGAGGGCAAACGACGAAAACAGCAGACACCCCAGAAACAGGGAGCGGGTCATGTGGGAGGCCTTGAGCGAGACGACGAGGTGGGGGGCTGACGCGTCGGCGGCGAGTCTATTCAGTCGCAGGGGTCTGCAGAAAGGTAAGCAGCGCCTGTTCTTCTTTGGTCACCACGCCGCCGGTCGGCGCGCCGGTCTTAACCAGGTGCTTGAGCTTGGGCACCAGGGTCTCGAGCTGGGTCATGCGCTTCTTCTCGGCTTTGGAGCGCTGGGCGAAGTGCATCTGGAGGCGTTTGGTTTCGGCGACTGCCACCTTGAGCAGCTCATCGGTCGAGTCAGAGGTCATGCCGCCCACTACCACGCTTTGGTCAGCACCTCGATGGCCAACGGTGCGCGGGGCAGCTCGAGGGTCTGGCCCACCGCGGGCAACCCCGAGGGCTGAAACTGCCAGCCGTCCCACACCACCCACTGAAACTCGGCCTCGCCGCGCTTGAGGTGCACCCCGAGGCGAGTGGGCTTGCCCTCGTCGTCGGCCAGTACCTCGATGTCGAGGTCTTCGAGGTCGACGCGGCTGCCGGCGGGCAGCGGGTGGGCGTCGTTTCGCACGTTCTGCTCGAACACGGTGGTGAGCATCGCGCCGCCGACGACCTCCAGCTCGAAGCGGTCAGAAGCGGTGCGGGTCACCCGGTGCGCGTGGGGCGCGAGCGAGAGCGGCAGCCATGACTTCGGCATCGGCCGGTGTGCCTCGGCCAGCACCGGTACCCCGTAGAAGCAGGGCATGAAGTCGCCGGCGCTCAGAATCACCACCCGGCCGGTCAGCGGGGGCTGCGGCTTGTCGACTGTGCCTTCGCGGGTGAGCTCGGCCATCGCCCGCAAGCCCAGCGGCATGGTCACCCAGGTGATCAACGGTTGAATGGCGAAGTTGAGAATCAGGTAGGCGAGGGCGGCTTTGCCGACGAAGCGCGCGCGGTGGCTCCAGGCGGCGTGCGCCATCACCGCGACCAGCGCGCAGAGGCCCAGCGAGGGCGCGGTCAAGAGCCGCGCGGAGGGGAAGGTGGCCAGCCCGGGCAACAGCGCGCCGATCGAGCCAAGCGCCAACCAGGAGAGCGGGTCGCGTTGCTGCGGGTCGCAGGTCGACCAGCGCCAGACGAATGGCGCCGCGAGCAGGCTGAGGGCGCCGGTGGCGATCAGCACCTTTCGCAGCGGGGGCGCGAACATCCACACCTCCTGGAGCGGACCGAACCACCAGCCTCCGAAGAGCGCCAGAAATCGGGTCGGCGCCCCGATGAGAAAGGTGTCGGGGTCGTTGCTCGGGTCGACGTAGGTGGCTGAGCCGTAGGCGCCGGCATTCATCGACCGATACAGCGCGACGAAGCCCACCAGCGCGAGCAGCGTCGGCACCATCGCCAGCACCCTCAACCGGGGCGCGTCACGGCGGCCCACCAGCTCGTACGCCAGCAGATACGCGCTGGCGGCGATGGTCACCTCGCCGGCGAAGAGGCCGACCCCGAAGCCGAGCACCGAGAGCACGCGGCCTGGAGCCCACCCGTCTTCGCGCCAGCGCAGATGCGCCCACAGCCCGGCCCAGGCGAAGGTCGAGGCGACCAGGGCGTTGCGATTGGCGAGCCAGTCGACCGGCATGGCGTGCGAGTCGTCGAGCGCGAAGATCAGCAACGCGAGCCAGGCCACGTTGCCCAACAGCCGTCGGTAGAGCGCGCCGACCACGGCGATGAGCGCCAGGTACCAGGCGATGGAGTGGAGGTGCGCCAGCCAGGCTTGATCTCCGAAGAGATGGAAGTCGGCGGCCACCAGCAGCGAGGACAGCGGCCGGAAGAAGCGCAGCTTCACCGAGGGCAGGGTGAACCAGGGGAAGGGGCCGTTTCGAATGAACGGCTCCATGTGCGCCGGGTCGCCGTCGGCGAAGGTGAAGAGGTCGAGCGGGCCGCCTCGCGGGTGCTCGCCGCGCAGCACCATGCGCTGAAACCAGTCGTCGATCATGAAGCCGGCCGGCAACGATGGGAGCGCCACGATGATCGCCAGGGCGAACGGCGCCCAACGCCTTCGGGCCAGAGTTGCGAGGGTCGTCATTGGAGGAGCCCAGAATAGACGAATGAGAGCGGTTTGCTCAGCGAGGCGCAGGGTCTCGCCGAACGCGTTCGTCAGGTTCGAGACATCTGCGGTTACAGGAGTCGGATCTGCGCCGCGCGCATCAGCGCCATCGGGTCTGGCTCAGGCTCTGGGTCGGGCGCGATGGAGTTGATTCGCCCCGCCGCCGCGACGCCGCTCAAGTAGGCCGACTCGAGGGTCGAGCCGAGGCACCAGTCACCGCACGCCGCCACCCGCAGCGACGCGTCGAACACGCACGGCTCACCCAGCGGCTTGGTGACGAGCGCGTACCGCCAGCGATGCGCTTTGAGCTGCGACGGGGTGAGCTTGCGCGCACCGGTGGTGGCGAAAAACGCGTCGAGCAACATCGGCCCGACCTGTTCGGGCGAGTCTTCGAGGTGCTTCTGGCTCCACTCCGCGTTGGCGTGCAGCACCCAGCGCTCACCCGGCGCGCGCTCTGGCTTGCTCGAGTCGCGGGCCAACCACTTCAACGGCCCCAGGTTCACGAAAGCGGCGTCGTGCTCGAGCCCCAGCGGTTCATCGAACGCCACCATCACCGCCCAGCACGGCTCGAATTGCGCTTCTCGAATGCGTGAGGCGAGGGCGTAAGACGCAGGGTCGATCAGGTCGGCCGATTGCGGGGCGGGTGCGGCCAATACCACCGCATCGAATTCGCCGAGCGCTTGCTGATCATCGCTGCTGAGCTTCCATCGGTTCTGGGTACGCGTCATCGCGTGAACCCGCACCGATGAGCGAACGTCGAGGTCGTAGAGCATGCGGGTCAACAGCGTGCTCATCGCTGGCATCGCCACCAAGCGCACGACCGGCTCCGCAGGGAGCGATTCGCCAGAGGTCATCAGGCGCGGCGACCACTCGTTCAACACCCGCTCGTGCCACCACGCGCGCGCGACTCGAGCGAAGCGCTCGTCGGTGACCGTGAAGAATTGCGCGCCGTGGTCGAAACGGAGCTCGGGCGCCAGGCCAGGTGTGCTCGGGTCAAGTGCGCTCGGTGGAACATACGGGGGGGGGCGCGGGGCCGACGACGTAGCGCGCCCTCCGGGGATACGGCCCTTGTCGAAGAGGGTCACTGCGTGGCCTGCATCGCTCAAGGTTCTGGCGGCCGCGGCTCCGGCGACGCCTGCTCCGACCACGGCCACCACCAGCGGCGCTCCACGGCTCGGCAGGCGCATGCGGCGCGAATACTCGGGCAGATCGATGCGCTTAGAATACTCGGTGGTCGAGCGCGCACGCACAGTGCCCATCATCGGCTGCTCGGCAAATGGCCGGTCGAGCGCGCCGAGACACCAGAGAATGCCGGCGTAGGAGCTCGGGTCGCGGCCGTCGAGCGCGAAGCGGTGATTCAAATCGATCAGCACGGTCAACGCTTCCTGCGCGGTTCGCGACCAGCCGATCAGCGCCTTGGCCCAGGTCATGCGAACCGCGTTGTGCAGCTCGCCATGAGTCAGCAGCGAGCGCTGGGCCGAGTCCCACAGCAGGTCGCCAGTCTGGGCGCGCGCCAGCTGCTCCCATGAGGGCAAGAACTCGCGGCGATCTCGCTCGTGCGCCTTGAGCGTCTCTCTGGCCCACGCTGGCAACGCCTCGACCGAATCGACGTTGGGCGTGAAACGGCACAGGTTCCACGACAGCTCGCGCCAGGTCAGCAGCTCACTCAAGAACTTCTCGGAGCCCGCGGTTCGACGCGCGTTGGCTTCGCGAGCCAGGCGAAATGGCGAGATCTGCCCGAAATGCAGATAGGCCGACATGCGGCTGTTGCCCTCGAGCAGCGGGTCGTTCCGGTCGCGGTCGTAGGTGTCGAGCTTGCGATCTCGAAAGGCCTCCCAGCGCGCCGAGGCCGACGCGGTGCCACCTGGCGTGTCGTGCACCGGCCCGATGCTGTGATCGAGGTCACACCGGGCCACCAACTCGGCGAGATCTCGCTCCTGCAACGAGAGCGGCTCGAAAGGGAGCTCGGGCAAGAATGCCGGGTGCGAAGGCTCGACGTCGACCCACGGCAGGTCGATGCGCGCGGCCCACAGTGGCTGCAGCTTCTGCGTGAAGACCGAGGCGCGCTCGAACGGCTCGTCGGCCAGCCACATCGGCGCCACGCACGATGAATCGACCCGCCACAGCGGAGCCACCGCGGCGACCTCCGCATCCCACTTCAGCAGGGGCTGCACTGGCATCGCATCGGTGACCACCAGCGCCGCGTGCTTCGCCAGCTCGAGCAGGTGAGGGCCGCGGTCAGCTGCGTGCTGCAGGTGCAACGCGTACCCGATGCCGCGGTCAGCCAAGGCCTGCTGCAGGTCGCGCGCACCCTCGAGCATGAAGGTGTGAAGGCGATCTGAGGCGTACCGATAGCGCTCCGAGAGCCCCTGGTAGACGAAGCACGGCACGCCGAGCTCTCGCGCCATCGACAGCGCGACATCGAGCGAGGGGTTCTCGCGCGAACGCATCGCGACGCGAAGCCAGTAGATGACATAAGCGCCCGCGCGCGGCGCGGTGGCGTTGGGGGCCACGCGCTCCAACAGGCGCGGCGGGAGACTCATTATTTCGGAAGCTGCCAACCCCGCGCACGCAGACCTTGCGGCACGGTCTCGAGGGCCTTGTCGAGCTTCGCCCGCTCAATCGGGCTCAGGTCGGTGGAGCTGAGGTCTTTCACCAGTCGCTTCGACGCTTCGCTGGGAGTGGCTTTCGAGATCGGCTCTTTGGCCAACGCGCCGACCGCCTCTGCGTCAGGCGCGTTCTTGAGCGCTTCGAGCGTGCCCTCAGGGTCAGCGAGGAACTTGCTCGCCAGCTCAGGGTTGTCTTGCAGCGCGCCGACCATCATCGAGAGGTCTTCGTTGCTGATGTTGGGCAACAGCTCTTGCAGCGCGCCGAGCATGCCGATGGCGTCGCCGGAGAGTATCGCCAGCAACAACTTCATCAACCACGCATGTGAGTAGGCCGCAGGGTACACGCCCGCGTCGAGGCCAGTGCTGGTCGCACGACCCGCGCTGCCCGCGCCTTGCGAACGACCCGAAGGCCTGCCGCCCGCGCCGCCGGCGGTGGCGCCGCTGGTGTCGAAGCCCAGGTCTCCCGAGACGGGCTCGGAGAACACCTTGCCGTAGCCGCTGATGCCGGGGTTGCTCAAGTCGTAGACCCGCTCAGACACGGCGTCGCTCGAGTTTCCTTCGACGGTGTACACCTTGCCGTTCTCGACCTTCTGCACGATGCCGGTGTGGTGCTCGGGGCTGCCGAAGAAGATGACGTCGCCCGGCTGAGGCGGCTTGCTGGAGTTGGTGTACTTGCCCGCGGCCCGAAATTGACTGGCCAGCGAGGCGCACGACGAGCTCGAGAAACCGTTGATGCCCGCCTCTTTGAGCTTCACCGACACGAAGGCAGCGCACCACGGGAGGTTCGCATTGCCCGAGACCTGCTTGGTGTACACGTTCGAGTTGTTCGCCCCCTCGTGGTACCCGATGCTCTTGCGAACGTTGTTGAGCAACTGACCCGCTTTCACGTCGCCCGCGTGACGGGGCCCCAGCGGGGCAACGCCCGAGGTTCCTGCGGTTTTGGTCGATGAGGGGTTGGTCACGAGGCACTCCGGCGAGGTGAAAATGAGTCGTCGCACAGTAGCCCGATTCGTTGCGTGCCTTTCGCTCCGCGATCGACGAATTCCTTCCCAAATAACGAGAATGTGAGCCCAGGTGTGGCAGCGGCGCTCGCTGCGGCAGATTGGGGGCTGGCGCGCGCGCAGTCACCCACTGGCACGCGGTCGGGCACGCGGTTTGCTTTGTGGCCCGGCATGCGCACGGCAAGACGAAGAGTCCGCTTCGCGGTAGTCGGTCTCGGCCACCTTTCTCAAGTTGCCGTTTTGCCGGCCTTCGCCCACGCCAAGGCGAGTTGTGAGCTGGTCGCGCTGGTCTCATCAGACCCGAAGAAGCTGCGGGTGTTGGGCAAGCGGTACGGCGTCGAGCACCTCGGGCCGTACGAGGGGTTAGAAGAGCTGATTCAAGCGGCCGAGGTCGACGCGGTGTACGTGGCGACCCCCAACGACTCGCACCGTGAGTTCACAGAGCGGTCGATGGCCGCCGGCGCGCACGTGCTGTGCGAGAAGCCGATGGCGATGTCGGTCGAAGACTGCGAGGCGATGAACGCCGCGGCCAAGCGCTTCAACCGGAAGTTGATGATCGCCTACCGGCTGCACTTCGAAGAGGCGACTCTGCGCGCCATTGACACCGTCAAGTCGGGCAAGCTTGGCGAGCTGCGCTACTTTTCGTCGTCGTTCTCGCACCAGATTCGGCGCGGCGACATTCGAACCAAGGCCGCGGTCGGAGGCGGTGCACTGGCCGACGTTCGGGTGCTGCAGGCGATTGCCCAGTCGGCCTTGACGGGTATGCCGGTGATGTTGGCGCCCCAGCCGCCGAAGCGTCGGCCAAACGTGAATCAGGCGCTCAAACGGCCGCCGGTGCGCAAACCCAAGCTGATCAACGTTCGATCGCCATCGCTGTGAACGCTCCGATATTACTTGCCCGGCATCTCCCGTCTGAAGAAGGGCAAGAAGTTCGTATACCTGGGGCGCACCGGCAAACCGGTTCGCCAGCCCACCGTGCTCAAGCGCATCGCCAGCCTGGTGATTCCTCCCGCGTGGACCAGGGTGTGGATCAGCACCGACCCCTCGGGGCACTTGCAGGCCACCGGGCGCGACGCGCGAAATCGCAAACAATATCGGTATCACGCCAACTGGCGTGCCTCGCGCGATGCCACCAAGTTTCATCGGATGCTCGATTTCGGTGGAGCACTTCAGGCGATTCGAGATCGCACCAACGCGGATCTGCGGCGCCAGGGGCTGAGCCGCGAGAAGGTGCTCGCCACGGTGGTGCAGTTGCTCGAGCTGACGCTGATTCGGGTGGGCAACGAAGAGTACGCGCGCACCAATAAGACCTACGGCTTGACCACCATGAAGCAGAAGCACGTCGATGTCAGCGGCGCGACGCTGCGGTTTCGCTTTCGCGGCAAGAGCGGCAAGGAGCATGAAATCGAAGCGAAAGACCGTCGCCTCGCCGCCATCGTCGCCCGCTGCCAGGAGCTGCCGGGTCACGAACTCTTTCA
>Ga0105048_10007728_pt1 | contig 17262 bp, 16 predicted proteins | sample MAT05_FD_78382 | JGI IMG/M metagenome (GOLD analysis project Ga0105048, IMG submission 78382) | Freshwater microbial communities from Lake Fryxell liftoff mats and glacier meltwater in Antarctica - MAT-05 | ecosystem: Environmental > Aquatic > Freshwater > Ice > Liftoff microbial mat | place...
CCTGATGCTGCAGCGTGGTGGGCCGATCCGGCCATGCACTGCTATTCTGATGGCCTCTCCCAGCAGCCAGGTAGGTTGGAGTGAGCCCGCGAACTCCAACATCAACGGCAAAGGACCAAGCCCGGTAGGTTGGAGTGAGCCCGCGAACTCCAACATCAACGGCAAAGGACCAAGCCATGCGCCACCGACATGCTGACGTTCCCGGTGCGGCCTATTTCTTCACGCTCACCTACCGGGCTTCAGAAATCCAGCAACCGCGCCAGACGTGGGCTGCACGGTTTCGAACGCACGTGTCCTGACCAGATTCTCGTACCCAGCTGGTCTTGGTATGCGGTATCACCTGCAGTCTGTACCCGTGGCGCCGCCGGCAAGTCAACCCCGGGGGACCAGACCACCTTGAAGGCGCTGCATGGGCTGCTGTCGCAAGTGCTGGCAGCGCTGCAGCCCGGCATGGCCGTGGCCGCGCCGGCCGCTGAACCCTCAGCGCTTGGTGATCATCCAGCGCGGTGATTTGAAACGCACGATGCGCCAATACAGCGCCGTGTACACCATGCCGAACAGCACGATGAATGCAGCCAGCAGGGCGGTGTTGTCCCAGAACAGCATCGCCGGCACCACGGCGATCATGCACAGCGCCCACAGGTAGGGCGAGGTCATCGAGTTGCGCCGCGTCTGAGAGCGCTTCGATTGCTTGCCCACCGCCCAGCGCATGATGCGCCGGTAGATCAGCGAGTGCAGGTGGATGCCGTCTGGCATGCCCGCAGGCTGGTCACGCAGCATCACCCGCCGGTAGATCGAGAACACCGTTTCGAACACCGGGTAGATGCACACCAGCAGCGGAAACATCGGCGAGACCAAAGGGTTGCGGTGCAGCAGCAGGATGGCCAGCTCGGCCACGAAAAAGCCGAGGAAATACGCGCCGCCGTCGCCCAGGAAAATCAGGCCGGACGGAAAGTTCCAGACAAAAAATCCCAGCACGGCACCCACGCCTGCCACGGCCAGCGCCACGATCAGCGGATCGTTCACCTGGAAGCCCACATACCCGATGCTGGCCAACATCAGCATCGCGCACATCGACGCCAAGCCGTTGAAGCCGTCGATGATGTTGAGCGAGTTGGCCACTCCGGCCACCACGAAAATGGTGACCATCGCAGAGCCCAGGCCGAACGACACGATCCAGTCCAAGCCTGGAATCGACGTTCGGTCAATGACGGCGTCCATGAAATAGACCGCCAACGCGGCCGCCACAGCAGTGAAGAACAAACGCCGCCGCGGACTCTGGGTCTTGGTGAGATCCTCCATCAGCCCCGAACCGAAGGCCGGCAGCGAGCAACCCAAAAGCAACACGGCGGCCGCGCCGAGCTCTGGCTGGCGCAACCACAGCAGGGCGACACCCGCCACCGCGCCGGTGAAAATGCCGATGCCACCCACACGCGGCACCGGCATGGCATGAAATTTTTGCGGGCCCGACAAATCATGATCTTGCAGGCGGTGGCCGCCTGCCTTGGCGCGATGAACCATCAGCAAGGTGAAGGCCAGCGACACCGCAAATGCCGTCAGTAAAATGAGCATAGCCGCTGATTCTATCGAGTGACGCTGCCGCCGCCGCCCTGGCGCATGCCCAGCTGTGCAGGCCCGCCATCGGCTGCGGATAGAATTTGCGGCTGCCTGCGGGTGGCTTGACGCAAAGCATTGCCCAACATGCCAGCCTTGACCGCCCACCCCCCAGCGGCTTGCTGCACCAACGAATGCCCATGCCAACCTTGAATCCCGGATCACCTGCCCTGCGCCGTGCCCGCATGATCGCGTCATCATTGACCATCGCCGTGATGCTGTTCGCAATCAGCAGCGTTTTCGCCCAGACCGCCGCCGAGGCCACCCAAGCGGAGACACCAATGGTCGGTGGCCCGGTGCGCTTGCGACAGGTCAACCCGGCGATGGAAGATCGCCTGGCGCCGCCCAATATCGCGTCGGCCCCGGCGCCTTATGTGCCCGGCGAGTTCGAACGCTTCGTGCAGCGGCAGGCTGGCGCGGGCCTGGAGGTGCAGCGCTTCGGGGCCGACCTGGTTTCGGGCGGCTATGACAGCCGCGGCGCCGAACTCAGCCCGCTGGTGCCGGCCGACTACGTGGTAGCGCCAGGCGACGAAGTGCTGTTGACGCTGTGGGGCTCGGTCGATGCCGACCTGCGGCTGGTGGTAGACCGCGGCGGGCGCATCAACATCCCGCGAGTGGGGCCAGTGCAGGTGTCTGGCGTGCGGCATGGCGACCTGGCTGACGTGGTGTCGCGCCGCGTGGCGCAGGTGTTCAAGAACTTCCAGCTCAGTGTCACGCTGGGGCAGTTGCGTGGCATACGGGTGTTTGTCACCGGCTATGTGGTCAAGCCGGGCACCTACACGGTGAGCAGCTTGTCGACGGTGGTGTCGGCGCTGATGCGGGCAGGCGGGCCGGCGTCGTCGGGCAGTTTCCGCTCGATCGAGGTGCGGCGTGGCGGCCAGTTGCTGTCCACCTTCGATTTGTACGACCTGCTGCTGAAGGGCGACCGTGCGGCCGATCGGGTGGTTCAGGCGGGCGACGTGGTGCATGTCGGGCCGGTAGGGGTGCAAGTAGGCTTCATCGGCAGCGTCAACAAACCCACCGTGCTGGAGCTGAAGCCCGGCGAAACCGTGGCCGACGCGCTGCAGATCGCCGGTGGCTTTTCGGCCGTGGCCGACCGCAGCCGCCTGGCGGTGGAACGGTTGAAAGACCGGCAGGCCGCGCGGGTGGCGCAGCTTGACCTGCCCGCTGACTTGAAACAGCCGCTCAGCCACGGTGATGTGCTGCGGGCCTTCAGTGCGGTCGACATTGCCATGCCGGCCCAGCGCCAGAGCAAGCGTGTGCGGGTGGAAGGCGAAGTGGTGCGCCCAGCCGAATACGTGTTGCCCGAGGGCAGCTCGATTGCCGATGCCTTGCGCCTGGCGGGTGGCTTCACCCCCAATGCGTATGTCTTTGCCACCGAGTTCAACCGCGAAAGCGTGCGGGTCAGCCAGCAGGAAAACTACGACCGGGCGCTGCGTGATCTGGAAACTGAGTTGGCGCGAACCACCGCTTCCCGACGGGTCACCAGCGCCGATGAAGCCACTGGCGTTGCGTCCAGCACACGCGGCGGTTCAATACTGATTGACCGCCTCAAGCTGCTGAAACCCAGCGGACGTGTGGTGCTTCAATTGCCGGTTGACGGAAGGGATTTGCCCGACTTGGCACTGGAAGATGGTGACCGTCTGTTCATACCCGCCAAACCCACCACTGTTGGCATCTTTGGCAGTGTGTTCAACGCCGCGAGCTACTTGCATTTGCCTGGTCGTACGCTGGAAGACTATGTGCGGTTGGCCGGTGGCCCTACCAAGGGTGCGGACGAAGGCAGCGTTTTTGTGATTCGGGCCAACGGCAACGTGCTTAGCAGTCGGCAGGTGACATCGTCATGGTTTAGCCGCGGCATCGGCATCGGCAAGGCCAATGCCGAGCCGGGAGATACAGTCTTTGTGCCAGAAGAAATGGACAAGTCCAGCTTCATGCAATCTGCCAAGGACTGGACCTTGCTTTTGTTTCAGCTGGGTATCGGCATATCGGGCATTAAGAGCGCCCTAAACCTGTAATCGTGCAAGGCACCATGAATAAGGCTGAGCACGCCGCGCCGACGCGGAAGGTTGATGCCAATCAGCACGCTGACGGCAACTCAATCGGCAGTGTCGCCGTCAAATTGCGTGAGCGGCTCACGCTGCTGGTACTTGCACCGGTAGTGGCGGGTAGTCTGGCTCTGGGTGCAACCTATTTGACGGCGCCGATATTTACCGCACGGACAACGTTCTTGCCCCCACAAGCACAGCAGGCAAGCGCAGCGTCTGCCCTGGCTTCATTGAGCTCGGTCGCAGGCCTTTCAGCCGGTGGTGGCGCCACCAGAGGCAGCGTTGAACAACATGTGGCCTTCCTGCAGAGTGTGGCGGTCACCGACAGAATCGTTCAGCACTTCGACCTGCAAAAGCTGTATGACGCACCGTTTAAGGCCAGCGCGCGCAAGGCGCTGATCGCCAACGTTCGAATCGCTGCCGGCAAGAAGGATGGTCTGATTGCCATTGAGGTGGATGATCCCTCCCCTGAACGGGCAGCAGACATAGCCAACCGCTTCGTTGAAGAACTTCGCCGATTGACAGCGGGGTTGGCGCTGACCGAAGCGCAGCAGCGGCGCGTCTTCTTCGACCGGCAGTTGTCTTCGACCAAGGACAAATTGACCAAAGCGCAGTTGGCGCTTCAAAGCAGTGGCTACAACGACAGTTCTCTCAAGACCGAGCCAAGGGTGACTGCCGAGGCGTACACGCGACTGAAGTCAGAGTCAATCGCTCTGGAGATGCGCCTCAACACTCTCCGCATGACGCTGGCGCCCGGTGCCATTGAAATTCAACAAGCAGAGAGCAATCTGAACTCGATTCGGCGGCAACTGGTCCACGCGGAGGACGCCTCGAGCGCCCCCAAACCCAATGGCGCAGCCTATGTTGAGCGCTTCCGGGAATTCAAGTACCAAGAGACGCTGTTCGAACTTTTCGCTCGACAGCTGGAGTTGGCCCGATCGGATGAAGCCCGAGAGGGGCCGCTGATCCAAGTGGTCGACTTGGCCACCCCTCCTGAGGTGAAGAGTCGGCCAAAGCGGCTGAACGCAGCGATCATGGGCGCCGCCGCCGGCTTGGCGGGAGCGCTGGCGCTTGTTTTGTTTCGTCGACGGGCGAAGTGATTCGAGTGTGCGTGCACCGGCCCGCGATGCCCCTTCGACCCAGTGAACACCTGATCCCGGGGACAGCGCTGGTCGCACACGCTGCGCCCACCCATTGAAACCCTTGTTTCTTTGGTAGACTTCGTTCACGCCATGAACGCTGCGCATGCAAGAGCACCAACCCGCCTCACCTGACAGTTCGGTACAGCTGCAGGATCCTTCCGAGCAACAACTTGCGTTGGGCGTCCTTCGACTGATGTCTGAAAGGCCTGACATGACTCAACGACAGTTGGCCGAGTCGCTTGGCGTCAGTCTGGGCAAGACCAACTTCATCGTCCGTGCTGTATTGGCCCGTGGTTGGGTCAAGGCCGAGAACTTCCGAAGAAGCAACAACAAGTTGGGTTACATCTATGTGCTCACGCCTCAAGGCATTGCCCAGCGCCTGCGGCTGACGCAAACCTTTATCGCGCGCAAGGAGCAGGAGTTCGCGCTGCTCAGGCGCGAGATCGACAGGCTGCGCACTGAAATGGTCAATCTCAACCCCTGAGCAGCGCAACTGTCCGCGGCCCCTTTCTGCCTTGTGGCTTGAAGACTGCTGGCTGATCGCCAGAGCAATCAGCCCTTACCCCATCGACCTCACCATGCTGAATCAAAAATCCATCCTGATCACCGGGGGCACGGGCTCTTTCGGCAGAGCCTTTATCAAGACGGTGCTCGAGCGTTTCCCCGATGTCAAACGACTGGTGGTGTTTTCGCGCGATGAGCTCAAGCAGTTCGAGATGGCGCAGCAGTTTCCGGGCGAGAAGTATCCGGCCATCCGCTACTTCATCGGCGACATCCGCGACGAGGGTCGCCTGCGCCGCGCGCTGGAAGGCATCGACATCGTGGTGCATGCAGCCGCACTCAAGCAGGTGCCAGCGGCCGAGTACAACCCCTTCGAGTGCATCAAGACCAATGTGCTCGGTGCGCAGAACCTTATCGAAGCCTGTCTGGACAGCAAGGTGCAGCGCGTCGTCGCTCTGTCGACCGACAAGGCTGCCGCGCCCATCAATCTGTACGGCGCCACCAAGCTCTGTTCGGACAAACTTTTCGTCGCTGCCAACAACATCCGCGGTCACCGTGACCTACGGTTGAGCGTCGTGCGTTACGGCAATGTCATGGGCAGCCGTGGCTCGGTGATTCCCTTCTTCATGGACAAGCGCAAGACTGGCGTGCTGCCGATCACCGACGCTGCGATGACGCGCTTCAATATCTCGCTGCAGGAAGGCGTGGACATGGTGTTGTGGTCCATCGAGAACGCATGGGGCGGCGAGGTGCTGGTGCCCAAAATCCCGTCATACCGGATCACTGACGTTGCCACAGCAGTGGCACCTGAATGCCGCCAGCAAATCGTCGGCGTGCGCCCTGGCGAAAAGATCCACGAAGAGATGATCACGGCCAGCGACAGTTTCAACACCGTGGATATCGGCGACTATTACGCCATCCTTCCGTCGGCTGGCATGTTCTCGGTCGACGAGTATTGCCTGCGAATGAAGGGCATACGTGTGCCGCCCGGCTTTGCCTACGAGAGTGGCAGCAATCCTGACTTCTTGAGCGTTCCGCAATTGCGCGAACTGATTGAGCAGCATGTCATTGGCCAAACGGTTGACTGACCACTCCGTTTGCTAGATCGAACACACCCGCCATGTCCTTCATTCCCTACAGTTGCCAGAACATCACCGACGCCGACATTGACGCCGTGGTCGGCGTGCTGCGATCGGAGTACCTGACCCAGGGCCCTGCCGTCGCCGAGTTTGAGCAGCAGTTCGCCCAACGGCATCAGGTGGCACATGCAGTGAGTGTGTGCAACGCCACTGCCGGTTTGCACATTGCATGTTTGGCGCTGGGCGTCGGGCCCGGCGATATTGTCTGGACCAGCCCCAACAGCTTCCTGGCGTCAGCCAACTGTGCGCTCTACTGCGGGGCTTGCATCGACTTTGTCGACATCGACCCAACAACCCGCAACCTGTCTGTCCAGGCATTGGCCGACAAACTGGCGACCGCTGACAAGGCGAAACGTCTGCCAAAGGTGTTGATCCCGGTGGACTTCGCTGGCTTGCCCTGCGATCTGCTGGAGATGCGAGCGCTGGCCGACCGTTACGGATTCAGCATCCTGGAGGATGCCTCGCACGCGACCGGGGCCGACTACCTGGGCATGCCCACAGGCAGCCGGTTTGCCGATGTGACAGTGTTCAGCTTCCATGCGGTCAAGATTGTCACTACCGCCGAGGGTGGAATGGTGACCACCCAGGACGATCAGTTGGCAGGTCGACTCAGGGCGCTGCGGTCACACGGCATGACACGTGAACCCGCTGAACTCCAGCGCACGCCCGATGGCCCGTGGTACTACGAGCAGCAATGCCTCGGATTCAATTACCGTTTGACCGACTTGCAGGCGGCGCTGGGGGCCGCTCAACTTAACCGCCTGGAGGCTATGCATGCCCAGCGCATTGTGCTGGCTGATCGATACGACAAATTGCTCGCCGGCCTGCCGGTGAAGGTTCCTGCCCGGCAACCCGATCGGGTATCGGCTTGGCATCTCTACGCAATCGAGTTGGACAGCACCCGCACCCCGGCGGCGCGAGCCACCGTGTTTCAGACGCTGCGCGATGCAGGCATCGGTGTCAATGTGCATTACATCCCCATCCACACCCAGCCGCACTACACCCGCCTGGGCTTCAAGAGAGGCGATTTCCCTGCGGCCGAGCACTACTACGACCATGCCATTTCCCTGCCGTTGTTCCCGGCGTTGACCGAAACCCAGATGACCCATGTGGTCACTGCCCTGTCGGGCGCACTGGTCTGACGCATGACTTCGGCCTCTCGCGCCCCGATGGAACTCGCTCTGGGCACTGTCCAGTTCGGATTGGCTTATGGCATCGCCGGCACCGGCCATGCCGTACCCGAAACTGAAACGCGGCGTATCCTTGACGCCGCTTGGGCGCATGGAGTGCGCACCTTGGACACGGCGTCGACTTATGGCGACATCGAGTGCCGGCTGGCGAGGCTGTGTGGGTCCAATCCGTTTCGCATTGTGTCGAAAGTGCCGGCAATTCCACCTGCGCTTGCGCCGCAAGAAGCTGCGAACTTTGCCCTGGCGCAGGCCGAGCAATCGAAGCAGCGACTAGGGCAACGATTGAGTGCATTATTGTGCCACCGGGCTGAAGATCTGCTCGGCGAACGCGGACTGGCCGTCTACCCTGCCCTGCAGCGATGGGCTGATACCGAAGGCGTGGCCCTGGGAGCCTCGTGCTACGGGCCCGACGAGTTGCTGAGCGTTCACAATTTGCATCCAGTAGCGGTGGCGCAGATACCCGGCAATGCCCTCGACCAGCGGCTGCCTCTGGCGTTGCCGCAGGCGATGCCAGACGTGGACATCCACCTTCGGTCAGCGTTCCTGCAGGGGCTGCTGTTGATGCCCGAGGACGCTGGCTGCGCACGTCTGCCGGCGGCTGCCCCGGCCCTGAAGCGCTGGCATGCATGGTGCGTGGCGCATCAGTTGCGGCCACTTGTGGGCGCCCTATCAATCGTGAAAGCCTTTGCCGCTGCGTCGACAGTGGTTGTCGGCGTAGAGACCGCGGCCCAGTTCGAGGACATCGCATCCGCCTGGGCATCGGCATCACCGGCCCTGGCACCCCAGCTGGCCGACCATCCTCCTGCGGTCATCGACCCCCGCACCTGGAAGCCATGACAACTGCAACCAGCACTCCCCCAAGGCGCGTCGCCATCATCCAGGCACGTGTGTCGAGCAGCCGGTTTCCACGCAAGGTGCTGGAGCCGCTGATGGAATTGCCCATGATCGTCTTCATGGCCCGGCGCGTACAGCAGGCAGGCCTGGTGGATCAGGTGCTGGTGGCGACCAGCACCGACGCCAGTGACGATGCCCTGGCGCAAGCCGTTCAGGCCCATGGCATCGCCTGTTTTCGCGGCAGCCTGGACGATGTACTCGACCGTTTCCATGGCGCGGCGAAGCACACTGGGGCCGACCACGTGGTCAGACTCACGGGTGACTGCCCCTTGATGGACGCTGATCTGGTCGACCGGGCCTTGTCGCTGCTGGCCTCCAGCGGTGCGGACTACGTCTCGAACATCGCGCCCCCGAACTACCCGGATGGGTTGGATGTCGAGGCTTTCACCATGGCGGCCCTGCAGGACGCCTGGACCCATGCGCGGCTTCCCTCCGAGCGCGAGCACGTAACCCTCTACCTTCGAGCGGGTCACGCCCACATCAAGACGGCCGGGTGGTCGGGCATGACCGACCTTTCCAGCCTGCGCTGGACCGTCGACCATCCCGACGACCTGACACACGTCAAGGCCCTGATTGCAGCCACGGGCCAGACAACGGTCACGGGCTTTGATCGGTTCGACATCTACCGCGGCATCGAGTGTGGTGGCCTGGGCGCCGGTGCCCGACACCGCCGCAATGAAGGCCTTGCCAAGTCGCTGGCCGCAGAGGCCGGCATCTCGGCATCCAAACCCTGAAACCACGGACCGAACACGCCATGCGCAGCTTCGCCAAGTCACAAGCCTTTCTGGCCCGATCACAGCAAGTGATCCCCCTCGGCAGCCAGACCTTCAGCAAGAGCCGTACGCAGTACCCGTACGGTGTGTCGCCCTTCTTCATCACGCATGCCAAAGGCTCGCGGGTCTGGGATCTGGACGGCAATGAGTACATCGACTTCGTCAGCAGTCTGGCCTCGATCACCCTCGGCTACCAAGACCCTGACGTCACGAACGCGGTGCGTCAGCAGTTGGACGAATCCGGCGTGATCTTCTCTTTGCCACATCCGCTCGAGACCGAGGTGGCCGAGTTGATCTGTGAGATGGTGCCCTGCGCAGAGATGGTGCGTTTCGGCAAGAACGGATCGGACGCTACGGCCGGTGCAATTCGGGTAGCCCGCGCCTTCACTAGTCGTGACCGCGTGGCAGTGTGCGGCTACCACGGCTGGCAAGACTGGTATATCGGCAGCACGGCACGAAACCGCGGCGTTCCGCAGGCCGTGCGCGACTTGACGCATGCATTCAAGTACAACGACCTGGATTCTCTTGACCAGGCGCTGCGCGCCCACCCGGGCCAGTTCGCCGCAGTGATCCTGGAGCCGATGAACACCACGGCGCCGGCACCCGGATTTCTGGAAGGCGTGAAGGCGCTGGCACACCAGCACGGCGCCCTGCTGATCTTCGACGAGACGATCACCGGCTTCCGCTATGCCAACGGCGGCGCACAGGCACTTTTCGGCGTCACCCCCGATCTGGCCACCTTTGGCAAGGGACTCGCCAACGGCTATCCGGTGTCGGCGGTAGCCGGACGGCGCGACGTGATGATGATGATGGAGGAGGTCTTCTTTTCGTTCACATTCGGCGGCGAAGCCCTGTCATTGGCGGCCGCCAAAGCCACGCTGACCAAACTAAAGAATTCACCCGTCACCCAGACCTTGACGGCGCACGGTCAACGCATCATGACCGGCCTGAAGTCCACTATCGAGCGCTATCACCTGCAAGACGTGTTCAGCACCAGTGGCCACCCGACCTGGAGCTTCTTGAACATCAGCGACGCCCGAGGTGCCACTGCATTCGAGATCAAGACGCTGTGGATGCAGGAAATGCACGAGCGCGGCATCCTTTCGGTGGGCACCCACAACGTGAACTTCGCCCACTCAGAAGCCGACATCACCGCGTTGCTGGACGCCTACGAGAACATCCTGCCAATGATCGGCGAGGTCTTGTCGCAAGGCCGCTTGGCGCAGGCGCTGCGATGCGAGCCCCTGGTACCCCTGTTCAAGGTTCGCTGATCGGTCGGGCCATCTGTCCGCACTGCTTGCCCCATGAAGCCACATGTCGTCTTTCGCACTGATGCGTCTACCCAGATCGGATCGGGCCACGTCAAGCGATGCCAATCGCTTGGCGCGGCATTGGTACGAGCGGGCGCGAAGGTGAGTTTCGTGACCCGGGTGACCGATGTATCGATGGGCAAGCAGTTCGACGGCCAGGCTTTCGAACTGATCACCTTGCTGCACGCCGAGCCCCAAGCGATTGCCGTTGAGGCACCAGGCCTTGCCCACGAAGGCTGGCTGGCCACGGATTGGCAGACCGACGCCATATCGACGATCGAACACCTTGGTGGCCAGCGGGCGGACATGGTGATCGTCGACCACTACGCCATCGATGCACGGTGGCACCAGCGGGTAGCCGACGCGCTGAACTGTCGCATGGTGGCCATCGATGACCTGGCTGATCGTCCACTGGCAGTGGATCTCATCATTGACCACAACCACGCCGACGACCATGCCCTGAAGTACCGGGCCGTCAACCCATCAGGCGCGCCGATTCTGGGCGGGCCGCGCCACGCCATGCTGGCCGAGAGTTATGAAAATGCCATGCGCAATCCGGCAGCCGATCCGGTTCGAAGCGTCGGTATCTTCATGGGCGGCATCGATCAGCTGAATCTATCTGAGTCGGCATTGCGGGGTTTGCGCGATGTGGCCCGGTTTAGGGGTCCGATAGAGATTGTCACTACCAGCAGCAACCCGCATCGCAAGCGGCTCCAGGCATCGGCGGCGACCGATGGTGACACCCAAATTACGGTGGACGCCCCCGATCTGGCCCGCTTCTTCGGGCGGCACGAGTTGCACATTGGTGCCGGTGGCGGCGCCACCTGGGAACGCTGCTGCCTCGGCGCGCCATCTGTTGCCATCGTGGTGGCCGAAAACCAGCGTCAGGTTCTGCTGCCGCTGGCACAGTTGAATGTCCTGGATCTGGTAGGGCTAGAGGCGGCCGATGCTGCAGTGATCGGATCGCATGCCCGCATCCTGATCAATCACCCGCAACGCCGCAGTGAACTCTCCCGTAACGCCATGCAATTGGTTGACGGCAAGGGCTGCAACCGCATTTCCGAGCAATTGATGCACCTATGCCATCGGTAACCATCCTCTGCACCGACCTGCAGCACCCGATCTACCCCTACCTTCGACGGTGGGTGGACGACCACGCTGCGCAAGCCGAGATCCAGATCCACCAGTGCTCGGCCGACGTACCGGGCGGCGACGTCCTGTTTCTGGTGTCGTGTCACGAGATCATCAAGGCCCCAGTGCGAAACCGCTATCGGCACACCCTGGTGATCCATGCCAGCGACTTGCCCAGAGGCAAGGGCATGTCGCCTCATGTCTGGCAGATCCTGGAAGGCCAGACCGAAATCGTGGTCACCCTTCTCGAGGCGGCCGAGGCGCTGGATGCAGGGGACATCTGGCACCAGGAAACGATGCACATTCCGCGCACGGCGCTGCATGACGAAATTCACGACACGCTGTTCAAAACCGAATTGCGGCTGATGACCTGGGCGCTGCACCACCACACCGATGTGCAGCCACGAGCGCAGACGGGCGCTGGCTCGTTCTACCGCAAACGCAATCCGGGTGACAGCCAGATCCCGCTGGACATGCCGATCAGCCAGGCCTACGCGTTGCTGCGCATCGCCGACCCTCAACGCTACCCCGCCTTCATTGAGGTGGATGGTGTGCGATTCAAGATCCTGATCGAAAGAATGTGAACATGGACATCACCATCGGCCAACGCGTCATCGGCGCTGGGCACCGCCCCTATCTGATTGCCGAAATGTCGGGCAACCACAACCAGTCGTTGGACCGCGCATTGCAGATCGTCGATGCCGCGGCGCGTGCGGGCGCCGATGCAGTCAAGTTGCAGACCTATACGGCTGAAACCATGACCCTGAACACGCGGGCACCCGGTTTCGTGATCGAGGACCCCAACAGCCTCTGGGCAGGTAGGCAACTCTACGATCTGTACGACGAAGCGCACACGCCCTGGGATTGGCATCAGCCCATCATGGCGCGCGCAGCCTCTCATGGCCTGCACTGTTTCAGCACACCCTTCGACGACACCGCGGTCGACTTCCTGGAGACGCTCAACGTCCCTGCCTACAAGATTGCCTCGTTCGAGTGCACCGACCTGCCACTCATCCGCAAGGTGGCCAGCACCGGCAAGCCGATGATCATCTCGACCGGCATGGCCAAGCTGGCCGAGATTGACGAGGCCGTGCGCACCGCACGTGAAGGCGGTTGCTCGCAGATCGTGTTGCTCAAGTGCACCAGCACGTATCCGGCCTCGCCGGCCAATACCAACATCACCACCATTCCCAATCTGCGCGCGGCAACCGGCTGCCAAGTGGGCCTGTCGGATCACACCATGGGCTGCGGCGTGGCCGTGGCTTCGGTGGCATTGGGCGCCACTGTGATCGAGAAGCACTTCACACTGCGGCGAGCTGACGGCGGCGTGGACTCGACGTTCTCGATGGAGCCGGAGGAGTTTGCGCAGCTGCGGGTAGAGTCCGAGCGCGCCTGGCAATGCCTGGGGCAGGTCACCTATGGCGGAACGGCTGCCGAAGAAAAGTCCCGCATCTTCCGGCGCAGCCTCTACATCTCGGCCGACCTGAAGGCTGGCGACAGGCTCTCGAAGGTCAATGTGCGCATCATCCGTCCGGGCTTTGGGCTGCCGCCCAAATACTTCGAGACCATTCTCGGCAAACGCGTCAATCGCGACGTGTCTGTAGGTACCGCGGTCCGCTGGGAGCTGCTTGATTGATGGGGCACGCCAAGCCTGGATCTCTCCGCCCGGATCAACCATGATCGACAGCCTGTTCCACTGGATACTGAGCAAGCTGGCTCGAGGGTTCGACGTGTACGTCGAAAGCCTGCCGTCGATGGCGTCGAACCTCGGCTGGTACTTGCTGGTGGTTTCAGTCGCGCTGGGACTGGAGTACCTGTCAGTCGGCTGGTCGGCCTGTTCTTTGAAGAAGATCCTGGCGCTCTCGGGTTCCGTTCGCAATGACCTGTTTGCGATCTTCCTGAACCTGTCCAGCATTGGCAACTACATCGCAATCATGATGACCTTCAGCGTGCTTTACTTCGCCCTGAAGGCCATGCGGCAGGCATCCGGCGGTGAGCCGCTCATCCCGATCGGCAATGTCTGGCTGGCTACCCTCGTTTTCGTCTTATTGGCTGACTTCGTCATGTACTGGTTCCACCGCTTTGCCCACCGATGGCAGGCCTTCTGGGATGTGCATGCTTATCACCACAGCGCCGAGGAGATGACCATCATCAGCGGCTCGCGCGAGCATCCGCTCTTCTTTCCGCTGTCAGCGTTCTGGCTGCTGGTGCCAACGCTGCTGATTGCGCGGCAACCTGATGTTGGCCTCATCTTTCTTTTCATCTTCGCAACACGCCTGCACGGTCTGCTGATCCACAGCAACATCACCAGCGACTGGGGCTGGGTGGGCAGATGGTTGCTGGTATCGCCCGCCATGCACCGCATGCACCACGGCCAGGCCGAAGACTTTCACGATACCAATTTTGGCAGCTTGCTCACTGCCTGGGACCGGCTGTTCGGCACCTGGAAAGACCCTCGCAACATCGATATCGCCCGCATCAAGGTCGGCTTGGCCGACATTCCCGGAAATGAGCCGCCTTGGTCCTATCTGCTGAACACCTACACACGCTTTCTTCGTTCATTGACCCGTTTCGTTCTATCCCTTGTCGGACGAACCTCGGCGACATCATCGAACTGATTTCACCCTTGCCACCAGAGACACGATATGACCACTCAACTCATCAAGTGCACGAAGTGCGGTCTGCCTGAGACCTACGAGACCATCGAGTTCGATGCGCAGGGTGTCTGCAACATCTGCCGCCAGTTCGAGTTCAAGCAGGAGTCGATCGACTGGGCTGGGCGCAAGGGCATGCTCGACCAACTGATCGCCGAGCACCGCGGCAAGAACGACTACGACTGTCTGGTGCCCTTTTCGGGCGGCAAAGACTCCACCTTCACCCTTTACCACCTGGTGAAAGAGTACAAGCTCAAACCGCTGGTGATCCAGTTCAACCATGGCTTCATGCGGCCCACGCTGCTGAAGAACAACGAGCGCACTTTCAAGGAACTGGGTGTTGACGTCATCAGCTTCACGCCGAATTGGAAGGTCGTCAAGCGGTTGATGCTGGAAGCGCTGGTGCGCAAGGGCGACTTCTGCTGGCATTGCCACACGGGCATCTTCTCGTACCCGATGCACATCGCCATCAAGTTCAACATTCCGCTGGTGTTGTGGGGTGAGCCGTCATCGGACTACACCGCCTACTACGACAGCCGAGATGACCAGATCGAGGAGGTGGACGAGACGCGCTTCAACCGGTTCGTCAACCTGGGTATCACGGCTGACGACATGCGCGGCATGATTGAGGGCGACTTCCCGCTCGACCCGCGCGACCTGATTCCCTATACCTATCCTGCATTGCGCGACCTCAAGCGCCTGAAGTACCGATCCGTCTGTCTGGGCTCCTACATCCCGTGGGATCCGCGCAAGCAATCCCAACTGATCATGGACGAGTTGGGCTGGCAAGGCGAAGAAGTCGAAGGGATGCCGCCCGGCCTGTACCCGTACGAAAAGATCGAGTGCTACATGCAGGGCGTGCGCGACTACATCAAGCACCTCAAACGCGGTTATGGCCGGGTGACGCAGATGACCGCGCTCGACGTTCGCTACGGTCGGATGGCTCTGCCTGAAGCTGACAAGTACATCGAAGAGTTCGAAGGCCGTCGACCGCCCTCTCTGGACTACTTCCTGGAGTACCTGAACCTCAGCGAGGCCGAGTTCAACGCCATCGTGCAGAAGACCGTGGTGGCACCCCACCAGCCCGACTTCCAGCACATCAAGCTGGCGCCGCGCCTGCATGATCTTCACCAAGCCTACCGCGCTCGGGTCAAATGATCGGCATCATCGACGTCGGCATCGGCAACCAGGGCTCCATCCGCGAAGCGGTCTACTCGCTGGGGCACGACCCGGTGGCGGTCAAGACCACGTCGGATCTGGAGGGTCTGTCCCATCTGATCCTGCCGGGCGTGGGCGCGTTCTCCCATGCCATCCAGCAATTGCATGCCGCAGGCCTGTTTGAGCCCTTGCAGGCGTTTGCCCGGCAGGGGCATCCCTTGCTGGGCATATGCCTGGGCATGCAACTGCTGAGCGATATCGGCGAAGAAGATGGCATCACATCCGGCCTGGGGCTGATTCAAGGCCGCGTTTCTCGCCTACCCGACCAGCCCGGCATCCGTGTGCCACATGTCGGCTGGAACGATGTCAGGTTCCCGCGCCCTCATCCCGTATTTGCGGGTGTTCGTCCGGGGATCGACTTCTACTTCGTGCATTCGTATGAATTCCATCCCAGCTCCACCGACTCTGTGATCGGGATCACCGACCATGGCAAGGATGTCGTCTGCGCCGTGGCGACCGGCAATTGTGTTGGCGTGCAGTTCCACCCCGAGAAGAGCCAGAAGAACGGCCTGCGCATTCTCGAGAACTTCTGCAACTGGGACGGCACGTGCTGAAGCGACGCATCATCCCGGTCGAACTGCTGGCGAATGGCCGTCTCGTCAAGTCGGTCAGTTTCGGCGCCTACCGCGATGTGGGCGACCCAGTCAAGAGCTCGAAGGTCTACTCGGATCAGGACGCCGACGAACTGCTCATCCTCAATGTGGTTCGCGGTCCCGACGCCGTCAACCTGCTCGCTGCACAATTGCGCCGGATTGCCCGTGAGTGCTTCGTGCCGATCACTGCCGGTGGAGGCATCCGCAGCATCGAGGACGCCACCCTGCTGTTCGAGGCCGGCGCCGACAAGGTGTCGGTCTGCACCGCGGCCTACAACGATCTGCCCCTGCTTGAAAAAGTAGCCGCACGCTATGGATCTCAAGCGCTGGTGGTCTGCGTCGATGTGCGGCGATCAGCGGACGGCGAACTGATCCTCATGTCCGACTGTGGCACACAAGCGCAGGCCATCGACCTTGCCAACCACCTGCGCAGCGTTGTCAAAGCCGGAGCGGGCGAGATCTTGATTCAGTCCATTGAGCGAGATGGGGCCATGGCGGGCTATGACCTGCCGCTGATCCAGCAGGTCTGCGCGACCACCGCCCTGCCCGTCATCGCATTGGGTGGCGCCGGCCAGATCATTCACCTGAAAGATGCTTTCGATCAGGGCGCGGAAGCAGCCGCCTGTGGCAGCTTGTTCAACTTTGGTGACAACAACCCATTGCGCGCCAAAGCCCTGCTCAAGAATTACGACGTCCCTCTCAAGAAGATATGACCCGCGCCATCCTTGACATCGTTCGAAACCTCTATCCCTTCGGCTACTCCGTGGTGTCGGACGAAAACGACCGAGCTATCGCAACCTACCGTCAGGAACTGGATTTCAACGTGGTAGAAGTCGCCAGCGGTAACGAGCTCAACGGTTGGCTGGTGCCGGCTTCCTGGCGGGTGAAAAAGGCGGAGATCCGATTTCAAGGCCAGGCCATCCACGACGCCAAAGCCTCGGCGCTGGGCGTGGGCGTGCTGAGCCCGTCGTTTTCAGGTACCTTGTCCCGCGATCAGCTCCGGGCCCATCTCTATTTCAGCGAAGACTGCCCGCAAGCCATTCCTTACCACTGGA
>Ga0105048_10007730_pt1 | contig 17261 bp, 11 predicted proteins | sample MAT05_FD_78382 | JGI IMG/M metagenome (GOLD analysis project Ga0105048, IMG submission 78382) | Freshwater microbial communities from Lake Fryxell liftoff mats and glacier meltwater in Antarctica - MAT-05 | ecosystem: Environmental > Aquatic > Freshwater > Ice > Liftoff microbial mat | place...
GACGCGGCCAACACTCCCGCGCCCGCCAACCGGTTGGGGGAATCGCTTCTTCTCAGCGGGCTGGTCGTTCTGTTGATCGCCCGGCCGATCGTCTCCAGCAGCGATCCGGGTCGGTTGCTCCTGATCACGGGCGGCGGCGGCTTGACCCTGAATGCGGCCACTTTTTTCCTGCTCTTTCTTTGGGCCGTCTGGCGGGCCATGAATCGATTGCCGATCCGGCGTGGGCCGACGCTTGTCGTCGCGGCGGGTCTCGCTCTCGTGTCTGCGTTCATTTTCATCAGCACCGCCCAGCCCGATCGCTACCAGCGGCCCGGCTGGTTCATCGCCTGGGATTGGCTGGCGCTCGCCGCTCTCGTCTTTCTCACAGGGCAACTGGCCAGCACACCGGCGCGGGCACGACGCCTGACAGCCGTGCTGATCGCTACCGCGGCATGTCTCGGCGCTCAGGCGCTTTACCAGTCGGCCGCGGAGACGTGGGGATTGCCGCCCGCCCAGGGGCCGCCGAGCACTCAGACGGAATATCCGCTCGTGGGTGACCGGGAATTTGATCTGACCATCAACATGCCGACGACGACCACCGGCAACTTCCGGGCGACGCTGGATGATCCGAGCACTTTCGCGTGCTTCCTGTTTCTCGTGGTGCCCGCCGGGTTCTTGTGGTCTTACGCGGGTTGGCGGAATGGCGGCCGAGGACGGATGAACGTGCTCGTCTTCTTGCTTCTCGGCGGAGCGTTCGCGGCCGCCGCGGCGGTCGCTCTCAAGGCGCTCTGGACCATCCCCATGGTGGGGAATTCAGGGTGGAACCTCTTCGCGGAAGCCCCGTGGTTCGGGATCGGGTCCGGCAACTTTTCCCGTCGAGCGGCCGAGGGCATCTTCTCGCCGCGCAACTCCTGGCTCGGCCTGCTGGCGACTTCGGGCATCGTCGTTGTCGGAATCACCGCGATTCTCCTGACGTACGCGCTCGTCATCGGCTTTCGTCGCGGACGGCCCGACCCCAATGAGACACTGGTCGATCGCGCGCCCGACGCTGATCTCTGGATCTTCTATCAGGGCGGCATCAGCGGCCTTCTGCTCGGGATGATCCTGGCCACGGGCGACCTTGCCGCGGAGGCGTCGAATAGGGAACTTCTACGGCTGGGTTGCGTGGCCGCGGGACGTGCCCTGATTTGGTTCGTCGTCTTCGCCATCCTGGATTGTGCGGACTTCGACGCGAAACTCCTGACGCCGGCGTTATTGATGGGCGCCGTCGGCGTTGTCGGGGCCGGGTTCGTCTGCGACGCGCTTGATTCCACCGCATTACGGCAATCGCTCTGGATCGTGCTCACCCTGGCGCTGGTGTTGCTTCCGCTACGCGCGCCATCTGGGATCCCGTCGCTGGCCGCGTCGTGGGCCAGTGCGATGGCGGCGTTCGCCCTGCTGATTGCCAACCTGATCCACGTTGCCGTTCCGGGAATCACGACAGCCGCAAAGGTCCGCTCGGCCCGCGCGGCCAGTATCGAGTTCCCTGTACTTCATCTCAAGATTCAAGGCAAGAAGGGGGCCGACCTCGCCGTCGCCCTCCGCGAGACGGGCGGCTATCTTGACGCGAATATGCTCGAACCGCTGCGAGATGCCCTGGAGAGCGATCCGAGTAATAGCGCCCTGCTCCTGGAACTCGCCCGCTGGGAGCGCCAATCGTGGCTCTACCTCATCGAGCGGCGCGAGAACAAGCTGGCCCGCAACAAGGCCGTGACGATCTTGAATGCCGCGACGAAGGCAGGCAAGGTCGATCCGCACAATCTGGAACCGAAACTTTCCTTCTACGAAGCGATGCTCCGGTTCACGCGCGAAAATGCCGTCGCCAACAAGGAGCAACTTTCGTTGCTCGATAAAACAATCGCGCAGATTGCCGAGCGCGACCCGAAACGTGAAGTCGGGATGCGCTTGCGGGTCGTCCTGGCCTTGCTGCACGGGAGAAATCAGGAGGAACTGAACACCTGGGCTCTGCAATTGTTCCGCATGGATCGCGAACCGGACGCTCCGCACGGGTCACTACCTCCCGCGGCGCGGAAGGAACTCATCGCCCGCGTCCGCATCATCATCCAGAGCCCTTCGCAGGAACTGGCTGAGATCTTGTTTGAAGATCTGGTGGATTGAGCAGCAAGTTCCGAGTTCCGAGTTCTGAGTTCCGAGTTCCGAGTTAAGATTGATGAGTGCTGAGTACTGAGTATCCTGTACACGGGTCTGCCTACTGCTTACTGCCTACTTCTCAAGCCGGGGGATTTCGCGGATGACTCAACGATTGAAGCGCGGTTCGGGCGTCTTGTTGCATCCGACGTGTTTGCCGGGTCCCTATGGCATCGGCGACATTGGGCCTGTTGCACATGCCTGGGTCGATTCGCTGTCCCGCGCCCGGCAATCGTGGTGGCAGATTTTGCCGCTGGGTCCCACCGGTTACGGCGATTCTCCTTATCAGAGTTTCTCGTCCTTTGCCGGCAACGTCTATCTCCTAAGCCCGGAATTGCTACAAAAAGACGGCTTGATCGGCGCCACGGATCTGATGGGGCAGTTCTTTACCGAAGATCGCGTCGATTATGGACGTGTCATTCCTTATAAGCTCCATTTGCTCCGCCGAGCATGGGAGAATTTCCGGGCCGGGCTGGCGCCGTGGATGCGTGAACCGTTCGAGGTCTTTTGTTCTGAAAATCACGAGTGGCTCGATGATTTTTCGCTGTTCATGGCTTTGAAGGAGGCTCGCCGGGGCGCGAGTTGGTTGACCTGGCCGCGCGAACTCACCCGGGCTGGTGGCGACAACAAGCTCCTCGCCTTCACCCGCCAAGAGCTTTCCGAAGAAGCGGCTGTCTACCAGTTCGGGCAGTATCTCTTTTTCCGCCAGTGGAACGCGCTGCGGGAGTACGCTCATTCCAAGGGGGTGAGCATCATCGGCGATCTGCCGATCTTCGTCTCGCCCGATTCGTCGGATGTGTGGGGTCATCCCAAGCTCTTCTTGCTCGACGCGGCGATGCGGCCGAAGGTGATGGCCGGGGTGCCGCCCGATTACTTCAGCCCGACCGGCCAGTTGTGGGGCAACCCGCATTACGACTGGAAGGCGATGAAGGCAACGCACTACAAGTGGTGGGTCGCCCGGCTCCGCGCGTCGATGAACATGGTCGATCTGGTTCGCCTCGACCACTTCCGCGGCTTCTGTGCCGCCTGGCACATCCCCTATGGTGAAACGACCGCCGTCAATGGCCGTTGGGTGCCCGGACCAGGCGCCGATTTCTTCGCCGTCCTGGAGAAGGAATTGGAAGGCCTGCCGCTGATTGCGGAGGATCTCGGCGAGATCACGCCCGATGTGCACGAGGCACGGGAACGCTTCCATCTACCTGGGATGAAGATTCTCCAATTCGCGTTCGACGGACCGCACAACCCGTTCCTGCCTCACAATTACGAGCATTCCAACTGGGTGGCTTACACGGGAACGCACGACAACGACACCACACGCGGCTGGTTCAACCAGATCAACGATCACGAACGCTGGTACTACAGCCGGTACTTGGGTCGCGACGGCCGCGACGTCGCCTGGGATCTCATCCGTCTCGGCTGGTTGTCCAACGCCGTGCTGGCGATCGCTCCCCTTCAAGACCTTCTGGACTACGGAACCGAGGCACGGATGAACATGCCCGGCAAGCCGGACGGCAACTGGCAATGGCGCATGCGGCAAGGCGCGTTCAATGACGGCATCATCGATCGCCTGGCGGACCTCACCGACTTGAGCGGCCGCGTGGCGACGGGGCGTTGACCTCACACGCTTTCGCGCCGCGCGAATTCAACGCCCGAGGTCGTGATGAAATATTTGGCAAGCAGGTTCGGCGTCTCCCATTCCGGGCGCTGGGCGGGGTCGTTGATCAGCTTCAAGAATTCGGCCGTCACTTCCGCGAAATGTGCTTCGTGGCCTGTGCGGTAGCCGTCTGGGATCTGGATGTGGAAGTCATCGCCGACGGGGATAGCGCGAACGCCTGGGTATAGAGTCTGCCAACGATCGACGAGACGAAACAACCGCTCGCGTGTTGCCTGTAGCAATCCGGAATTGGGGATGACAAAGAGTTCCGGCGGCTTGCCGCCGGCCTGACGGACAACCGCCGAGCAACGGCTGCCGCGGAAGACGGCATTGTGGGTGTCGCCGCCGCCTCGGGGCGCTTCAAGATCCCAGAGCACATCAAGCCGGACGTGGATGCCGCGCAGGGTGAAGATCACCTGATTGTTGCAAAAGTAATCGAGCCGGCCGTTGTTCAACCAGCCGTGCGTTTCGAGCGGGAACTGACTTAGCCCGGTGATGGCCTGGAACGATTCCGGTTCGATCGGCGTCGGCCAATGGCGAGCATCCACGATTTGCACGTCGCGGCGGTAATCGATCGGCTCATCCGTGAACAACATCCAAAGCACGAGATCGACCAGGTGCGTGCCGACATCGCTGAGGGCCTCACCCTGCTGCGAGATGTCGAAGAACCAACCGGGCCGGCGCAGCGGAACCCCGGCCACGTTCTTTTGCAGATAATGCACGCTTTCCATGAAGATGCCGGGGCTGGCGGCATCGCCCCGTTCGATGATGCCGAACAGATCGGGATCGTCGACAATCTCACGCTGGAGGATCGACGTGATTTCGTGCCGTTCGGTCATGATGTCGTGAATCAGCAGCTTCGAACGCTCGGCCTTTTCCAGGGCGGCTTGCAACTTGGGCATGTCTTCGGGGTCGATGATCCAGGGCTTGTCGGCCAGGACGTGCATGCCCGCTTCGAGTGCGAGGCGCATAAAATCAATCTTGGTGCGGTTGCGGCCGGAAAGGACGGCAATCGTGCCGGGGCGTTCGCGTAAGAAGCGTTCGGGCCAGTCCTCGCCGGAGTGGACTTCGAGCATCCATGACGTTGGTCGTTCGTCGCGCGAATTGAACGCGACAATCCGCTGAAGGTGGGCCGTCAGATCGGTATCGAGGGGCGCGTAAACGTGGACGCGCGGGTCGACGCCGGGAAACATTTCCTTCTGGATCAAGGCCGCGTGAAAATGCCCCGGGGCCAGGGTCACAAGCCGATATTCCGCCATAGGTTGGGTCACTGGTCTGAAGAATCGCGAGTGTCTATCGTTTAGAAAGCATAGTATTTTCGATGGAGGACGGCATGAAAACGATGCGATTCATCATGGTTGGCGGTTTTCTCGGGGCGGGCAAGACGACGGCGCTCGCCCGCCTGGCGGCTCACTACACCAGTCAGGGCCTCAAGGTCGGCCTGGTGACGAACGATCAGGCGCAAGATCTCGTTGACACCAACAGCCTGCGGGCTCAGGGCTTCACCGTCGGCGAAGTCCCGGGCGCATGTTTCTGTTGCAAGTTCGACGAGCTGGTCGATGTCGTCGGCGCGTTGGAAACCACCGACCGACCCGACGTTATCCTGGCCGAGCCCGTGGGAAGCTGTACCGACCTGGTGGCCACGGTGATTCAGCCGTTGAAGGACCTGCACCGCACGCGGTTCGTGGTCGCTCCGTACGCCGTGCTCTTCAAGCCAAGTCATGGGCTGCGCATTTTGCGGAACGAGGGAGCCGGCTTCTCGCCCAAGGCCGCCTACATCTTCCGCAAGCAACTCGAAGAGGCTGACGCGATTGTCATTAACCGCATCGACGAGATTTCGCCCGCGGCTCTCAAAGATCTGCACGCGTTGCTCAGCGATCAATTCCCCGATACGCCGGTCCTGGCTGTCTCCGCCAAGACGGGCCAGTCTTTCGAGTCGCTCGCGCAACTTCTGGAACAAACGGGCGCCTTCGGCCGCAAGATTCTCGATATCGACTACGACATTTATGCCGAGGGCGAAGCCGAACTCGGCTGGCTGAATAGCAGCACCCATCTGGCCAGCGACAAACCGTTCGCCCTCGATCCGCTGCTGATGGAGATCGTCGAAGGCTTGAGCAAAACGTTGCGTGCCCACGGCGGCGAGGTGGCCCATCTCAAAGTGATCGGCATCGACGAAGGAATCTTCGGGGTCGCCAATCTCGTCAGCAGCACGACTGAACCGGAACTCTCGCTGGCGTCGAATACCAACGTCAGCGAGGCGAACCTGATCGTCAACGCCCGCGTGGCGATCGATCCGGTCGAGTTGGAGAATGAAGTCCGCCGCGTCGTCGAAGCGGCCTGCGGTTCACGCGGCATCCGCATGACATTCAGGCAATCACAGAGCTTGCGGCCGGGAAGGCCGACACCGACGCATCGTTACGCGGCGAACGCTACGGCTTCTTTTCCACCATCTCTTGAATCGCTTTGAATTCCGCGTAGGTGCGGATGGCGAGGAACCCGTCCGCGCCTTTGGCGGGTTTACGCAGGCTTTGGACTTTCAGCAGTTTCTTGTCGGCCGCCTGTTTCAGGATCTCAATGGCGCGTTTGGCGAGGTTGTCTTTTTCGATGAACGACGACGACTTGCCGATACAGAAGGCTACGCCGCGGGCGGCTTCCAGGTAATCGAACTCGGATCGGGCGAATTCGACCTGTAGATTGGCGGCCGCCTCGGCCTGTTTGATATCGTTGTTCTGGATGTAGGCGGCCATGGCGTAGTTTGCGATCTCGGAGCGGAGAGCGGCCGGCTGCCGGCGGATCGATTCCAGATCAATCATCGCCTTCTGGTTGGCCTGGCTCAGCGTCAATTCATCTTTGATCAACTCTCTCATCTTGCGGTTGGTGGGCGTGTTCAGAAACGTCTTGGCCTCGTCCTGACCTTTCGTCAGGTATTCCGTGGCAGCGTCGAAGTCATAGCTGTTTTGTTGATCGAGCCCCAGACGATAATAGGCATCAAGGAGGTCGCCCTGGAGCACGGCCGACGGAGGGTGGTGGTCGGCTAGCTCCTTGGCCTTGTCAATCGCCTGCTGGAAATGATTCTTGGCGGCGTCCGCCTTTTGGTTCGGCAGATTGCGGCACAGCGACTCGACCCGGCCCAGGAGAACGAGCGAGCGCACCACGTCGTGGGCGGCGCGAAGACTCTTGGGCGACTTACGTTCGGTTGACGCGTTGATGGCCAGTGCGCGCCGCGCTGGAGCAAGAGCCAACGAAAAAGTCCCCTGCTCAATGAAAACGAAAGTCTGTTGTTCGAGCATCACCGCCAGGTCGCGATCGATTTGCATTTCGTGAGGCTGGACCTTCGTCAACGGTTCGCAAATGTTAATGGCACGCTCGATGGTGTCGAGTGCGCCGCTGTAATCATCGATCTTCCGCTGACCGACGCACTGCTGCTGGAGCGTGAACGCCAGTTGATGCTGATAGAAGATGTTGGTTCGATCCCTATTGGCGAGCGGCTCGATGATCTTGAGGGCTCGCCGCGTGAGTTCCAGACCTTTCTGCGATTCATTTTTCTGATAATGAATGTTTGAAACGCGAATCAACGTGATGCAGAGATCGACCTGACGCGTCGAATTGGTGGGGTCGGCCTTGAATAGCTCTTCGCGTAATTCCAGCGAACGGTTCAGTGCCGTGGATGCCGCGTCAAGATCGTCCCGTGTAGCCTCGATACGGCCCACGGCCGCGTGGACGAGCGCCAGATCGGACTTCAGGTCGTGATCGGTCTTGTACTTGGCAACAAGCGGTTCCAGAATCTGGATGCTTCGTGTGAGGGAGGCCATGGTCGCCTGGGCGTCACCGAGATGTTCTTGAATCAGACTCTTGACATAGAGCGTGGCGGCCAGGTCGTTCTGCGCATCGACGGACGACGGATTCTGCTTGGCCAGCTTCTCCACGATCCCCATCGATTCCTCGACGGCCGTCAGGGCGCCGTCGACGTCGCCGTCGTCGTCGAGCAGGGAGCGAGCCTTCAGGTTTAACGTGACGGATTGGTTGCGTTGCACGAGTTTGTTCTCGGGCTCGACTTTCGACAGTCGGCCATTGATCCCTTCCAGACGCAGCAATAGTTTGCGGCTGCCTTCAGTGTCACCTGTCAGTTTCTTCAACTGAGCCAAGCGGTCGATGGCGATGCCCAGGTCCTTCTGGGCCTGACGATCCTGCGGCGCGTCCTTCGCGATGCGCTCGGCAATGTCGAGCGCGAGTTGATAGTACTTCATGGCCTGGTCCGTGCCGTTGGCCCCGATATCCTTGGATAGCTTGCCAAGCTCCCAAAATACATCGAGCAGGCCGCGATCGGCATTAGCGGCAATGTCGGCGTTCTTGACGATCTTCTGCAGGCCGTCGATGGCGTTCTCGAGCAGCTTCTTGCGAAGCACTTGATGAGCGGGGATGTCCTTGAGCGTATTGTTGATCTCGTCAATCAGCGTGTACAGCGTATCGAGCGCGAGTTGCCGTTGCTCTTTGACTTGACCGGAGGCATCCTTGGCGCGAAGTGTTTCCTGATTCGCTTTGATCTGATTTTGCGTCGCCAGGATCCGCTGCTCCTCGGCGAAGGCGGCCTGTTCGCGGGCCTTGCGCGTTTCGTCATCGGCGCGGTGCTGGGCATCGACGGCCTTTTTCTCGGAGTCGCGGGCTTCCAGGATTCCCCAACCGGCCAGGACGATGCCGCCGATGAGAGCGAGAAACACGGTGCAAGCGGCCACGGCCGGCCCGCGGTTGCGGCGGAGGAACTTGATCAATCGGGAAAGGGCACTCGGCGTGCGAGCCAGGATGGTTTCGTGCCTGTTAAATCGTTCGATATCCTGGGCCAGGGCGGCGGCCGACCCGTAGCGACCCGCTCGCTCTTTTGCCAGGCACTTCAAAACAATCGCGTCGAGATCGCCGGCGACCAACCGGACAAGCCGGCGCGGAGCCGAGCGCCTTTGGGCCGCCACGGAACGCAGCGTTTTCGACTTCGCGAGGCGAACGCTCGGTTTCGGCGGCGTCTCTTCGCAAATTTTGTGAATCAATTCCACGGCGGACTGAACGGCTCCGAGTTCCTGTTCCGAGAAGGGCGGGCAACCGGCCAACAACTCGTTGAGCACCGCGCCCATCGAGTAAATATCCGAGCGGGTGTCGATGCCCAGGGCGCTTGGTTTCACTTGTTCGGGCGACATGTACGGGATGGTGCCGCCGATCTGGTCCATTTGGGTGACCAGCGTCCGTTCCGAGAGTTTCTGATTGATCGATTTGGCGATGCCGAAATCAAGCACCTTGGGCGATGGGACGCCGTCTTGCAGATAAACGAGGATATTCTTGGGCTTCAAGTCGCGGTGGATAATGCCCTTTTGGTGGATATGTTCGACAGCATCACACACCATCAGGAACAAGTCGAGACGCTCGCGGATCGAAAGCCGTTCGTTATCGCAATAAGTTTTGATGGAAACGCCCTGTACCAGCTCCATGACGATATAGGGCGAGCCCGACTTGGTCGCGCCGCCGTCCAGCACGCTGGCGATGTGCGGGTGATTCATCAGGGCGAGGGCCTGGACTTCGGCATCGAAGCGGGCCAGTTCGCGATCGGTGATCCAGCCGGACTTGATGAACTTGATCGCCACTTGCCGGCGGACGGGCGCCAGCTGTTGGGCCTTCCACACCTGCCCCATGCCGCCTTCATCGATCAATTCAAGCAGTCTGTAACGCTCGTCGATTACCAGGCCCGCGGCGATGACGGACGACTCCGATCCTGAAGATGATGGCGACGCGGGAGTAGGTACTGATGGGGGAGGTTGCGGAGGCAAAGGCGCCAGCGGCGAGTTCGAAATGGAAACGCCGACCCCCGCGCTGAACTGCGACTTGGGTCGCGGGATCGTCGATTTGCCATGAAGGCTGTCGAGTTCCTCGGCACTCTGAAGAATCGTGCCGGAATACGGGCGACCCGGCACGACAGTTCCCTGGTTCTTCGCCATCTCCGCTCGGTAAATCAATTCGAAGACATGGTCTTGCAGGGCCATGTCCTTGCCGCATTCCCCTTCGATATAGGCGTGTCGTTCCAGCGGATTTCTGAACTGAATGGCGACCAGGAAAATCTCTTGGGCGCGAGACGCATTCACGGGCATGGCAAGGCTCCGGGAGTGGGCAACACCCCATTCAGGCGTGAACAGAGGCTTGATTGTTTCGCGGTCGAATGCAATTCAGGAGGCATTGATCCAGAATAATCAGTGAATGGGGTGTCCCGCAAGAGGCAAGGCGCAGTTACGTCTCCAACAGTTCCTTGACGAGCTTCGCTACCAAGACGGGATCGTTGCGGGCGATCAGGTGCCTGATGCGTTCGGCGGGAACGCCGATCTTTTCCATTGTCGTCTCGGCCGTCTTCCAGAGCTTCTCGCGCTTCTTGCCTTCGGCCAGGAAGAGTTCACCCACCAATTCGGAAAGTTTCTGCACCTGGATCTTATCCAGGTTCGCGTAGTACCGTTTGATGATGCCTTGCTGATGCCGCGAATAGTCTTCGAGCATGATTGGCGCTCGTGGGTGGAGGAGTCGATACCATGTCAGGAGGGCTCTTTTACTGTATCAACACCGATCAAAAACCTCCATCCATGCGTGTCATTCTCCAGAGAGTTTCCCGGGCATCTGTCGCTATATCCGGCGAAGTCGTCGGGGCCATCGGACGCGGCTTGCTGGTCCTTTTGGGCGTCCAGCGCGGTGATACCGCCGAGCAGGCCCGCTGGTTGGCGGAAAAAATCGCCGGCCTACGCATTTTCCCCGACCATGACGGTAAAATGAACCGGGATGTGCGGGAAATCGGCGGCGGCATCCTGGTCGTGAGCCAGTTCACCCTCTTCGCGGATTGCCGAAAAGGGCGGCGGCCGAGCTTCCTTGATTCCGCCCCACCGGAGATCGCCGAACCGCTCTACGAGGAGTTCCAGATCAACCTGAAAGCCCTCGGCATCCCGGTCGCCTCGGGCCGTTTTGGGGCCGACATGCAAGTGGAACTGGTGAACGACGGCCCGGTGACGTTGATCGTGGATAGTCCTGCCGTTTAGCCTGTCGCGCGGCATTTTCGTTGACGTCGCTCTCGGCATCTTCTAACATCAGAAGCGAATCACGCGAGCATCTTCAGAGGAGTCATTATGCAAATCAAGCGACAAACATGCGCTGTAATCTTACTAAGCGTCCTCGCACTGGCGGCGCCGACTACGACGGCTCGGGCGGAAGATCCGCCGGCCTTTCCGGGCGATAAAAGCGGAACGATCAAGATCGTCTCCAGTCTGCCGCGAACTGGCAGTTCCAAGGGCCAGACCGATACGATCGTCAACGGCATCAAGCTGGCGCTCGATGAAGCGGGCTACAAAGTTGGCGACTTCAAGATCGAGTACGAAGATCTAGACGACGCTACCGCAACCGCCGGCGCCTGGGATGCACAACAAGAGACCCAGAACGCCAACAAGGCTCGTGACGACAAAGACGTGATGGTTTACATCGGCACCTATAATTCCGGGGCCTCCAAGATCTCGATGCCGATTCTCAACCGCGCCAACATCCTGATGATCAGTCCGGCGAACACCGCACCTGGTCTGACGAAGCCGATGACCGGCGCCCCGAACGAACCGGAATGTTACCGCCCGTCGGGGAAGGTCAACTACTTCCGTGTCGTGCCGACCGACGACATCCAGGGACCGGTCGGCGCCGCGTGGGCCAAGAAGCTGACGGGTAAGCTCAGCAAGCCGCGCTCAGTCTATGTGCTTCATGACGGCGAAGTGTACGGCGAAGGTGTCGCCAAGGCTTTCAAGCAAGAGTGCGAAGCTTTAAAGCTGGAAGTGCTCGGTTACGAGCCGATCGACGTGAAGGCGCAGGAATTCAAGGCTCTGATGCTCAAGATCAAAGCCAAGAACCCTGGCCTCATCTACTTCGGCGGCACTTCGCAAACCAAGGCCGGCCAGGTCGTGAAGGACATGGTCGCCGCCGGCATCGACGTCCCGTACATGATCCCGGACGGCTGCTTCGAACAAGCCTACATCGACTCGGCCGGGGCCGACATCGCCAACGGCCGTAGTTACGTCACCTTCGGCGGCATGCCGATCTCGGAACTCGGCAAGACGGCCAATGGCAAGTCGTTTATCGATGCCTATCAGAAGAAGTTTGGCAAGCTTCCCGAAGAGGCTTACTCGGCATACGGTTACGAATGTGGCAAAGTCGCTCTCGAAGCGATCCGCCGAGCGGGCGTTAAGAATCGCGAGGCGATGCTCTGGCATTGTGCCCGCATCAAAGATTATGACGGCGTGCTGGGTAAGTGGTCGTTCGACAAGAACGGCGACACCTCCTTGCAGGTCATGAGCGGCAACACCGTCGAGGGCGGTAAGTTCAAGTTCGCCGAAAAGCTGGAACTCTCCGACGAATGAGTTGATGGCAAGAGCCCGCTGTGAACGCAAGGATTGTTTCCCTGGCTGACACGGCGGGCTCTTGGTATTTCTACTTCCAACCGAGACTGATTCTCTGATGTTCCCCGTCCTCCTCGCAAGCTTGGATACTTCCGTCCTGATCAACATTTGCATCAACGGGCTTGTCTACGGCTTTCTCTATGCGCTGATCGCCCTCGGCTACACGATGGTGTACGGCATCGTCGAGTTGATCAATTTCGCCCATGGCGATCTGTTCATGCTCGGGACCATGCTGGTCTGGACGTTCGTAGGCGTCGTGGCTGTGGGCGTCGCTCCGGGTTCGTTCTTGGCGATCCTGATCATCCTGGGTATGTTGATTGCCGTCCCGATCTTCTGCGCCCTGTTGAACGCCGGTGTTGATGTTGCCATTTACCGGCCGTTGCGCACCGCGCCGAAACTGGCGCCCCTCGTCTCCGCCATCGGCGTCTCGTTCGTCTTCATGAATATCGGTCAGGTCTGGGGCGGCTCCCAGGACGTCAACATTGCCACGCTCATCCCTGATAACAACCTCCTCGGCGCGGATTCCAGCATTAACCTGAGCGGCACCGATGTCCTGATCATGGCGGTGACGATCCCGGTAATGATCATGCTGACGTTGTTTGTGAAATTTACCTCGCTCGGACGGGCCATGCGGGCGACGGCTCAGAACCCGGTTGCCGCGCAGTTGATGGGTATTCAGGTGAATCGCGTTATCTCCGTCACGTTCCTGATCGGTGGGTCACTCGCGGGTGTCGCCAGCGTGATTTATGCTCTGAAGGTCCACACCGTGAACTTCCAGATGGGCTTCCAGAACGGCCTGTATGCCTTCACCGCAGTGGTCTTGGGCGGCATCGGCAACATTCCCGGCGCGGTGGTCGGCTCACTGATCGTTGGCATGGTCTACTCTCTGGCCAGCGGTTATGCCGACAATCTCTGGGCGACGGCGATGGTCTTCCTCATCATGATCATCATTCTCATCTTCCGCCCGCAGGGTATCCTCGGGGCACGTGTTCGGGAGAAGGTGTAACCGCCATGCACAGGATCCCCTGGGGCTTGCTGATTTTCGCCGGATTGGCAGCCGGTCCGTTCATTCCCTTAGTTCAGACGTTCGTTCTCGAAAACAACCTCGGTTCAACGTTGCCGAGCCTCTTCATCGGGGCCATCCTCGGTCTCGCCCTGAACGTCGTCCTTGGCAATGCGGGGCAACTACATCTGGGAATTGCCGCCTTCTATGGCATCGGCGCGTTTACCATGGCGATCCTCCAAGTCGCCATCTATCCGTTTCAGTGGGGCTTCTGGCCCGCTCTTCTGATGGCGGCATTGGTCAGTGCCTTCATCGGCATCGTTCTGAGTTCGCCGACGCTGCGACTACGCGGCGACTACTTGGCGTTGGTGACGCTCGGTTTCGGCGTCATCACCATCACGCTGCTGCGCAAGTTTGATGAGATCACCGGCGGCAAGCAGACATTGAACCCGATTCCCACACCGAAGCTGCCGGAGTTCCTGACCAGCCCCTATACCTGGTGGGACAACAAATCTCTCCTCAACCTGCTCGAACTGGGTGACGACTGGTCCAAGGAATATCGTCTGTTCTATTTCCTCACGCTCGGCTTCCTGGCCGCCATCTACTGGCTGTTGCGGAATATCGAGCGGTCTCGACTTGGTCGGGCCTGGCTGGCGGTTCGTGAAGACGAACTGGCAGCGACCTGCATGGGAATCAACGCCGCCCGCATGAAGCTCGCGGCCTTCGCCTTGAGCGCGGGCATCGCCGGATTGGCGGGCGGCTTGTATGCCGTGAAGACGGGGACGACCAATGAACCGACCTATTTTGATTTCTCACTCTCCGTGACCGTCCTGTGTGCCGTCATTCTGGGTGGACTTGGCAGCCGCAACGGGGTGCTGCTTGGCATCTTGTTCATCAACGGCTTCGAGTTGATTCTCGCGCCCCAGCTTGATAGCTACTTGCAAAAGCTGAACTTCAATCCGGAAGGCAAGAATTACCTCAAATTCAGTAACTGGAAGTTGATGATCTTCGGGCTCGCGTTGCTCCTGATGATGCGTTTTCGGCCTTATGGCATCATCCCGGAGCGGCGAGCGAATCGCGGATGATTGAGGGAGAATACGTCTCGTGTCCTTGCTTCGAATCGACAAACTGACCATGCGTTTCGGCGGCCTGACGGCCGTCAAGGATTTCGACCTCACTGTCGAACCCGGCCAGATCGTCTCTGTCATCGGCCCCAACGGGGCGGGCAAGACGACTGTCTTCAACGCCGTCACGGGCATCTATCAACCCACGTCGGGCCACGTCTTATTCGATGGCAAACCGCTGCGCCGGCCGTTCAGCCTTTCACTGCTCGTCGGTTGTCTGCTTGTCGGCGCCTTGACCGGCGCGATCGGCTTTGCGCTCGCCTTGAACGTCAACAAACTTTTTAAGGCCGCGATCAAACGGCCCTACGCTCAAGCCGGCGAAGGCTTCAACTACAATTTGGCCTGGCAGGCGACGCTGGGCTACTACCGTGGCGATCTGGTCATCGAACGTGAACCACAACTGAACCCCCAACGCAAGCCAGGCTGGAAGATTAAGAGCCGAGTTCTGGACGAGGCCACGGAACAACTTTCGTATGTGGCCGTCAAGGGCCGCAAGGCCACGGAAGCCGACGTCGAGAAGGCGTTCGTGGTGGCGGAGCAGCGCCGTGACGACATCCTCGCCGGCGGTTTGAAGGTCGCTCTACCTGCCAATCCAGGCGATGATTGGACCATTCGGAATTCAACGGGCGAACGGGTCGTCGCGGAATTCCTCGAGGAAGATCAATGCCAGCGGGCTCTGGAGAAAATCAACTCGTTGGCCGGCCTGGTTATCGAGCGACAAGAGAACGCGACTCGTTTTAGCATCGCAGGTTTTGTGATCGGTTTCTTCGGCATGTTCTTCGTCTGGTTGCGCTCGCGGCGCACGACCGACCACATCGCCCTCGGCGGCATCGCTCGCACTTTTCAGAACATTCGCTTGTTCCAGAACATGACCGTGCTCGAGAACGTCTTGATCGGCATGGATCGTCATTACAACGGCGGATCAGTCGAGATGGCGTTGCGGACTCGTTCGGTCCGTCACGAGGAAAAGCAACGGACGGAAGAGGCCCGCAAGCTCCTCGCTTTCATGGGCTTGAACGAGCGAGAGGGGATGCTGGCCAAGAACCTTCCCTATGGCGAACAGCGCCGGCTCGAGATCGCCCGGGCCATGGCGTGTGAGCCCAAGCTACTGCTTCTCGACGAACCCGCGGCCGGCATGAACCCGAAAGAAACCGTCGACCTGATGGCCCTGATCCGCCGCATTCGCGATCGCGGCATGACGATTCTGTTGATTGAACATCACATGAGTCTGGTGATGGGAATTTCCGACCGGATCGCGGTACTCGATTACGGCGTCAAGATCGCCGAGGGAACGCCTGAAGAAGTGAAACGCGACCCGAAGGTGATCGAAGCCTACCTGGGCAAGGAAGAGGTGTCCTGATGGCCGCCTTGCTCGACGTCAAAGATTTGCAGGCCGGTTATGGCGTCATTGAGGTGCTCAAGGGCATCTCGATCCAGGTGAATCCCGGCGAGATCGTCACGGTCATCGGCGCCAACGGGGCCGGCAAGACGACAACGCTCATGACCATCTCGGGAATCGTGAAAGCCCGCGGCGGGTCGATCATTTTCGACGGGCAGGACCTGACCCGCGTTGCCGCTCACGACATCGTCAAGCTGGGCCTGGCGCAATCGCCCGAGGGTCGCAAAATCTTCCCGCGGCTCACGGTTCTCGAAAACCTGCAAATGGGGGCGTTCACCCGCAAGGACGATGCCGGCATCAAGGAAGACATCGAGAAATCCTACCGCTATTTCCCCATCCTGAAGGAACGCCACAAGCAACTCGGCGGCACGCTTTCCGGCGGCGAACAGCAGATGCTGGCCATCGCCCGAGCGCTGATGGCTCGGCCGAAACTTCTCCTGCTTGACGAACCCTCGCTCGGTTTGGCCCCGATGATTGTTGTCAAGATTTTCGACGTCATCCGCGAGTTGAACCGGGAAGCGAAGATGTCCGTGTTGCTCGTTGAACAGAACGCCCGCATGGCGCTGAAACTCGCCCATCGCGGCTACGTGATGGAGACCGGCGCCATCACGATGACCGACGAAGCCTCGGTCCTTCTGAAAGACCCTCGCATTCAGGCGGCTTATTTGGGAGAATAGTCCGGGACTATCCACGGTTACGGTGAGGGAAATCGAATGCCTTCCAAACTCGCACCCGCTTTTGGCCGATTGCCTACCCATCTCGACCTTCCCGATTCAGATGGTGTGCCCATGGATAATGACTTCCAGATCTGGCAGACGATGCTGCTTCTCAATTCCATTATTCCGCATCTTGATCGTCTGCATCCCGATGGCCGTTACCACGTCACCGGTGACATGGGCGTCTACTATCAGATCACGGATCCACCACTGCAAGGATGCAAAGCGCCTGATTGGTTTTACGTGCCCAATGTCGACCGGGTGCCCGCCGACAGCGGTAGCCGCCGTTCCTATGTCATGTGGCAAGAACTTGTTCGCCCCGACATCGTCATGGAGTTCATATCCGACAAGTCTGGCAATGAGTACGATCGCACTCGGGAAACCGGAAAATTCTGGGTCTACGAACAGGCTCTCGCCGTCCCCTATTACGTCATCTACGATCCTCATCAAGTGAAGCTCGAAGTCTATCGCATGTCCGTCAATCGATATGAATTGATGACGCCGGATGATCGCGGCTTTTACGACGTGCAGCCGCTGCGGCTCAAGCTCGGACTGCATTACGATACCGTGGGCGGATTGACGTATAATTGGCTCCGCTGGTTTCGACCGGATGGAACCCTTCTCGAAACGGGCGAAGAAATGCTCGCGGAAGAAAAGGTTCGCACCTCGGAAGAACGAGAGCGAGCCAATGCCGAGAAGCGACGCGCAGAACAGGAAAAGCAACGCGCGGAACAGGAAAAACAACGCGC
>Ga0105048_10007731_pt1 | contig 17261 bp, 21 predicted proteins | sample MAT05_FD_78382 | JGI IMG/M metagenome (GOLD analysis project Ga0105048, IMG submission 78382) | Freshwater microbial communities from Lake Fryxell liftoff mats and glacier meltwater in Antarctica - MAT-05 | ecosystem: Environmental > Aquatic > Freshwater > Ice > Liftoff microbial mat | place...
ATCACCAATGCAACAACGTTGCAAATACAATATTGTTGTGTTTAAATCGCCGCCATGGCACGAAAAACGATTTCCACTGGCGTTACCCTTGCAGATGAGATCCGGGCAGCGGGCGCACGCGTTACGCCGGTGCGCCTTAGCGTGTTGGCTCTGCTCCGCGCAGCAGTTAGCCCCGTAAGCCACGCCGATCTGGAAGTCGCACTAACGCAAGATATTGCGCACGTAGACCGTGTGACGCTCTACCGTGTGCTGGATTGGCTGGTCGATAGCGGGCTGGCACACAAGGCTGCCGATGCGCGCGGCGTCTTCCGCTTTTCAGCCGCTGAACCGAGCACCGATCATAAGGCACATGTGCATTTCCGCTGTACTGACTGTGGTGGTGTTTTTTGTATCGATACACCACGTCCAGTCGCGCCCAAGCTGCCCAAAGGGTTTCGTCTTTCGGGCATGGAGTTGGATATTCGCGGTGAATGTGCCCAGTGCATCGAGTCGCACCACGCATGAACCCGCTTGCCAATAGTCGCGATAAAAGCCTGCTCATGGTCGGCGCGCATGTTCGCTTGCTTGGTGCATTGGGCTCCATAGCGCTGTTGTGGCTAGCGGTCGCGTGGGCCTTGCAGGGCAACGCGTAAGGCCCACCATGAATGCAGCTATCCGTATCGACGACCTCACGGTCAGCTATCGCCGACACCCTGCCGTGCATCATCTGTCCGGTGTTTTTGCCAAAGGTTCTTTGACAGCCATTGTTGGCCCCAATGGCGCCGGCAAAAGCAGCCTGTTGGCCGCACTCGTCGGTCGGGTACGGCCAACGACCGGCGTGGTTGAGATTCAGTCCGGGTTACAACAGCGGATTGCTTACTTGCCCCAACAGGCCGAGATTGATCGCGGATTTCCGATCCGCGTGCTGGATGTCGTCATGCTCGGACACTGGGCGCGTCTCGGCGGCTACAGTGGAACTGACACAACTTTTCTAGGTCAGGCCTTTGAAGCCCTTGATGCAGTGGGGCTCGATGGCTTCGGCTCGCGCAGCATCGGCGAACTTTCGGTGGGCCAATTGCAGCGCGTGCTTTTCGCGCGCGTGTTGTTGCAGGATGCGGCCGTGATCCTGCTTGACGAACCGTTTAACGCCATAGATGCACGCACTACTGCTGATCTTATTGAGGTCGTCGGTCGCTGGCATGATGAAGGCCGCACCATCGTTACAGTGCTGCATGACCTGGAGCAGGTGCGTGCGCATTTTCCGCAAACGCTGCTGCTGGCACGCGAAGTCATCGCCTGGGGTGCCACAGTCCAAGTGTTGTGCGCAGAGAATCTGCGCCGAGCGCGGCAGATGGCCGAGGGCTGGGATGATCAGGCTGCATGGTGTGGGCGGCGCGCGGCATGATGCTAATGACCCTCTTGAATGACAACCTGGTTCAGCCTTTTGTTGAATTCGGTTTCATGCGCCGCGCACTGGTCGCCTGCCTCGCCTTGGGTCTGAGTTGCGGGCCGCTGGGCACGCTGCTGGTACTGCGCCGCATGAGTCTGGTAGGAGATGCAATGGCGCATGCCTTGTTGCCCGGTGCGGCGCTGGGCTTCCTCGCGGCCGGACTATCGCTGCTGGCGATGAGCGTCGGCGGCTTCATCGCCGCAATGCTGGTGGCTTCGCTGGCGGGTACGGTGACGCGCTTCACTTCGCAAAAAGAGGACGCAAGTTTTGCCGCGTTTTATCTGATTGCCCTTGCCGCGGGGGTGATGCTGATCTCCACGCGCGGCAGCAGCGTCGATCTGATGCGCGTATTGTTCGGCAGCATTCTGGCGGTGGACGACGCGTCGCTGCTGATGATTGCCGGTATCTCCAGCGTAAGCCTGCTAGTGCTGGCCGCGATCTATCGGCCCCTCGTGGTCGAATGTTTCGACCCTGGCTTTCTGCGCACGATGGGCGGCCGGGGCGGCTGGTATCACCAGATATTTCTGATGCTGGTGGTGCTAAATCTGGTGAGTGGGTTTCAGGCCCTGGGCACGTTGATGGCGGTCGGGCTGATGATGCTGCCAGCAACGGCAGCGCGTTTCTGGGCGCATGACATCGGGCCGCTGTCGGCGATTGCCGCAGGTATCGCCGCTGTGAGTGGTCTGGGCGGCTTGCTGCTGTCTTACCACCAACGCCTGCCCTCTGGCCCTGCCATCGTGCTGTTGGCAGGGGCGTTCTATCTCGTTTCTCTGTGCCTCGGTACTCGCGACAGCCTGCGCAGCCACTTCATGCAATCGCATTTGCACAAGGTGGCCTGATCGTGAAATTTCTGGAATGGCATAAACGTTTTTACTGCGTAGCACTCTTGGCTTGCACCTTCATATCGGCAACCCCTGCACAGGCGCAGGATGACCGTTCGCCGTTGCGGGTAGTGGCGAGCTTCTCCATCCTTGCCGATATGGTGCGCGAAGTGGGCGGTGATAGTGTTAGTGTCACCAGCCTGGTGCGGCCCGACTCGGATGCGCATGTCTTCGAGCCCTCGCCAGTCGATGCGCAGCGGGTCGCGAAAGCGCAATTGATCTTCGTCAACGGCCTGCACTTCGAAGGCTGGATTGAGCGCCTGATACAAGCCTCGGAATACCGTGGCCCGGTGATCGTCGCTACGCGCGGCATTGCGCCACGGATGGTCGGCGGCGAGCCCGATCCACACACTTGGCAAAGCTTGGCGAATGCCAAACGCTATGTCGAAAACATTCGGGCCGCGCTGGTGGCAGCACGCCCTGCGCGCGCTACGGAGATCAATCGGCATGCTGCTGATTACTTGCATCGTATCGACGTGCTTGAACAATCGGTGCAGCAACGCTTTGCGGTGATCCCGGCCGCGCAGCGCAGGGTGATTACTTCGCATGATGCCTTCGAATATTTCGCTGCTGCTTACCACGTGGAATTTTTCGCACCGCAGGGATGGTCAACCGAGAGCGAGCCCTCCGCTGCAGATGTCGCGCGCATCGTGCGCCAGATCAAGGCGCAACGGGTGACGGCGTTGTTTGTCGAAAATATTGTTGACCCGCGCTTGCTTCAGCGTATCGGGCGAGAGGCCAGTGTGAAGCTGGGCGGCACCCTCTATTCGGATGCGCTGTCCGCACCGGGCACCGTGGCCGACACCTATCTGAAAATGATGGATTACAACTCGGCAACCTTAGCTGCCGCCTTGCAGGCTGGTCTAGGTCGCTAACGCAACGCTACTACTGGCGATGAATCCCTCACTTCCGATCCCACTTGTTCGCCGTCTATTCGCTATCGGGCTCGCGCTGGCGTTGTGCCTGGCGCAGCATGCCGCGCTGGCACATTGGCTGGCGCATGCCGTGGAACAGCGTGTCACGGCAGGCCAGCATCAAGGTTTGGACCAGCAGAGCCCGCAACAATCCGATGAGTTCTGCCTTGCCTGCCTTTCCTATGGCGATCTGGTCGCGATGGCGGCCTCATCCCACCCTCCGCCGGATGTTGCAACACCTGCAACGGCTTCTCTCGTCCAGTCGGACTACGCCTGCCCTAAATCGGCAGGCCCCCATCCCCAGGCCCGTGCTCCACCCCCGCTGAACTGAATCGCATCGTTACGTGACGGCGTGTTCATTACGTCGTCGATTCAGATTGTTATGGGATGTTTATGGCCTTGTACCTTCGCAACCACGCACGTTTGCAGCGCGCAACCTGCTTGGATGGCTTCGGTGACCCAACCCCGGTCTGCTTACCGCATGCCGAGTGCTTTGATACCGCGTCGCGTCTGCGCCAGCTACTGCTGCTACCTGACACGCGCATTGCACTCGCCATTGACCAATGCCGATCAAACATTTGAGGACTTCAAAATGAATACGCGTAATCCGCTGCCTCCCACGCCGTCACCGAAACCAAGATGGAAACCCGTTCGTGTCGGTGCGACCCATGCTAGTGGGGCTTCCCGCACCTCCCCTGACAGCCGAGGCGCGTTTTCGTATCGAAAAAGGAAAGTACAACCATGACCACAACCTCTCCGCTTATCCCCGTGACCCTGCTTACCGGTTTTCTCGGTGCTGGTAAGACCACGTTGCTTAATCGCATCCTTACCGAACGTCACGGCGAAAAGATTGCCGTGATCGAAAATGAGTTCGGCGAAACCGGCATCGACAATGACATTCTGGTGCAGGGAAAAGAACAAATCGTTGAAATGAACAACGGCTGCATCTGCTGCACTGTGCGTGGTGATCTGGTGCGCATCCTGGGTGAACTGGTGGTCAAGCGCGATAATGGTACCTTGCAGTTCGACCGCGTCATCATCGAAACCACCGGCCTCGCCGATCCGGGCCCGGTGGCGCAAACCTTCTTTGTCGATGACAACATCGCCGCACGTTATCTGCTCGATGCCGTGGTCACTGTCGTTGATGCGAAGCATGGCCCGACCCAACTGGACGAACACGAAACCGCACAGGAACAAGTTGGATTTGCCGACCGCATCCTAATTTCCAAAGCCGATCTCATCGCTGCCGATGAACTCGCAGCGCTCAAGCAGCGACTGGTTCAAATTAACCCGCGTGCGGTTATTCACTCCGCCCATTTCGGCCAGGCACCGCTGCATGAAATTCTGGACGTTCGTGGCTTCGACCTTGAAGCCATCCTTGACATAGAGCCAGGTTTTCTCGAAGAAGACCATCACGAACACGACGACGCGATTTCATCTTTCGTCTTCAAGGCAGACAGGGATTTCGATTACGAGCGGCTCGGCGATATTCTCGGCGCGCTCATTGATATCTATGGCAAGGACTTGCTGCGCTACAAGGGCATTCTGGCGATAGCTGGCAAGCCGCACCGTATCGTTTTTCAGGGTGGGCATATGCTGATGGGCGGAACACCAGGGAAGGATTGGGAACTGGGCGAGACCAGAAAATCGGTAATGGTTTTCATTGGCCGCGACCTGCCGAAGGAATTAATTGAGCGCAGCCTGCTGGCCGCTTTGGTTCCCGAGGAGGCCTTGGCGTGAACAGCGGCATGAATGGCGGCACGAACAGCAGTATTAACGATCCCAGCTCAGATCCCCGCCTGCCGGTCACTGTGCTGTCGGGTTTTCTCGGTGCCGGTAAAACCACATTGCTCAACCACGTGCTCGCCAATCGCGAGGGCAAGCGCGTTGCCGTCATCGTCAACGACATGTCCAACGTCAACATCGATGCCGAGCTGGTACGCGATGGCGCGGGTCTGTCACGCACCGAAGAAAAACTGGTCGAGATGTCCAACGGCTGCATCTGTTGCACGTTGCGCGAAGACTTGTTGATCGAGGTGGCAAAGCTCGCGCGCGAAGACCGCTTCGATTATCTGTTGATTGAATCGACCGGAATATCGGAGCCCTTGCCCGTCGCCGAAACATTTACCTTTGAAGACGAAGACGGCATGAGTCTGTCGCGCCTGTCGCGGCTCGACACGATGGTGACGGTGGTTGATGCCTATAACTTTTGGCACGACTATGGTTCACAGAATTTTCTCGGTGATCGGGGCGCGTCACTGGGCGAAGACGACACACGCACGGTGGTTGACCTTTTGGTACAGCAAATGGAATTTGCCGATGTATTGGTGCTGAACAAGGCTGACCTGATCAGCGCTGATGAGAAAGCACGTCTTGTCGCCGTATTGCAGGCACTCAACCCGCGTGCCGATATTGTTGAGTCCAACTTCGGCAAGGTGCCGCTAGATCGTGTGCTCAATACACGCCGCTTTAATTTCGAGCAGGCCTCCGCTGCACCGGGCTGGCTCAAAGAAATGCGCGGTGAGCATGTGCCTGAGAGTGAGGAATACGGCATCAGCGGTTTTTCCTATCACGCACAAAAGCCTTTTCATCCGCAGCGTTTCTGGAATTTGATCAACGAAGACTGGCCGGGCGTGATTCGCTCCAAGGGTTTTTTCTGGCTGGCAACGCGCATGGAATTTGTCGGCGAATGGGAACAGGCGGGCAGCCTTTGCCGCAATCAAGCCGGCGGGCTATGGTGGGCAGCAGTGGATCGCAGCACCTGGCCGCAGGATGAAGAATATCTCGCCAACCTTCACAAGCGTTGGAACGACGTCTATGGCGACAGGCGGCAGGAGCTGGTCTTCATCGGTATGGAGATGGACGAAGCCATCATTCGCAACAAACTCGATAGTTGTCTGTTGAACGACGAAGAAATGGTTTTAGGCGCAGAGGAGTGGTGCGGTTTCGACGACCCTTTCCCTGCCTGGCGAATGGCGCAGGAAGGGACTGACGAAGAGACCGGTGAAGAGAAAGAGGCACTTGCAGATGCGTGACTTTCCGCCATCCGAGTTTCCGTCACGCGGCAGTCTTGTCGATGTGGAAGAGGGGTTGCGTCTGATGCCCTTCTTCGACGAGCGCGATCTCATCCCGTGTGTCACGCAGCATGCCGCGTCTAACGAAGTGCTGATGCTTGGCTGGATGAATCGCGAGGCATTGGGCTTGACCATCGACAGTGGTTTTGCCCACTACTATTCACGCAGCCGTAACGGCATCTGGCGCAAGGGTGAGCGATCCGGGCAGACGCAAATCGTGCATCGCATCCTGATCGACGACGATCAGGATTGTTTGCTGATCAAAGTGGAACTAACGCGTGGTGCGTCCTGCCATGTCGGCTACCGTTCCTGTTTTTTTCGTGAACTGAACTGGACAGAACGGCAAACCGATTTCTCGCTGCGCATGCTGGAGAGCAGCAAAGTTTACGATCCGCAGCAAGCCTACGGCGCAATACCGCCGGGAGGTTCCTGACATGGCAAGCTGGTTTGTGGAAAGCGGCGAGGCAATTGGCATCCCGCGTATGCTGGCACGGCCACTGGCATCGCTATGCGTTGAAGCACAGGAAAGACGCGAGCTGCGCGAATGTCAGTTTCGTGGTTGAACCGTCATGCTGAGAAAAAATCCCTCTGGCCACTTTCCTGTCGTGCATGAATCGGCCTATGTTGATCAGACGGCCATTATCTGTGGCAAGGTCTTGGTCGGTAAAAACGTTTTCATCGGCCCCTATGCCGTCATCCGCGCCGATGAAACCGATGCGCAGGGTGAGATGGAAGCCATAGTGATCGGCGACGATTCCAATATCCAGGATGGTGTCGTCATTCACTCCAAGTCCGGCGCGGCGGTCACTATCGGCAGGCATACCTCCATCGCTCATCGTTCCATCGTGCATGGGCCATGCACGGTTGGCGACAATGTTTTTATCGGCTTCAACAGCGTGCTGTTCAATTGCCGTGTGGGTGAAGGTTGCGTCGTGCGGCACAACGCAGTCGTCGATGGCCGCGATCTGCCGCCCGGTTTTTATGTCCCCTCTACGCAAAAGATCGGCCCGAGCACCGATCTCTCCGCCGTACCCAGATTAAGGGCCTCGGCCACCGAGTTTTCGGAAGACGTGGTGCGTACCAACAACGCGCTGCTGCAGGGTTACAAGCGCCTGCAAAACGAGTTTTGACCACAGTGAGAAACATGGGTACCTACGAACTCTCCCGCTCCTTTGTCTTTGAATCGGCGCACACCTTGCAACGAGAGAGTGTTGTACCGGATGCGGCGAATGGCAGCCGCCGGATTCACGGCCACAGCTACCGTGCCACGGTGACGATTGCGGGCGAGCCAGACCTCGCCAGCGGCATGCTGCTCGATCTGGATTTTTTTGCCCAGGCGCTATCCACAGTCAAAGACACACTTGACCATCGTCTGCTTGACGAAGTTACTGGTCTCGGGCCGTCGACCCTGGAAAGTCTTAGCCGTTTCATCTGGCGCAGCCTTGCACCTGGGTTGCCCGGACTGCATCGCGTCAGCGTGAGCCGCGACATGACAGGCGAAGCCTGTTCCTATACCGAGGTACTCCCATGAATTCCGCCACTCAGACTTACTACCGTACTCCCGTGACGGTACTCACCGGTTTCCTTGGTGCGGGTAAAACCACATTGCTCAATCACTGGGTCAAGCAGCCTTCGATGAGGGGCGCAGCGGTGCTGATCAACGAGTTCGGCGAAGTGGGCATCGATCACCTGCTGGTTGATGCGGTCAAGGACGACATGGTGCTACTGTCATCCGGTTGCATATGCTGCACAGTGCGTGGCGACCTTAGCCGCGCGTTGTCCGAACTGTTTACTCGCGCCCAACGCAAGCAGATCAGCGGATTATCGCGGGTGATGATCGAAACCACCGGATTGGCGGACCCGGCGCCGGTGATCCACGCGCTGATGGAAGACTTTCCCTCCCGCTACCAGCTCGACGGCGTCGTGACAGCGGTCGACAGCACGCACATCGCCACACAACTCTCCGCGCATTTCGAGGCGGTAAAGCAGGTTGCGATGGCCGACCGGCTGATACTGACCAAATGCGATCTTGCCAGTCAGGCCGATGTCGATCATGCCAGCACGCTGCTGACCCGCATCAACCCCGGCGCGTCGCAAATCAGGGTGCGTGGCGGTGAATGCGCGGTCGAATCGGTGCTTGGATTGGGCTATTACGACGCGACAAAAAAACCCGCCGAAGTACGGCGTTGGCTAGGCGATGAAGCGCGCCGACCGCCGCATCACCAAGGACATCACCACAACATCAATCGCCACAATGCCAATGTCGAAGCCTTCGCGCTGCGCTTCGACCAGCCGTTCAGATGGGGCGAGTTTCTCACCGTGCTCGATATGCGGCAATCTACCTGCGGTGAGTACATTCTGCGCATCAAAGGAATTATCAATGTCGCCGGGGAGCAGCATCCACGGATCGTGCAAGGAATCGGCCACATCCGCTATCCTCACAGCTATCTCAAGCAATGGCCGGATGACGATCACTCATCGCGCTTGGTCTTCATCGTGCGCAGTATCAAACGCGAGGACATCGTTAAAGCCTTCAGCTCGTTCTGCAAGGTAGATGCCGTCGATGAGGCAGCATTATGAATGCGCTGCTTGCGCCACAATCAGGCCAGTATTGCAACCGCACGGATTCCAGCCACACCGTCACTGTGAAATCCGTGGCCGACCTGCCAACCATCTTTGCGCCAGACGTTCAGGTGATCTGCTGGCGACGCCCGCCGTTGCACGCCATCAGCAGCTATCTGTCTGACCCTGGCGTAAATATTGGCACGGGTTTTCTTCGTGTTGTTGACGCGGGAAAACTGCCCCATCTGCCAGAATTGCCAGCAGCACCTGGCCGCGATGCACTGCTGGCGGACATCGATTTTCTCGGTAGCGTGTATGCCGATCTATTGGGTTGCCCGGCCATCGGGCTGCGCCTCGAAGCAGTAGATCGAGCCATGTGCCCGCGCTTGCATAAAGACCATACCGGGATTCGCCTGCTCTGCACCTATCGCGGCCCCGCCACTGAATGGCTGGATGATTGTTACGTCAATCGCGATCGTCTCGGCAATGGCAGTGATGGCCTGCCGGACGAAACCTCGGGCGCAATGCGGCCGGGTGCGGAAATCGAATCGGCCAAACCCTTCGATGTAGTGCTACTCAAGGGCAGCTTGTGGCAGGGCAATGCAGCGCGTGGCGCAATCCACCGTTCTCCCGCAGTAGGTAGTCATGAGGCCCCACGGGTGTTACTGGCAATGGATGCAATCTGGGACTGAACGCCAGCCTTGGCAGCCATGGCGTGGATTCATAAACGCAGTTCGATTGGAGGTACCACATGAATTATCTGAAAACAGTTTGTATCGCACTCTCGGCAATCTGTCTCACTCCATCGTTGGCGCTGGCTCATGAACCCGGCGCGCATGTGCATGGTGTTGGCAATCTACAGATTGCGGTTGACGCCAATACGCTGACACTCAACCTGGAAAGCCCACTCGACAATCTGCTCGGTTTCGAGCATTTGCCACATACCGACAAACAAAAAGCGGCAGTGCGTGCCATGGCGGATCGACTGAATCAACCGGCAACCCTGTTCCTGCCTACGCCTGCTGCGCAATGCAAACCGGTATCCACGAAGCTGGATTCACTGGTACTGACACCCGCGAAAAAGGCGGATGGTGACGGCCATGCCGATCTCGATGGCGAATTTGTTTTTCATTGCGAACACCCGCAGGCCTTGCGTGACATGGAGGTCAAACTGTTCGAAGCCTTCCCCCACATGAAGCAGCTTGATGTGCAAGTGGTATCCGCACATTCACAAGTCGCCGCGAAACTATCGCCCAAGCAGCAGCGCATTGTCTGGTAATCCGAGATCATGTCGGCGACTGTCATTGATGTCGAGAATCTGTTGTTCCGCTGGTCAGCGGGGGGCGATCCTTGTCTCGATATACCGCACTTTGAGGTTGAGGCCGGTGAGCGCATCTTCGTGCATGGCCCCAGCGGTAGCGGCAAGAGTACGCTGCTCGGTCTGCTCGGTGGGGTACTGGTGCCTGAGCGCGGTAGCCTGCGCCTTCTGGGTGACGATCTGACGACATTGGACGCGGCAGCGCGTGATCGGTTTCGTGCCGACCACGTTGGTTTCATCTTCCAGCAATTCAATCTCATCCCTTACCTGTCGGTTATCGACAATGTGCTGCTGCCTTGCCGCTTCTCGGCGCAGCGGAAAGCGCGTGCAGTGGTTGCAGGCCTGACCCTGCACGATGAAGCTGCACGTCTGCTCTCGCATCTTGATCTGGATACGGCCCTCTATCAGCGGCAGGCGCTTCAACTCAGTGTCGGCCAGCAGCAGAGAGTAGCTGCAGCGCGGGCGCTGATTGGCCAGCCGGAAATTGTGATCGCCGACGAACCAACCTCGGCGTTGGATGCCGAACGTCAAATCGCATTCCTCGATCTGCTGTCGAAGGAATGTGAGGCAGCAGGCAGCACACTGTTATTCGTCAGCCACGACAGACGTCTCGCGCAAAAATTCAGCCGTGAGATTGCGCTGCCATCAATCAATCGTGTGGGCAAGGCAGCGGGTAGTAAGGGTACGGTGGTCGCATGAAAACAATATTCTCGTTAGCCATCCGCAGTGCCTGGAATCGGCGTCTGACCTTGGGCTTGACGCTAATCGCGGTAACTCTGAGTGTCACCATGCTGCTCGGCGTGGAACGGCTTCGCGTCGAAGCGCGTGAGAGTTTTGCCCAATCGGTGTCGGGCACAGATTTGATAGTCGGCGCGCGTACCAGCCCGGTCCAGTTGATGCTGTATTCGGTGTTCCGCATCGGCGAGGCCACCAACAATATTCGCTGGGCCAGCTATCAGGCGCTCGCCAATCATCCCGCCGTGGCCTGGTCGATCCCATTGTCGTTGGGCGATTCACATCACGGCTTCCCGGTGCTGGCGACCTCAACGGCCTACTTCGAGCATTTTCGTTACGGCGATTCGCAGTCGCTGATATTCGTTTCCGGCAAGCCGTTTGCAGAGGTGTTCCATGCAGTGGTCGGCGCGGAAGTGGCCGAACGTCTTAACTACCGGCTTGGCGACCCTATCGTTCTCAGTCACGGCATGAGTGGTACCGGACTTGCTGAGCATGCCGACAAACCGTTTACGGTAGTTGGCGTCCTTGCGCGTACCGGAACACCCGTCGATCGCACCGTCCATATCAGTCTTGAGGCGATGGAAGCGATTCACCTCGATTGGCAGGGCGGTGCGCACTTGCCGGGATTTTCGATTCCTCTTGAACATGTGCGCAAGTTCGATCTTGCGCCCAAGGAGATCACTGCGGCCTTGGTAGGTATGAAGAGCCGCGCTGCCGTATTCAAAATGCAGCGCTACGTTAGCAACTACGAGGCGGAACCCCTGCTCGGGGTGTTACCCGGCGTGGCCCTCGATCAGCTCTGGCAGGTGATGGGCATCGCCGAACGCACGCTGCTGGCGGTTTCCGCAATGGTCGTTGTGGTCGGTCTGTCCGGATTGGTAGCCGTCATCCTCGCCAGTCTTGGCGAACGGCGGCGCGAGTTGGCCATCCTGCGTTCGGTTGGCGCCAGGCCGCGCGTCATCTTTATGCTGCTGCTCACCGAGAGTCTGTTCATCACGGTGTTGGGCGTTGGAGGCGGAGTAGCCTTGCTCACGGTACTCAGCATTGCACTGGCGCCATTGGCACAGGCACGCTTCGGCGTGACGCTGCATCCACTGTGGGTTTCCGTTGAAGAACTGAAGTTGCTTGCTGCCGTGGTCGGCGTTGGGATTGTTGCTGGCCTCCTGCCCGGCTACCGCGCCTATCGTTTATCGCTGGCAGACGGTTTGTCGCCGCGACTTTGAGGAATGCCAATGCAAAAATTACTGTTCGTTCTCATTTTCATGGGGCTATTGCCTGCCGCCAGTTTAGGTGCAGCGGATTCCAAAGCCGATTACAAAAACGGCGATCGCCTCACCCAGCCTGCGCCGGTTGATCCGGCGAGTGCCGGATACAAGGAAATCAATTGGGATGCCCTGGTACCGAAAGGCTGGGACCCAATACAGGCATTAAAAGGCATGGATTTGGGCAAGTTGAAGGACACTGACCCTCGCGCAATGGACGCGCTGCAAAAGCTCAAGGATACTTGGGATAGCGCGCCCGTCGATTCGTCATGGCGCGGGCAGCGCGTGCGTATCGCGGGTTTCATGGTGCCTTTAGAACAAGGACGGCAGAAAATCACCGAGTTTCTGCTAGTGCCGTATTTCGGCGCCTGCATCCACATGCCGCCGCCACCGGCCAACCAGATTATCCATGTCATCTCTGCCAAGCCGCTGAAGGGTTTCATCAGTATGTCTACGGTGTGGGTGAGTGGCACCATGGATACGGCCCATATCGCGTCGCCGTGGGGTGCATCAGGCTACAAGATGAAGGCTGACCTGGTTGTGCCTTACACCGAAAGCCGCCGGTGAATTGATGTTGCGCCCTCAAAAACAATGCCACGCACACCAGCCGTTTCTGATCCTGGCGCTGGTTTTTTGGACAGGCTGTTCATTCGCAGCCGGCCCGGAGATATGCAACGATGCAGCGGAGCAGCAATGGTTGGAAAAAACCTACGCCGACCTGTTCGCAAAGTATGACCTGTTGACGGTAGCGCAGGAGTTTCTCGATAAGGTAAGACAGGTGCAAGACCTGAAAGAGCGATTGAGTGACTGCCGGAAGACCTCCGTTGCATCCGACACCGAAAACTGCGTTGTACTGCAAAAGCAATATGCTGCCGGGCAGGTGCAGCGAAATTTGATACAAGCGCGTTTCAATAACGCCATTGGGATGGAGCAATATCTGATGACACTCAAGCTAAAGTTGGCGCGTCCGCGATGCGGGATAGCCGTCGAATGAAACCTTTCAGCCCGGCTTGTGTTCTAATCCGCCGCCCATGAAGCGCTTCCACCGCCCATTTGTTGCGCTACTGCTTTCCTTTTTGCTGCTTGGTTCGCAGCAGGCGGCCCTCGCGCATTTGCTGAGCCACTTGTATGGTGGGCCAGCGTCCGTTACGCAGTATCAGAATAGTCACGGTGCTATTGATGGTGCAGCGGAAACCTGTACCACTTGTATCGCCGTTGCCGGTGTTGGCGGTAGTGCGCCACCCTCGGCAATCGCCATTTCTTTCGCTGCTTTCACCTGCGACAATTATTTACTGCCGGATATTGATCCGGTATTCCTGCGGCCTGTTGTTGTCTGCCGCGCTCGCGCTCCTCCCACCGTTCTCTAAAGCACACGTTTGAATCTGCCCTCAGGCATTTGCCGGAGGGCGCTGTTTATCGCTTTGGAGAACCCCATGTTCAAATCCCGAAACATCACGCTCACTGCTGCGTTGGCAGTTGCTTTTCCTTTTACCGCCTCGGCGCAAGCCCCGAGTAACGATGTCGAAGTACCCACAATGGTTGTTACCGGCAATCCGCTGGGCAGCAGCTTGCTTGATCTTGCGACCCCCGTTTCTGTTCTTAAGGGTGACAATCTCTTGTTGCAAACGCAAAGCTCCTTGGGTGAAACGGTGTCGCGTTTGCCCGGCGTGAGTTCCAGTTACTTTGGGCCAAACGCCAGTCGCCCGGTGATTCGCGGTCTCGATTCAGATCGGGTGCGTATCATGCAAAATGGCGTTGGCATGCTTGATCTTTCCGCATTGAGCCCCGACCATGCGACGACGGTTGATCCCTTGGTGGTGGATAGTATTGAGGTTGTTCGTGGCCCAGCCACCTTGCTCTACGGTGGCTCCGCCATTGGTGGTGTGGTCAATGTGCTCGATAACCGCATCCCGCAGACCGCGCTGAGCGGCATCGGTGGACGCTTTCAAGCGCGGGTGGGCGGAGCGGATGATGAACGCAGTGGTTCCGTGGTGCTTGAAGGCGGCAACGGCCAGTTTGCGTTTCACGCGGATGCCAATTCGCGCCGCAATGGCGATCTCGATATTCCAGGTTACGCCCGCTCCAGCCGTCAACGCGCGATTGATAGCCCCACGCAGGACCAGCCGCGCGGACGTTTACCCAATAGCGCAGGCCATGGCGATGGCGGTGCGCTCGGCGCATCGCTGACGTTTGACAAGGGCTATCTGGGATTTTCCTACGCCGACTTTAACTCGATATACGGCACCGTGGCCGAGCCTGACGTGAAAATCGACATGCGCAGTTCACGCTGGAATCTAGAGGGCGAAATGCGTGACGTGGGCACCTTTATCGATGCCATAAAATTCAAATTTGGCGACACCGATTATCAGCATCAAGAGCTGGAAAGCGGTGTAGTTGGCACCACATTCAAGAGCAAAGGCTACGAGACGCGGATCGAAGCAACACATCAAAAAATAGGGCCGCTCACCGGTGTGTTTGGCGTGCAATTTTCCAATGGCGATGCCTCGGCGGTCGGTGCAGAAGCCTTGCTGCCGAAAGTCGAGACCGATGCCAAAGCGGTATTTTTGTTTGAAGAAGCACGCTATGGTGATCTCACCCTGAGCTTCGGTGGTCGAACCGAACGTACCAAGATCGACTCGCAAGGGGGCGGGCCGCTTGATCCGCTGACCTTGTTGCAACGTTTTGATCCAGCACAGAAAAAAGACTTTTCAACTAACAGCGGTGCGCTGGGTGCGGTGTTTAAGCTGAATCAGGCGTTCTCTCTGGCCGCCAACTTCGCGCATACTGAGCGTGCGCCGACGTATGCCGAGCTGTTCGTTAACGGCCCGCATCTCGCGACCGGACAATATGAAGTGGGCAACACGACGCTAAATAAGGAGCGTTCAAACAGCCTCGATTTGCAGTTGCGCTGGAAGTCCGGCCCGCATAGCGCCAGCATTAGCAGCTTTTATTCGCACTTCGGCAACTATCTTTTGGTAAAAAACAGCGGCAATTCGCGCGGGGTGGATGGTGAACTCAATCCGGTTGATGCCGATGCAGATGGCTTCGCGGATGGCTCTGGCGAGGAGATATTGCCCGAGGCCGCCTACAGTGGGGTAAAGGCAAAGTTCTATGGTTTTGAGTCGGAAGGCAAGTTTTTGGTTCATGAAGCTGCGGGCAAACTTTTGCTCAATCTGCGCGGTGACTATGTACGAGCCGAAAATGCCGATACCGGCGAACCGCTGCCGCGCATCCCGTCGTTGCGCTTTGGTGCCGGGCTGAATTATCAGATCGGCAAGTTTGGCGCGCGGCTTGATGTAAATCATGTACTCAAGCAAAACCGCGTAGCGGCCAATGAACTACCGACGGATGCCTACACGCTGGTAGATGCGGCAGTGACGTATCGCTTCGCCACCAATGGCCTCAACTTGGAAGCATTTGCCAAAATCAACAATCTGCTCGACGAAGAAGCGCGCGTTCATACCTCTGTGCTGAAGGATATTGCACCGCTGGCTGGGCGCGGTTTACTGATCGGTCTGCGCGGGGACTTTTAGGTGCATGAGGCCTTCTGGGGGTAATGCCTCAGAAGGTCAGTTCCGCATCAATAGCCTGCGGATCGGGACGAACTACAGGTTCGTTTATGCCTGCGCGCACTTGATGGCGGGCGCCGTGTCGATGATGCCCAGACGCATCTTCGCTGTGACCACCATGGCCGCGCACGATCTCTGCCACCACGGTAATCAGCGCCTTGCGGTCACGAAGGCGCAAATCAAGAAAGGCAGCAAGGCGATATCCACTTCGACGCGCAACTTCTCCAACTAATAACGGCGACAAGATTTATCGCTATATGAATTTAGAAAAAATCAAAGGGTTCCGTGACGTCGTGGACGCCGTCAAGGTCTAAGTCACCCGCCGCATCGCGGCGAACAAAGGCCCCGCCAGCCACGGCGGGCATTTTTTACGCGGCTCCCTGCGCGACTTGGCAACAGCGAGTTCGCAACACGATTTCGCCACGAAACGATTTCGCAACGCATTGACATAGGTGGCGGATTTCTATTGAATCGCAAGCACCTCACCCGCCGGCGCATGCCATGCCTTCCATACAAACCTCGCCGCATCCCCTGGTATTCAAAACGCAACACGCTACCGCACTGGGCATCGCCAGCCCCAACCCGGCGCCCATCGCCATTCGCACCATCGCGCGCGCGCTGGACGGCATGCAGAAGGAAGCCCTCGTCAGTTATGGTCAAGACGGCGCCGCCTGGCGCATGGTCTGCGATGAAGGCCCTTATCTGAATGGCACGGATTTAGCGCCATTTCCGCTGGCCTTCTTTACCGCCGGGCTGGCCTTCAGCACGCTGTCGGAAATTCTCGCGCTGGCGAAGCAGCGCGGCATCGTCCTGCGTGACATCGAGTTCACACAGGAGAACCGCTATGGCATGGAAGGCTCGGCGCTGGCCGGCACCATGACCGGCAGCGCGCTGCCGGTGGAACTCGCTGTGCGCATCGATGCGGATGCCGATGCCGCCGCGCTGAATGATCTCATCGTCGCCGCCGTGGCGGCCTCGCCCGCCAACGGCTTGCTGCGCGAGCTGCTCACCAGCGAGTTCAGCCTGACGGTCAATGGTCGGCGCGTTTCCACCGGGCGTGTGGCGGCTTATGCCGATGATGCGCCCGCCGACCCCGCCGCCGATGCCGCCACCGCTTTCGATACGGCCTCGCCGCTACAACAGGGCTACGTCAGCGACATTATTCAAAAACTCGAATCGGCCCAGACGCTGGTCGGCGTAGAAGGCGGCGCCGGCACCAGCCTCGCGGCGGAACAAAAGCGCGAACTACAGGTGCGCGGTGTTTGCCGCCTGCGTCCTGACGGTCTCAAGGAAGTCAGCGTGCAACTGCTCAAGCCCATAGGCAGCGTGTTTCGCTTTCTTTCCGACGACAGCACGTTCCTTGGCGGCCAGGCGCGCGCACCTTCCGGCCTTGCCTATCTCTCGGCCGGTATCGCCTTTTGCTATCTGACCCAACTGGGCCGCTACACACATATCGTGAAAAAGCGGCTGGACGGTTACCGCATCGTGCAAGACACGCGCTTCAGCCTGCCCGGCGC
>Ga0105048_10007735_pt1 | contig 17260 bp, 11 predicted proteins | sample MAT05_FD_78382 | JGI IMG/M metagenome (GOLD analysis project Ga0105048, IMG submission 78382) | Freshwater microbial communities from Lake Fryxell liftoff mats and glacier meltwater in Antarctica - MAT-05 | ecosystem: Environmental > Aquatic > Freshwater > Ice > Liftoff microbial mat | place...
CAGGCGAACATTGTGGAATTTGGGGGGAATACACCACATTTGTGGATCCTCCACTTCCCCGCTGCAACTACATTCATAACCTTGAGCACGGCGCCGTGGTGTTGTTGCACAACTGCCCGGCGGGTTGCAGCGATGTGACCACTGCGTTCTCGAACCTCGTCAAAGGCTTCAAAGGGGATCCCGTCTGCAAGCCTGCACGCTTTGTGATTACACCTGACGCTGCCCTGGCAAACAAGGTCGCCGCCGCAGCATGGGGCTGGACGTTCACCGCTGATTGTCTTGATGCAAACGCAACCCAAATGCTGTCGCAGTTTGTTCAAGCCCATTACGGCAACGGCCCAGAAGCCGTGTGTTCAAGTGGCGGACTCGGTCCGTAGCGCAAATGCAAAAGTGAACTGTTGCATGGTAGCATCCTGCCAACCATGTTCGTTGCAATTGCCAAGCGCGCTGTCACCCTTGTTCTCTTCGCATGCTTGTGTGATTGCGGAAAAGATCCAATTGGCACGTACTTGGACTCATGGGCCATACGCAAGACACCCGCGAAATGCGTCAGTGAAGAGCTTTGCAAGGCGGTCACTGGCGACCCAACGCGTATCGTTTCATTCAACATAGACTTGCAGGCGACTAGCGACACCCGCGGGCCTGATGGCACCTTCGCCGAGCTACCCGAACCGCGACGCAAGGAAATGTGGGCTTGCCTCAGCGATACACTCAAGGCCCGCGGCGTGCAAAAAGTGGAGCCCTATATTGCGATCCTTGGAGACGTCAACGTCGAAGGGACTTGGAACCAGGTTCGCGATCTCCTGATATACCAGAACGTATTGGGGATCGCGCCTGGTTGTACTTCCCCCAATGTCTGCACCGGATGCGCACAGCTATCTCCCCAAACCTGTCAACAAGATGCGTTTTGCGAAGCGATTCATGCTGCGCCCTTTGGTCCGATGAACTCCTGCGTTTTGTCTCCTGTGGTGGTTGGATGTCGGGCGCCGCTTGGGTGCGACGAGGCAATTTCTTTCGCCAAAGACCCCCAGGGCAAATGCTGGCAGTTTGGCGGCGGATGCTTTCCAACCGGATGGACCGAGGCCCGCCAAAGTTGCAGTCCTGATCGCGGCGCCCTCCCCGCATGTGAATGAAAGCCGGAAACGAGAACGTCCCCAAGAGCATCGTTTGTCCGTAGATACAAATGCAAAAGCCCAGCGCTTGCGGGCTGGGCTTTTACTGTTTGTGTTTCTAAGAACTAAGCGGCGGCTTGTGCTCGTTCTGTCTTGTCCTGCGCGAACCCTAGCTTGGCCAAGGTTGCTTCCATGCTGGCTTTGGTGGTGTCTTTCACCTTCTTGGCCAACATAGGCTTCACATCGATCCACTCTTCTTTCGCCTGTGCCAACAACACGGGCGTCTTCTCCATGAACTTCTTGCGCGCCTTCGCTATCCAGCTTGGGGCTAGCTTGGCCGTCTCCAAAGCTTGCGCCGCTCTGTCCTTCACGCGCAACAACGGGATCTGCCAGCCTGGTGCCTTGAAGTAAGGAGCGAACTCTTCCAACCGATCTGCCGCAGTGCCTGCAGCGGCATGCGGAGATCGATGCAAAGGTGAAGCGTAAGCGGGGTGCTTTTCAAAGAAGGCTGTAACTTCTTCTTTGCTGACGCCCAAGCGCGCCAACGTGTCTTCGTATTCCTTTTGCGCTGCTAGGCGCGCCTTGAACAAGAACATTTGCACGCGGCTGTAAACGTTCACCCTGCCGTCGCCCGACGTTTCGATGGCGCAGAAGATGCTTTGTGGGAACTTGCTGGTGAGCAAGCTTTGAACGCCATCAGAAACGCCAGAAGAAGGCATGCAACCAAAAGGCTTCACTGAAAGCGTCATATGGTTCTTATTGTGAAGCACGTTCAAAATGAACTTGCCCACTTCCATATGACCCTCGCCGCCGCGCAGCTGGTTGTCGTAATATTGGTTCGCTGTATCAGCCACCACGTCCATGTCCGGCAGGTGGTAGCCGTTAAACCCAATGGCAGCGCCAAAGGTGTGGAACGCAGCGCGAATCGCGCCGTCGGCCACAAACAGCATGAACAGTTTTTTGCCGATTTTCGCGTCCTTCAGGCTCTTGCGCGCGTCATCCAAGCCGCGCAATTCGCCGCGCAGTTTCGTGTCGTAGCGGCCTTCCCAAAGCATATACAGCAGCCAGTTCGTTACGAACTGAATGTCGCACTCAGCGCCTTCGCTTTCCAAGAAGCGCTGCAACTGGTAGTTGCCGTCGCCTTCGGTGGTCATCGCCCAGAATTCGCCAATGATTGAAACCCGCGGTTTAACGCGCGTAAAATCAACCTTAACCGCCTTGAACTCTTTGCGCGCTTTAAGCAAAGCCAAGAGGATCGAACCACGCTTTTCCAATGCGTCGTAGGTGTACTTTTTGGCTTTCGCAATGGCAGCGTCGGTAGATCCCGGCACCACTTCATAAGGGCGCATACGGTAACCCATGCCATTGATCACATCGCCCGCAACCAAGGCTTTAAGCAAGCCAATGAAGAACTTTGGGTTCAATTCAAGGCCAGCTTCATCACCGGTGGCTTGCTTCAGGCCGCCCTTTTGTTGGAACAACATCACGCGGAAGCCATCGAAGCCCGAATCTCGCAAAGCCTTGCGGTATTCTGTGGCGTACATGCCGAAGCGGCAGGGCCCACAGGCGCCAGCCGTTAAGAACACGTACTTCTTAACCATTTCTTCTTTGCTAATGCCTTCGCGTTCAGACGTCTCGGTCAGGTACTTAACCAAGTTACCCACGGTGAAGTACGTAGGGTTGCACTGGCCGCGGTTACCAAACTCTTTGCCGTAACGAAGCCCGTCGTTGTCAGGCACGTCTACAACTTCCACTTTGTAACCAATGCCCGACAAAGCGCCTTTGACCAAGAAGTCATGCGCAGCGGTGAGACCGGAAATCAACAACGTGGTGGTCTCGCGTTCGGTCTTGGTGAACTGCGGGTTCACCATGGCATCGAACCAGTGTTCGGTGTCTACCTTAAGGCCAAGCTTGAGCGATTCTTCCGCTTCAAACCGAGCCAGTTCAGCTTCGATGTCCATATCCGGCTGTTCGATCTCGGCAACGTTAGCGCCCAAGATCGGCAGTTTCAATTTGTTGTCAGCATTCTGCGTGTTTGCGTTGTTCATGTTGGTGATCTCCACTCCCGCATTCCAAGTTTGATGGCCAACCGCTTAGATGCGGGCGATGCCGTCAGTTCCCTGCCGTTTGATTCCCATTTTCACGATGCCAGCGCTCTTGGCTGCGTCTGCAGCTTCGGCCGACTTTTCAAGCGCGGTTTTCGCCGCGCGGGCTTCGTTGTAGGCGCGAACGCGGTCTGTCAGTTCCGCGATCTGTTTTTCAACGTTTTCGTCACGTAACTTCCGCTCTTCCAGTTGCTTGCGCTTCATGGTCAAAAGCTGCAGCCGCTTCTCTTCAATGCGCTGGCGCAGTTCTTCTTTGACGACTTTAATGTCTTCAAGGCGTTCCATTTGCAGCGCCAAGCTGTGTGCGTAGGTCTTCACACGAATCTTGATCGACCCACTAGGCTTGTTCGCATCAATGTCATGCAACGCCGAGTAAGGCGTGCCTGCGGTTGAAATCATGCTGTCAATGATGCCGTAGGTAGGAGCGTCATGACCGCACTTGAACGACGACAGATCTAACACCGCCACGTTGGGGTGCCTTGCCGCGAACTTCACAGCCCAAACTTTTTGCGATGAGTTGGCTGAATAGTTTTCGGGCCACACGTCGTTGATGTCCAACGCCGATTTGATGAGGCCCTTCTTGACGTCTTCACCGAAGAAGCGATCCAAGTATTCCTTGTCCTTCGGAATGCTTCGAGTGGAAAGCACAGGGAAGCCACGGATTTGAAACTCTTCCATGATCCCGTGGTTCAAGCCCGGATCCAAATGGTAAGGCCGACCCACCATCAAGATGGCAATGCGGTTTTCATTTTCCACCTGATCAAGAATTGCCCGGCCCTTGGCTTCAACTTCAACGTCAAGTTGGGCCAGCGCTTTGAACGCTTCGTCAACCGCGAAGTCAGATTCATCTTCCGTGATCTGAAAGTGTTCTTTCAGCGCGCCAAACAGCTGTTTGCGTACCAAATGCTTTTCGATAAGCGTGCACGCAGGATCCAGGTACTTGATGCCACGGGTGGCGAAGAAATCGGTTTCCTTCGTAAACGCGGCCTTCAGCACGTTGGGCGTGCCTGAAACAATGGGGCACGAAGCGTTGTCCAGCGCGTGTTCAATAAACGATGGCACGTGTGTCATCGTGGGATTGAAGATGAAATGCAGAGGCTTTTGCTCGCTGTGGTGGTGGAACAACAAGTTGTGAACGTGTGCTTGCCCGACTTTCGCTGGGTAACAAGGATCCACCGAGCCGTACTTGCCGCCTTCCAGCCAAATCTCTTCGGTGGTTTCGTCAGAAAAAACCACGTGCTGCTTTTGGATGCCCAACGTTTCAAGGTACGTGCGCCAAAAAGGTGCCGTAGACCAAACATTCAGGATGCGCGGAATGCCAATGCGTAACCGTCGGCGGTATTCCCATGCCGCTTCGCTGCTGCGCTCAAAGGTGCGTTCAACAGGAACCCGCCGCACGCTGCTAAGCGAGCGCTTGACTTCAATGTCCATTTTCTTTGATCCGTGCGCCGGCATAGGCGCTTGATCGTAGAAGTGACGGAACAGCAATTTGCCTTCGCTTTCCACCATGTTCGGAAACTGCTTCTTCAGTTTCTTGCGATCGGTGGTCAGAGCCAACATCGCTTCTTTCGATTCAACCGTGCCTTTTTCACACGAGAACCCGCTGATGTAGCGAGCTGAATCGCCCTTGGGCGTGGTTGTATCGATAAAAGTACGGGCGCAGTTGTTTGGGCAGAAATGGCAACGCGTTGATTCGTCGTTTGTGCTGGACCATTCCATCTGGATGGCTGAATCCATGCCTATGAAAGTGGAATAGCCTCGCCGTTTCACCACACGCAGCGTTTCAAACGCGGCACCAATGGCGCCCGCTTCTCCACAGTGCGGGTGAACATAAACTTCCGCCTCAGGCACGCGTTCTTTGATGTAATCGACCTGCGCCTTTACAGCGGCCAAGTTGTATTGCGTTCCGCCTTGCAGCACGAACTTTTTTCCAAGCGAGGCCATGCGCGGAATTTGAACCACGTATTGCCAAACGTTCTTGGGCAGCACCTGAGCCAAACCGGAAAGTAATTCTTCCTTTGAATAGCCTTCCTTTTGGAAGTTCACGCGGTCGGAATCCAAGAACACAGCGCAGCCGTAGCTGAACTTCGGTGAAAGCTCGGCAGCAAAGGCTGTTTCCGCGTAATCGGTAACCTTCACACCAAACTGATCAGCCATCGCTTGCAGCAACATGCCATTGCCTGCAGAGCATTGGTTCGACAAACGGAAGCTCTTGATGTCGCCGTTCTGCATGAACAAAACTTTGATGTCTTGCCCGCCGATGTCGCACACAACATCAATGTCGCCGAAGTAAGTGGTGGCCGACATCATGTGTGCCACCGTTTCAACGATGTTCACATCTGATTTGACCGTTTGCTCCAGCACATCAGCGGCGTAACCCGTGGCGCCGAAGCCAAGCACTTCCAACGTACAACCTTGATCTTCCACCCACTGTTGCAGGCGGCCCAAGATCTCTTTCGAGTCTTGAATCGGGTTGCCCTTTGAAAGCTGGTATTCCTTTTTTAGGATGTTGCGGTTTTCATCGATCAAAACCGCTTTCGACGACGTGGAACCACCGTCAAGTCCAATCACACCACGCACAACCGTACCAGGGATCAGTTCCGCAGGGCTAAACGTTGGGATCTTGTATTGAATACGGAAGGCTTCAAGCTCTTCGCTGGCACGCGACAGCGGAGGTCCGGCGTTGGAGCCAAGCTTTGCCTTGCGGCCTGAAGCAATGAATTCCTTCAGAGCGTCAAGGCCGCGGTAGACGCCTACTTCTGCCGGCTCGTAGAGGCCGTACATGACAGCACCGAACGCCGCGTAGTACTGCGCGTTCTCGGGAACGATGATGAGTTCCTGCAAAGGAACGTCTTTGGGATATTCGTAACCACGGGCATCCCAGGTTTCAGGAATGCGCTTGCGCCAACAATCCTGCAAGAAGGGCAAGTAAGCGTTGGGGCCGCCCAACAGCAGCACCTTGTGTCGCAAGGTATTTCCGCGCGTCAACACGGAAAGGTTTTGCATTACAATCGCATCTGCCAGTGAACACATGATCTCTTTTGAAGGGATCGATGACTTCACCAAATTGACGATGTCGGTTTCTGCGAACACGCCGCACTTAGCGGCCACGTGGTGCAACTTAGAATCGTCGAAGCGCAACACCATCGCGTCGGCCGATGGCATGCCTACTTTGATGAAACATTTGTCGATCGTGGCGCCGGTACCGCTGGCGCATTTGTCGTTCATCGACGCAATGGCGGTTTTGCCGGTGAGGTTGCCTTCTTCGTCGCGGCCCTCTTTGAAGATGATGATCTTCGCGTCTTGTCCACCAAGCTCGATCACCGATCCCACGTCGGGGTGCAGCTTCTCAACTGCAAGCGTTACCGAGTTTACTTCTTGAACAAATTTCGATCCGATGGGTTCTACCAGCGGCGCTGATCCCGACCCTGTAATGAAGGTGCGGATTGATTTCGTTGGCACCTTCGGAAACGCGTTGCCGATCTGGATCAGCATTTCCAAAACCATCTCTGCTTGGCGCGTTTGATGGCGTTGGTAATCCGACCACAGAATCTCGTGCGTAACCGGATCCACAACAGCGGCCTTGACCGTGGTTGAACCAACATCAATGCCAATGCACAGAGGCTCAGTTCGCAGGTTCGGTTCCGTAATTTCTACGACGTCTTCGTGTTCTTCACTCACGGTTTCCAGCTTCCTTGAATCAAGCCTGTACCCCCACCACCCACCACACCTGCCATCCGGTTAGCCCGCAAACTATGCACCTTCTGGGCAGCGGGGGGAAACTTTACTTTTTAGGATAGATTCGGTCAACGCCTTCCGTATAGCCCTGTTTTATGAGCTTTTACCCAGCCCGGACCTTCGTGGTTCAGCTTGCAGTGTATAAGTTACGCAGACTTGCCGAAGCTCAAGGGGCGGGTGATACGCATGAGGCGCTCGCATTGTTCCGTGGCCGGTGTGTGAAAAAAAGGAGGACCGTTATGAAGAAGGCATTCGCGGTGTCGGTTTTTGTAGGCTTGTTTGCCAGTGGTTGCGCCAGCTTTGAAGGCTGGAACCAAGTGGAAACGAAAAATATTACGCTCTACACCAACACGGACTCTCAATACAAAGAGACCCTGCGTCAGTTGGAGAACACCTACGCAAGCCTTTCGGTTTCGTTCTTCAAAGGCAAGGACATCGGTAAAGTGGAAGTCCTATTCATGGATGACACCGATTTTATTGAGTATTTCGGGAACTTTCGAAAGGGGGCGGCGTTGGCCTCGGTTCCTGGTGACGGTACCATTGGCAAAAACGGTTTGTTGGTTTTGCGCCCCCATTCGCAGCCAACGAATCCCAGCGTCGGGGCCGACGGTGTTTCTGCCAGCACGTTCGCGGCGGGCACCGGCAGTCTAAACAACGCGGCGGGCACGTCAGCGAAGGAGATGCTGACCCACCTTTTTATCCAACGGGCGATGCCCAAGGTGCCCTTGTGGTTTCACGAAGGTTTTTCTGCCTACGTCAGTACCTCTGAGGTGCGCGGTGGGAACGGCCAAACCTTCGGCTGCTTCGGTTTCCCGCTGACAGGCGAGGTGATGATGCCCGTGGCAAGCCTGTGGGACACAACCTTTGAGCAATACGGCAAGCCCGAATACCGAGGGTGGTTTCAAGCAACAGCAATGACTCTAGTTGATTTCGTGATGCACGCTGACAACAACAAGCACCGGTCAGCCATGGGCCAGATGGTGAACGACCTTGCTGCGGGAATGCCTTCTTCGTCCGTTGTCGCGGCCGCCTTCGATGGTGCCAACGAAAAAGCGATCGATGAACTGCTGCAGGTGCACCGTCAGAATGTCTCGCAGATTGTTGTATCCGCAGCGCCTGTGCGCGGCCAATGTCCCTTTGGCGTGGTGATACCGAAGGAGCTCGCCCCCGATGAATCACCTCCCAAGATCACTGCCCGATCCGCCGCTGATATAGAGGGGTTGTTCCGTGTCTTGTCATCCTTCCCTGCGAAGGACGAATACCCTCCTTACTACCCCCCGGAAGTGGTAGCGAAGGTAAAAGTTCGCGCAAAATCGTAAAGATTGATGTTTGCATGAACCTTGTGGACGAATTGCATGCAGTATCAACCGCGCTGGTTGGTGCCGGCATCCGGCATGCCATTTGTGGCGGCATCGCGGTCACAATCTACGGCGCCACGCGAACGACGAAAGACATCGACATCTTGGTCAGCCCGGACGATCTAGATCGCGCGCTGGACGTTGTTCGCCCACTGGGTTACAAGTTCGCCGCTTTGCCTATGATGTTTGAGGAAGGCACCCCGCGTGAACGACATGTTCAAAGGGTAAGTAAGATCCTGCATGGCGACCATTTGGTGGTGGACTTTCTTCTTGAAATGGCCGCGTTCAAAGGGTTTCTTGCAGGCAGCTTCGAGGTAAAAACCGCAGCCGGTCCCTTGTTTGTGATCGCTCGGGACGTACTTTTAGAGATGAAGCGTATGGCTGGGCGTCCGCAAGATGCGGCCGATATAGAAAAACTCGAGGCTGCAGATGAATAAGTCGTTGAACACGGACACGCGCTTCGTTCAAGACGTTGAACAACGATTGGAAACGATGCGGAAGATCTGCATCCTTGAATCGGTGCAAGAGGGACGTGCTCGCCTATCGGCCGAGCGTCCCGTCGTGCAAGAAACGTTTGTCATCTCCGTCGAACGCCGGCTGGGGGAGCTTCGCGCGCTGATGGACCTAACGCGCGATCTGCATGCTCTCTCCAACACTCTTTCTAATACTTAGTGCAAGCCGCAGCGTACGGCACACCAGTTTAGCCCTGCGTGCCGGGCCAGCGGTGCAACTCAGCCATCAAACGTGGGAAGCCTACAGTGCGGCGCGTCTGCGCTTCGCGTTCGATACGTTCACCTCGAACGGTGCTCCAACGTTCAAGATAGGCTTGCAACACGCTGGCATCATCGAAGGTATAGCGGCTGAGCGACTGCGGTGTTGCGGCCCTCAAGGCCATGGCGCCGTCGTAGCCACCGAAGCCCTGCGTTGAAGAAACCACGCCACCATTGCTGTTGCCCAAAACAGGATCCGTTGAGAGCTTAAAGAACTCCGCGGCTTCGCCCAAATCGGGATCTGGCCTTCGCAACGTTGGGATTCCCACCGTGGTGTTGCCAAGCACGTATTGAATCCCTTCACCGGCCGCTTTGAGGCCTGTTTCACCCATGGAATGTCCATCTCCGATAGACTTGGGGGCGCCCACAGTCATCACTGGCAAGCGCCCCTTAAAGCCTTGGGCTTCGGCGGCCGCTTGGCGTGCCACATGGGTGGTTGCAAGATCGGTTTTGGAATTGGTGCGTGTGCCCGTGGCGTGTGCAACGAGGTGACCGAATTCTTCAACGCCGTAGCCGTGTCCTTCGTACGCCATCTGCAAAGTGTTGATCAGCGCGTTCTCGCCGCCGAAGCCAACCCCTGCGAAGTGGCCCTTGCCACCTGTCTCACCGCTTTGGCCCCAGCCCACAATCACCGAAGTGATGTCTAAGAAATTGCGTAAGGCAAAGTCTAATGTGGTGATAATCAAGCCTGAGCCTCCGTTGCCAACCACGGTGCCTTGGGCGTCGACGTCAAACGGCGCCAGCGATTCAGACACCAAACGCTTTTCGTTTTCGGGGCGCCCGTCGTTGGCCTTGTCCAACTTTTCGCGGCTCATCATTGCGCCCGTGCCAAACGCTTCGAGCACTGTGAAGTCAGGTTGCAACACAGCGTCGGCGCCGGTCCATAAGACCACTTCGGGGCGCACATGGCCAGGGTAGTCCAGCACCATTTGCGACGCGATCTCGCACAAAGCTATCGTTGCGCTTGCGCAAGCGCCCATTGATGTGAGTGGCGTTTGTGGCACGCGACGAAGCACGGTGCCGGGCTGTCGCAGATCGTCAAGCAACGCGGGGTTGCGCATCACACGGCTTAGGTTAAACGCGGGCGACAACATCGCGTTGATCAAGCCTGGGCCATGCGACGCCAATGCGCCTGCCAACCGAAACGCAAATTTATCATTGGCTTTGTCTGCCCCGCGTTCAGACCGTGGCTGCATGCTGAGCTGCCAGTGGGCAACCGCTTCAACGCCGTGAAACGCGCAAGCTGCAGCCACGCGGAAACGATGAGGTTCCGGCAACAATTCTGATAACGGCTTTGGCAGCGCGGCCAGAGCTCCAAGACCGGCATACACGAAAAGCTGTGTTTGAAGCGAAGGTCCAACGCGGTTGTCGTCGTCGAACAATCCGAACATGTCCTTAAGCGCCGAGCCACGAATGTCCTCGAAACGAATGCCAGCGAGCTTTCGAAGTTGGCCAGATTCAAGGTTATGGGGCAACGGCGCCGCGATGTCGCTTGGAACGTGTTCTGCCATACGTTCGCGAGGGATCTGCCGAATGCCCATATGCTGTCGCAAAGTGGGGCCCCATTGCCGTTCGATCTCAGCGACGGAGATGGTTTCTCCGTCACTTCCGACAAAGCGGGGTTCTGCTGCGGGACTTGTGGGATCCACTGTGACGTGGCCAGCGTCGGCCGCCGCGAACCCGATGGCGCGGGGATCGCGGTTTACCAAAGCGCGGTGTGTCTCGGTGCTGCCAACGGCAGACATCGAACAGGGGGTTCCGACGGTGACGAGGACTTGCTTGGCGTTGAGCATGGAACGAGGCCGAAACATACACGCCCGCTGGCGGTGGGGCACGCCCCGATTGCGGTTCTAGAGCCGGGGAGTGCCGTTTTTGAAACTTCTCAGGGTCCTTGTCGTGCGGGCAGGAGGGGCGATGGTTCGGTTAACCGAGGTGACCACGAAGGTTCGGCCACGCGTCCATGTTCAGACAGCCACGTTAAGTGTTCAACGGCCGCAGGTGCGCGTCCCAATTGCAACAACACATAGGCAAGCTTCTCACGGGCGCCCACATGCGAAGGAGCAACTGCCAAGACGCGGGTTAACCTGTCCACCATGAGCTCCATCAGCACATTGCAATCGCCCAACAAATGGTCGACGTCGGTGGAAGGTGGGGGCACACATAGTGGTGGAAGATTCTTGGGTGATGTTGGGTAGTCGTCGCAACGAGAAAGTTGCTGGTTCAATAGATCAACGCGCATCAATGCCGTTGGATCGTCGTTGCTGATGCTACGAGGGCGCGTGGTCAGATCGAAGGGTGGGTGGATCTTATCGATCTCAGCATTCACCTTAAGCAACGTGGTTAGCTCGCCGCTGTCACTCTGATCGAACACACCTGGAACATCATTCACCAATTCGTTGGTGGGGGTGCGCCATGATTGCGGCAAGAAACCTACTCCAAGTGCGTTTATGCGTGAGCGTGCGGCTTCGTCCGAAGGGCGCAGCGACAAGATCTTCTGGTACGTCGAGAGGCTGTCTTCCAAGGCACCCTGATCGTGAAAAACCTCGCCTAACGCGCGCAAAACGGTAATGGCTTTTTCGATCTGTCCGCGCGCCTCGAAACCCTGGGCCAGCATGTACAACACTTCTGTGTCATCGGTGCTGGGCGCGCAACACGGAGCCAAACGCGCCAACGCGTGCTCGCTGCGATCTGTGGACAAATACACCCGTGCCAGTGATTTTCGCAGCGCCACGTTGTTGGGATCTCGGGTTAACAGACGTTCCGCAACGCGCACATATTCGTCGAGGTTGCGTTCTTCAAGAAATCGTTCAGCGGCTTGTGCTAACAGGTTTTGACCTTCTTGCTCAAGTCCCGCTTGCAAGCTGGCCTCGGCCAACTTCAGCAGCACCATAAGGCTGTTCTTGTCGATGGCACGCCACCGCAATAGAACCGCCACTGCCAACTCGGCTTTGCCTTCAAGCAGCAACGCCGACACAACTGTTTCGTATTGATAGCTGGCGTCTGCCAGCAAGCCTATTTCTGCAGAAGCTGTTGCGGCATCGATTCGCGTTTGCACTTTGTCAGGAGCAATCGCCAAAATGTTTTTGTAAACCGCTATTGCACGCCGAACGAACCCTTGTTGCCGCAACAGGACCGCGGCGTTTTCGTAGGCGAGGATGGCGCCGGTGTTATCCTGCAGCCGGTTGCAAATCTCGGCCAAGGTCATCCAGGTACGGCTGTCTTTGGGATCCAGTGCGGCCGCCTGGGTTAACAAGGCCTGCGCCTTGGACAAATTGCCCCGCTGTTGTTGTTTCTGAGCTGCCACCAAAAGCTTGTCTTTGCGCATCGAAACCGCTCCCTTGGTTACCGTGGAACTGCGTCAAGTGTAACCACGAGACGTACATTGTCCAGGCGATAAAACGTAAGGAAGAATGCGTAGTGATTGCGGATGTTTAGCTAGGGACAGCCCGTAAACATACCGGAAACGTAGTTTCGCTGGAAGTGTTGCGCAAAGCGTTGAAGGGTGGCCGTGGGGTCGGCCCAAGCCGAAGGCGTCTCAGTCAAATCGAAACGCAGGTCGGCGTTGCGTGCAACTTCAAGCAGGGCAGAACCTGAAAACTGGAAATAATGAAACCCACTGCCCAGACGAATCTTCTTTTCGCTGGTCCCACCACCTTTGGAAGGGCAGGCGATCGGTTGCTCGAGGTACAGCACGAACTCAGAGCTTATGGCCTTGACCTGATCGCAATCGGAACTTGAGCAGTTCCAATCAAGCCGCTGGTTGCCGTCTTTGTCGTCGAAGTAAATCAATTTTCCAACCGCCATGTTGGCGTTGATGGCACCAAGGTTTAGCGCGATTTTAGCGGCATTTTTCGGCAAATCGAGGCCGAGATCCCAATCTTTTTGCAGCTGCTGCGAGCGCGTAAAGCTAACCGGTTGGCTCAAAAGAAAATTGCCTGTGCTCAGATCCTTAGAGTCGCTGAGCCACTCAACGCTGAACCGAGGCGCTGTGGCTTCCGTGAACGCGGCGTTCTCTGTGCGCACAACGCTGCCACCTACGGCTGTTGCGGGGGGGCCTTGGTAGTCGGCGGGAAGCAGCACGTCACCACAGGCCGTGGTGCCAAACAACACCAAGCCACACGCCGCCAAGAACTGTTCGCCTGCGTGAACCAAAACACCCAAATCCTATTCCGTCATGAGCTCAGGGGCAACAGATCATATTTGCTGTGACTCGATACGTTATATGCGGCGGCCCGGCACCAGTGTCTCGAAAAGGAGGCCCTTGGGGCTCGTAGCGAGCCTCTAGCTCCTTGGCTTTTTCTCGCCTAGCTTCGCCTTTTCCTTGTCATCTGTGTTCGCCTTGCCGTCAACCAAGGTACCAACTCGCCCGTAAAGGTTGTTGCAGGTACGCGCTAGGTCTTCGTCGTCGAGACCTAGCAAAGTGCGTCCTGCGCCGATGGCCTCGTGCATTTCTGCTTCGTTGGGCTTGCCAACGTATAGGCCCTCGCGTTTTGCCAGCGCGTTCGCCAAACGCACCACGTTGACGCTACAGCGTGGGCGTTCGACGTTGTACTTGTCCACTTTGCCGATCACGTCGGCAACTTCTGGTGCCAATTCCCATTTGCGGGCCAACGCTTGCCCAACCGTTCGGTGCGCGCCTTCGATGACCTTTTTCCAGACCGATTCCGTTAGCCATTCGGCCTTCGCGGTGTCGGGATCCATCATCTTTTCAGCGTCAAGCAAGAACGAAGCAACCACCGGCTTGCCGATGTCATGCAACAAACCTCCCAAATAGGCGGTGCTCGGATCGACTTCACCTTTGCCATGTGAAGTTGCGATGTCTTTTGAAAGCAGCGCGACCGCCAGCGAGTGTTCCCACATGCCCCGAAAGGCTGAACGAATCTGGTTGTTGCGTGACACGAAAACTTCGTGCAATGAAAATTCAACCAGCGCGGCAGTTAACCCACCGGTACCAACGCGACTAATGGCTTGTTCAATTGAAGTGGCCGGATGACGGCTTTGAAAAGCGGCACTGTTGGCAAGTTTCAGCACGCGTGAAGCCAGATGGGGATCGCGTTCCACCACGCGGGCCACGGTGGCGAAGGTTTGTATTGAGTTCTGAATCACTTGCATGCACTCGGCCGCTATGCCGGGCATGCTGGGCAACGAGAGCCTGTCTTCTTCAAGCCGCTTTAGTAACAAGGCGACAAGCTTATTGACCACCACATGGGCTTCGACTTCTTCGCGACGTTCAACTTCTTGCACTGAACTCGCGGGCTGCTGAACCACGGGTACGACGCGCGCCGGGCGCGCTGGTTCTAAGAGTTCGCGTACTTCACGCATGTTCGCGGGGCGGGAGCTTGGCGCCTTCGCCAACATCCGCATGATGAGTTCACTGAGCCACGGTGCGACGTCGGGCTTTCGTTCAAGCGGAGAGCTCGGCATCTCTGTGGCGTGTGCGATGATGATGCGGTTTAGGTTATCGGCCATGAACGGCGGACGGCCGCACACCATCTCGTAAAGCACGATGCCCAACGAATAGATATCGCTGGCGGGGCCTATTTCTTCCTCGCCCCTACATTGTTCGGGCGACATATAAGTTGGGGTTCCCAACAACATACCCACGCGGGTTTTCTTGCCCGACTTTGTGGGCCCAATCAGTTTCGCGATACCGAAATCAAGCAGCTTGAGGTGATCGGGAAAATCGGGATGGTTTGTCAGGAAAATGTTTTCGGGCTTTAGATCGCGGTGAATGATCCCGCGTTCATGGGCGGTGCCCAGAGCCGAGGCCATTTGACGCGTGATACGCACCACGGGCCCATCTTGCAAAGTACCTTCACGTTCAAGCCGCTCACCCAGCGTTTCGCCTTCAAGCAACTCCATCACAATGTAGGGACGGTTGTTGATCCTGCCGATGTCGGTGATCTCAACAACGTTGGGATGGCGGATGTCGTTCACCGCGCGGGCTTCGGTTAAGAAGCGTTCCAACAAGTCTTCGTCCTGTGCGAACTCGGTGTGCAGAATCTTGATGGCGCTGCGTCGACCTATCAGTAAGTGTTCCCCGAAGTAGACGGTGCCCATACCGCCGTTGCCCAGTTCGGTAATCAGGCGATACCCACCAACTTCGGTGCCAATGAGGGATTCTTCGTCTGCCACAGGTGTTTCTATCATCACCCTAAAGTGGCTTGCGGCCAAGCTCCCGCTGGATTTGCGTTTCCAGGGGCGCTTGGCGCATGGCTTGCGCGGCTACTCAGCGGCCTTTTCGCCTTTGACGTATCTGCTGTAGATGTAAACAGGGATGTTAAGGGTGCCCAAGTGCTGGCGGATCACGGGCTCAACGTCAGCCCAATCGAGCCCACCGTGCCCCGTGGCGATGCGCGGCACAGCCAGGCTGGCGATCTTTTCTTCCTCTATCGTGTGACGCAAGGCACGCAAGGCATGGTTGACGTGCTCAAGTTTGGCCTTGCCTGGAAGGGCTTTTTCTCCCGGAGCAGGCTCTTGGGTCAGCAAATTGTAGACGCGGACGCCTTCGGGGCTCGCCCAGGCCCACAATTCCCCCACCTTTGGGTGCGCTTCATGAAACCAATGACGAAAGTCCTTGGCTAGAGCTGGGTAGCGTTCGCGCAGGGCCAGCGCAAGCCCCGAAGCAAAGTGATCGTTCGGTGCGATGCCGTGAGCAATGGCCTTGGCGCCGCTTAACAGGATGTCTCCAGATACGTTCTTCAGCATGCTCCTGGCTTATGCAGGCGGCATGCCGAAGTGGGCAAACGCGTAGAAAGTTCTAGGGCGCGCCGTTGTTCCTGCAGGAGCGAGTCTTGCCACAGGCATCGATACATCCATTTGGTCCCCATACGCCTTTGGCCGAACACAGCCGACCGCGTCCGTTGGCTTGACAGACAAAATCACCTGGGACGCACTGGTTGCAACTGCCTTGGTCACATTTGTCGGGGCACGCGGTTTGGGAAACCCACTGCCCCTGCTGGTTGCACTCTCGCGGAACTTTGCCGGAGCAGCTGCGTTCACCGGGTTGGCACTCGCCAACGCAAGCCTTGTTCAGACACACGAAGCTACAGGCTTGCGTGATGGTCCATTGTCCTAAGCCGTTGCAGGTTTCCAAGCCGTTGTTTGCACATCGTTTGTCATCGGGAACGCAGGAGCCGCCACACGTTCCATTGATGCAGGCAAGTGCGCAATCCGAGTTGGTTTCCCATTCCCCTGCGGCGTTGCAGTTTTGGGGGCGGTTTCCTGAACATTGTTTTGTGCCCGGAACACAGTTGCCGGAACAGTTGCCCTTTTCGCAAACGAACTTGCAATCGGCCTCCTTCTGCCAAGCGCCCGTGGCGCTGCAAAGCAAAGGGGTCTTCCCGCTGCAGTCGCGTGTGCCGGGGGTACAGGTTCCGGAACAAGTGCCCGCAGTGCAGAGGATGGGGCAAACCGTCATGGTTTCCCATTTCCCTTGATTGTTGCAGCTGCGCGCTGTCTGTCCGTTGCAATCCTTCTGGCCAGGAGCGCATTCACCTTGGCAGTTCCCTGCGGAGCAAACAAAGGGGCATGTCGCGACGGTTTTGAGGTTTGCGTCCGACCCACACTCTTGCGCCAGTTTTCCCTCGCAACGCTTGTCGCCTGGCACGCAACTTCCACCACATTGTCCGTTGGTGCATGCAAAGTCGCACGCTTTGCCGTCGCTCCAGCGTCCGTCGCTTCCACATGCGGAAGGTTTGTTGCCGTTGCAACGCTTGGTGCCCGGCACGCATTCTCCTACGCACGTACCGCTGCTACAAACGAACGAACAGGCACTTGCTTGTTGCCATTGCCCTTGAGAGTTGCAGGTGCGTGGCGAGCTTCCTACACAATCAGTGGAGCCCGGTTTGCAAACCCCGACGCAGCTACCCGAGGCGCAGACGAAGGGGCAGCCTTGTTGCTTCTGCCAAAGTTTGTCCGAAGAACACAACAGTACTTCCAATCCACCACAGGTTTTTTCACCAGTGTTGCATTCGCCTTTGCATTGACCGTTGCTGCATCCCTGTGCGCATTGCTTTTCGTTTTCCCATTGGCCTAAGTCGCTGCAGACCGCAGTGGAGTCGCCTTTGCAGCTGCGGGCGCCAGGCGTACAGTAGCCGCCGCACCGGCCAGAAAGGCAAACCTTGTCGCAAGCTTGCCCGGTCTTCCAGGTTCCTGTGGCATCACAAAGTTGGGGC
>Ga0105048_10007736_pt1 | contig 17259 bp, 18 predicted proteins | sample MAT05_FD_78382 | JGI IMG/M metagenome (GOLD analysis project Ga0105048, IMG submission 78382) | Freshwater microbial communities from Lake Fryxell liftoff mats and glacier meltwater in Antarctica - MAT-05 | ecosystem: Environmental > Aquatic > Freshwater > Ice > Liftoff microbial mat | place...
ACCACTTCTTTCCCCTCAGCGGCGATCCCGATGGACTGCACTTCGAAGCGTGGACCGAGCTCGGCTCGTGGGCCGAGCTGACGAGCCGCGTCGAGTTCGGCAGCCTCGTGAACTGCAACAGCTACCGCAACGCCGACCTGCAGGCCGACATGGCCCGCACCCTCGATCACATCTCGGGCGGCCGCTTCATCTTTGGCACGGGCTCCGGATGGTTCGAGCGCGACTACGACGAGTACGGCTACGAGTTCGGCACGGCAGGCCAGCGACTGGATGCCCTCGCCGAAGCACTGCCCCGCATCGAGCAGCGCTGGGCCAAGCTCAACCCGCCACCGCTGCGCAAAATCCCGGTGATGATCGGGGGCGGCGGCGAGAAAAAGACCATGCGACTGGCCGCCCAGTATGCGGACATCTGGCACAGCTTTACTCCTCCGGAAGACCTGGGTCGTAAGCTGCGAATTCTGGCGGAGCATGCCGCAACCGTGGGCCGCGACGTCAGCGAGATTGAAATCTCGAACGAGCTTCGCGATCGCGATGAAGCACAGGCCGACGCGTTGCTCGCTGTCGGAACGACGCTCTTCACTCTCGGCATCACTGGCCCCGACTACCCTCTTGACAAGGTCAGGACGTGGCTCGCCTGGCGCGACAAGAACAACGGCTGACCCTCGCGATTTCGACTTCTGACCGCCGATCTTCGGCTGTTTTCAGACAGCCTGCTGCTGTGCGCCACCCGGCGTCGGGTGTCGGCACTACCGTGAGCGGGTGAGCACCACCAGCGTCGCCCCCAAAATCACCCCCTTGGTCTATATCGCTATGGCGGTGACGATTGTGGCGTGGGCGAGCGCCTTCGTGGTCATCCGCGGCGCTGGCCCCTATTTCACGGATGGTGCGCTGGCACTGGCGAGACTGATCGTGGGCGCAGTGCTGCTCGGAATCGTTGTGCTGCTGGGGCGCAGGTGGGTGAAGCCGACCGGTCGGGAGTGGCTGTTGCTCGCCGGCTTCGGTGTGCTGTGGTTCGGGGCATACAACGTCGCGCTCAACAGTGCCGAGCACACGCTCGATGCCGGTACCACCGCCATGATCGTTGGCGTCGGCCCCATTCTGATTGCTCTCGGCGCGGGGTTTTTCTTGCGCGAGGGCATCCCGCGGTGGCTGGCGGTCGGGGCGGGCGTCGCGTTCGTTGGCGTCGTGCTGATCGGGGTGGGCGCCGGCGGAGGCGACCTCGGCGACGGAACCGGGGTGATCTGGGCGCTGCTGGCCGCCGTCACGTACGCCGCCGGCGTGCTGTTTCAGAAACCGGTGCTCAAGCGCCTTCCCAACGCCCAGGTGACGTGGATCGGCTGCGTGATCGGCTTGATCGCATGCTTACCGTTTCTGGGCGAACTGATCACCGGGCTTGCGGATGCCCCCGCCTCAGCCGTGCTGGGCGCCGTGTATCTCGGGGCCGTTCCCACCGCACTCGGGTTCAGCACCTGGGCCTACGCTCTCTCCCGAGTGCCCGCCTCACAGCTCGGAATCTCGACGTACCTGGTTCCACCGCTCACGATCGTGCTCGGCCTTATCTTCTTCGCGGAGATTCCCGCGATCATCGCCATCGTGGGCGGTCTGGTGTGTCTCGTTGGTGTCGCACTGTCACGCCGACGCACCCGGATTGCCGCAGTCGCGCAATCTCGTTTCTAGTCCCAGCAAAAGCATGGCAGAATAGCCAGTTGAGTCCTGTGCCGCCCGACCCTCTAATCAGGCGCAAGTGGATTCCATCAGAGCTTTTGTGCCGAGTGTGCCCCCACGCTCACGGCTAGCGGTTCGCCACCAACACACTGTTTGCTAAAGACAAACACCGAATTCAGGAGAATTGTGGCTGTAAAGATTCGTTTGAAGCGCCTCGGCAAGATCCGTGCGCCGTACTACCGCATCGTCGTTGCCGACTCCCGCGCCAAGCGCGATGGCCGCTCGATCGAGGAGATCGGCAAGTACCACCCGACCGAAGAGCCCTCGTTCATCGAGGTCAACTCAGAGCGTGCCCAGTACTGGTTGAGCGTCGGCGCGCAGCCGAGCCCGCAGGTCGAGGCCATCCTCAAGCTCACAGGCGACTGGGGAATCTTCAAGGGTGACAAGAACGCCAAGAGCACCGTGAAGACCAAGGAAGCCAAGGTCGAGTTCCAGGCTGACGAGAAGAAGAAGCCGGTTCTCAAGCCCAAGGCCGAGAAGCCCGTTGCCAAGGTCGAAGAGGCTCCCGCTGAGGTCGAAGAGGTCGTTTCTGACGGCGCTGTCGAAGAGGCTCCCGCCGCTGTCGCCGATGAGGCTCCTGTTGCAGGCACCGATGATGCTCCTGCTGCCGATAACGCCGCCGCTGACGCGCCTGCTGAAGCCGCCGCTGCTGCCGACGCCGATAAGGCGTAGGTCTTGCTCGCTCCCGCTCTTGAGCACCTCGTCAAGGGGATCGTTGATCACCCTGACCAGGTTCAGGTAATCGCTAAAAACTCGCAGCGCGGCGAGGTTCTGGAGGTGCGTGTGCATCCCGAGGACCTCGGCCGCGTTATCGGTCGCGCAGGCCGAACGGCGAAGGCGCTTCGCACACTGGTCACGGCTCTCGCCGATGGTCGGCGTGTGCGCGTCGACGTTGTCGACACCGACTTCTAGACGGTGGCAGCGCCACAAGCCCAGCCGAACCACACGCAGTTGCGGGTGGGGCGACTGACGAAGGCCCACGGGCTCAAGGGCGCGATCAAGGTCGAGCTGTACACGGATGCCCCGGAGCGACGTTTCACTCCGGGCGCCGTGTTCTCGCTCCAGGTGCCAACGAGCTCACCGTGGCACGGCAAGACACTCGAGCTCAATGAGCTCAAGTTTTACAACAGCCATGCGGTCGCTTTCTTCAAGGGCATTTCGGACCGCACAGCGGCCGAGGGGCTCATCAAGGCGATCCTCTGGATCGATCAGGATCTCGCCGAGACGTCCGATGAGGAAGATGCCTGGTTCGATCACCAGCTCGTCGGGCTCACCGCGCTGCGCGACGGCGTGAAGGTCGGAACGGTCAGCCAGATCGACCACTTCCCTGCCCAGGACCTGCTCACGATCAAGACGGACACGGGCGATGTGCTCGTTCCGTTCGTCAAGGCGATCGTCAGCGCGGTCGACATTTCGGCGGGCACCATGACGCTCACTCCGCCACTTGGCCTCTTTGAGGAGATCGTCGACGACGAACCGGCACCGCACACGCCAGACGCGCCACAGACACCAGCAAAACCAGAGACACCAGACGCGGAATAGGGTCAGATCGTGCGCATAGACATTGTCACGATCTTTCCCGAGTTCTTTGGGGTGCTCGACGTCTCGCTGCTCGGCAAGGCGCGCGATCGCGGCATCATCGATGTCGGTGTGCACAACCTGCGTGACTTCACCCACGACCGCCATCGAACCGTGGATGACACGCCCTACGGGGGTGGCGCCGGGATGGTCATGCGCCCCGAGCCGTGGGGTGAAGCCCTCGACCACGTACTGAGCCCGGAGTCCGTGCTCATCGTGCCGAGTCCCGCCGGCGAGCGTTTTACCCAGGCGTTGGCGCGGGAGTTCGCGCGTGAGCAGAAGCTGGTGTTCGCGTGCGGACGGTACGAGGGCATAGACCAGCGAGTTGCCGACTACGCGGCATCCCGATCCCGCGTTCGTGAGATCAGCCTCGGTGATTATGTGCTCAACGGCGGGGAGGTAGCCGTGATGGCGATGATCGAAGCGATTGGTCGCCTCGTGCCCGGTGTGATCGGAAATGCGGCAAGTCTCGACGAAGAGAGCCACGAGGGTGGCCTGCTCGAGTATCCGAGCTACACGAAGCCGGCGCAGTGGCGCGGGCTCGAGGTTCCGCCGGTGCTACTTAGCGGCAACCATGCGGCGATCGCGGCGTGGCGTCAGGCGCAGCAGATCGAACGAACACGGCGCGTGCGACCCGACTTGTTAAACCCGGACCTGGCAAACCCAGGCCTGGCAAACCCAGGCCTGGGCGAAACCCCTAACCGCGAGCGCTGAGTACGACGGGGCCATCCGTGGTGATGGCGACCGTGTGCTCGAAGTGGGCCGCACGGGAGCCATCCGCGCTGCGCAGCGTCCAGCCGTCGCGGTCGGTGAAGATCCGGTCGGTGCCGAGCATGAACCACGGCTCGATCGCGAAGACGAGGCCCGCGCGCAGCGGGAATCCCCGCCCCGCACGCCCGTCGTTAGGAACGTGAAGGTCGCCATGCATGGTGCGCCCGACGCTGTGGCCGCCGAAGTCGGTGTTGACCGTCAGGCCCGCGGCGCGCGCGACCTCACCGATCGCCGCCGACACGTCGCCCATCGTGTTACCGATGTGTGCTGCGGCGATGCCCGCATCGAGGGCTCGCGACGTCGTGTCGATCAGTGCGGCATCCTCAGGCTTCGGCGTGCCCACGATGAGGGTAACGGCCGAGTCGGAAACCCACCCGTCAACGGATGCCGCGAAATCTAGGCTCAGCACATCGCCATCGCGCAGACGGTAGTCGTGCGGCAAGCCGTGAAGTGCGGCGTCGTTGACCGACGTGCACAGAACCTTGCCAAACGGTGAGGCACCGAACGACGGGTGGTAGTCGATGTAGCAGCTTTCCGCTCCGCGCGACCTGATCAGGTCGTGAGCGAGTGCGTCCAGAGCGAGCAGGTTGGTGCCGACCGTGGATGCCGCTGCCGCGGCATCCAAAACACTCGCGACGAACTGGCCGGCGACTCGCATCTCGGCGACCTCTGCCGGGGTGCGGATCTCGATCATTCGGCCGAGCTCGCCGCCTGGTGTGGAGCCATGTACTCGCGCACGATCTCGCGCAGCTTGAGCACAAAACGCTCGTCGCCGTAGCGGTCGTAGACGAATGCTCGCTTGATGAGGCTGTCGGCGATCTCGATGATCACCTCGAGGTCGAACGCGAGCAGGTCGGTCGGCTTAATTCCCCAGTGCTCGGAGTAGAGGGTTCCAAATGCCTGGGCGAGAACGGAGTTGTTGGTGATCTCCGTCTGCAGGAAGCGGTTGTCGATCACGTCGCCGAAGCCCAGGGCCCGGAATCCCTTCTCGGTGCGCATAAGGTGCACGTACGCGTCGATGGTCGCGTCGAGGGCGTCGAGCCACTCGATGTCAGCCGAGTCGATTGCCACGTTGATTCCCAGCGTGAACTTCTCCATGTTTCGCGCGGCGAGAGCGCGAAGCAACGACTGGATGTTGGGAAAGTAGCGGTAGACCACTCCAACCGACGAGCCGGAGCGGATGGCGACGTCACTCGTGGTGAGTCCGTCGATTCCGTGCTCATCGATCAGGGTCGCTGCGGCGTCAAGAAGACTGGTGATTCGCTCGGTGCTTCGCTGCTGCACGGGCTCGGTGCGCACGGCAAGCGTTGGGGCCTGAAGGTCGGGCTTGGGGGTCATGGGGGATGTGCTCCGACGTATAAATGGAAACGATGTCGGAAGTAAGGGTATCGGTGCCAGTATGGGGATCCGCTTTGAGTGGCATGGCGTGGCGGTTCTATGCGACAATGGCCATTCGTGTTTACGTCCGGCTCTGCCACAGGGGTTCCGGGTTGTCATAAGAAAACACGCTCCATTCCCTGAATCACTAATCATCGCGGTCGACCTGTGGCGGGCGCTGGAAGCGAAGAACCATGCATATTCTCGACAGCGTTGATGCGGCATCCCTCAAAGACAACATTCCCGACTTCCGTGCTGGCGACAACGTCAAGGTGCACGTCAACATCGTTGAAGGCACGCGCGCACGCATCCAGGTGTTCCAGGGTGTTGTCATCGGCCGTTCCGGCGAGGGTGTTCGTGAGACCTTCACGGTTCGCAAGATCAGCTTCCAGATCGGTGTCGAGCGCACGTTCCCCGTGCACTCGCCGATCATCGACCACATCGAGATCGTGACCCGCGGCGATGTGCGCCGTGCCAAGCTCTACTACCTGCGCAACCTGCGTGGCAAGAAGGCCAAGATCAAGGAGAAGCGCGACTTCTCGTAATCGCGTTTTAGATCATTCCCTGAGCTCGCAGCCGCTTATGCTTGGCTGCGAGCTCAGGGGTTTAATGACAGACGAAGTGCAGGTTGCGGCGCCCGGCCACAGCCGCTCAGGCAAGCAGCCGCAGAAGCGTGGATGGAAGATTTTCATCCGCGACATTCTTCTCATTTTCTTGGCAGCGCTGCTGATTTCGTTCCTCATCAAGACGTTCCTAATCCGCTCGTTCTACATCCCTTCGTCGTCTATGGAACAGACCCTGCACATCGACGACCGCATCATCGTGAACCAGCTCGAGCCAAAGCTCATCCCGATCGAACACGGCGACGTCGTCGTGTTTCGCGATCCCGGTGGCTGGCTGACCCCGCAGATCGACCAGCCCGTGAACTGGTTCGTCGGTGGGGTGGACGCCGTGCTTGCCTTCGTGGGACTGAGCGCCCCCGACAGCAACGACCACCTCATCAAGCGCGTCATCGGGCTGCCCGGCGATACGGTTGTGTGCTGCAACGATTTCGGTCAGCTCACGGTGAACGGCGTTCCGCTCGAAGAGCCTTACATCACCCTGCCGGATTCGGTCACCAAGGCGACTCGTGACGACTTTGAGATCACGGTTCCCGAGGGCAAACTCTGGGTCATGGGCGACAATCGCTATAACTCGGCCGACTCGTCGTTTCACCGCAACGACCCCACCGGTGGTTTCGTTCCGATCGACAACGTCGTCGGGCGCGCGCTGCTGATCAGCTGGCCGGCCAGCCGCTGGACCTGGCTCGACAACTACCCGCTCACCTTCCGTGACGTGGAGTCATCGCAGAAGTGACCGTCGCAGACCCGACCCTCGCGGTGGAGCGCACGCTTCACCGCGAGGGCGCCCGTTTTGTGATCGGATGCGACGAGGTCGGTCGCGGCGCGATCGCCGGCCCGGTCGCTGTCGGATTCTCGGCGGTGGGCCCCGGGGTGCGTGCGCAGCCGACGGGCTTGCGCGACTCCAAGATGCTCAGCGAGAAGCGCCGCGAGGAATTGTCGCCGTTGGCCGTCACGTGGTCGCTGTTCTCGGCGGTTGGCCTGGCTTCGGCAGACGAGGTCGACAGCATCGGCATCATCGCGGCGCTCGGGCTTGCCGGACGCCGAGCGCTCACCCAGCTCCACGAGGCGGGCGCGGTGATTCACGAGAGCGTCGTATTGCTCGATGGCGCACACGACTGGCTGACGCCCGCCCTGTCGAAACCTCCGCGGGTATACCTGCGCGTCAAGGCTGATCGGGACTGCGCTTCGGTTGCCGCGGCATCCGTGATCGCCAAGGTACACCGCGATCGATTGATGATCGAGGCGGATGACCGGATCCCCGGCTACGGCTGGCGGGGCAACAAGGGCTACGGATCGAGCGAGCACTTCGCGGCCATAGATCAGCTCGGCGCCACCGAGCTGCACCGGCACACCTGGCTCAAGGACAGGACTGCGCCGAGCGCCTAGACTTGTCGAAGCATGGACGAAGACGAGTTTGAAGACTACGACCGGGAGGTCGAGCTAGCGCTGTACCGCGAGTATCGCGACGTCGTTAGCCAGTTTCGATATGTCGTGGAAACCGAGCGTCGCTTCTATCTGGCCAATGAGGTCGAGCTGGTTCGCCAGGATACCGAGCACGACTTCTACTTCGAGCTCACCATGAGTGATGTCTGGGTCTGGGACGTGTACCGCTCCGACCGTTTCGTAAAGTCGGTGCGGGTGCTCACGTTCAAAGACGTCAACGTCGAGGAGCTCTCGGCCAAAGAACTCGAGTTGCCCAAGGAACTCGCGCTCGACGAGTAGTTCTCCTCTCCTCCCGTTCAGGGCTTCCTCGCCCGTTTCGCACCGGTGCCGCTGATCGGCCCGTGCGCCGTGGTGCCACCGCGCACTCTTGACCCATGGCGGCAAAGGATGCACTGGGGCGACGTGGCGAAGATCTGGCGGCGCTGCATTTGGTGGCTTCGGGGCTGACGATCGTCGAACGCAACTGGCGCTGCCCTCAGGGCGAGATCGACGTGATAGCCCGCGACGGCGACGAACTCGTGTTCGTGGAGGTGAAAACGCGGTCGAGCGTGGCGTACGGGCATCCACTCGAGGCCATCACCGCCCAGAAGCTCGCCCGGCTGCGGCGCCTCGCTGCCGCCTGGTGCGTAGCGCACCCCGCAAATCACGACCGCATCCGCATCGATGCGATCGCGGTGATCGCTCCGAGTTTCGGTGCTCCCGAAATCGAGCACCTCAAACGGGTGTTTTGATGCCGATCGGTCGCACTCACGCCATCTCGCTGCTGGGGCTCACGGGCGCCGTGGTCGAAATCGAGGCAGACATTTCCAGCAACCTCCCGTCGTTCGTGCTCATCGGACTTCCGGATGCCGCACTCGGCGAAGCGAAAGACCGCGTGCGGGCCGCGGCCACCAACTCGGGGTGCGGGCTGCCGTCACGCAAGATCACCGTAAACCTGTCGCCCGCGGCACTGCCCAAGCACGGTTCGGGGTTCGACCTGGGTATCGCGGTCGCGATCCTGGCTGCCGCCGAGACGATCAATGCGAGGTCGATCGATTCTGTCGTACATCTGGGCGAGTTGGGGCTCGACGGGCGTCTCAGGCCCATCAACGGGATTCTGCCCGCGGTGCTCGCGGCGTCGCGGGCCGGTTTCGAGACCGTCATGGTGCCCACGGGCAATGCCGAGGAGGCGTCGCTCGTACCGGGCGTGCGGATCGTTGCCGTGGCGTCGCTGCGTGACGCCGCAATTTGGCACGGTGGCACCTTCGAGCCCGAGGAGGTCGAGCCCATCATGAGGCCGGCATTGGGAGAGCTCGAAGAGGATCCTGGCGACCTCGCAGACGTGATCGGCAATGCCGATGCGATCGAGGCCATGATCGCGGCGGCGGCCGGCGGGCACCACGTCTTCCTGCTCGGACCCCCCGGCGCGGGAAAGACGATGCTCGCCGCCCGGCTGCCCGGACTCTTGCCCGACCTGTCTGCGGCGGCCGCGCTCGAAGTCAGTTCGGTGCGCTCGCTCGCCGGAATGCCGGTGGCCGGTTCTCTTTCGAGACGTCCACCGTTCGAGAGCCCCCACCACACCGCCTCGGCTGCAGCCCTGGTCGGAGGTGGAAGCGGACTGATTCGTCCGGGGGCCGCAGCGCGGGCATCCCATGGCGTGCTCTTTTTAGACGAAGCGCCCGAGTTCGCGCCCTCGGTGCTCGACGCTCTACGGCAGCCGCTCGAGTCGGGCGTGATCTCGATTCACCGAGCCAATTCGGTGGCCACGTTTCCCGGCAGCTTCCAGCTAGTGATGGCCGCGAACCCTTGCCCGTGCGGGCAGTACGGCGCGCGGGACTCGGAGTGTACGTGTCCGCCACAGGCTCGCCGCCGATATGTCAATCGTCTCTCAGGTCCGCTACTGGACCGCATCGACATCCAGTACCGGGTGGCGCGCATCACGTCTGCACACGTGCGGCTGGCCGCCTCTGAGCAACGAATGTCGACTCAGGATGCCCGGGCCAGGGTCACTGCGGCGCGAGCAACCGCCGCCGAACGGCTGGCGAAAACCCCGTGGACGCTCAACTCGCAGGTGCCCGGAGCGTGGCTTCGAGGTGCGGGGGTGCGGCTGTCGCCATCGGTGACCGCATCGATCGATCGGGCACTCGAACGCGGCGGGATAACTATGCGCGGATACGACCGAATTCTGCGACTGGCGTGGACCCTTTGTGACCTGGAGGGATCATCGCGGCCAACCGCTGAGCATCTCGGCCAGGCGCTTTATCTGAGAAAGGCGATGTCGAGTTGAGCATGTTTGGACTGAAAGAGGCGGAGGTCGCGACGCTCGTGCGCGCGGTCGCAGGGGATGACCTTGATCGCGATGCCATCGAGCAGCGGTTTGCCCGGGCCACGTGGACGGGAATTGCAGAACCGGGCGATCGAGTCAGCGGCCTGATCATCGAGCAGCTCGGGCCGGCGCGAGCCTTAGCTGCGGTGGTCGAAAGGTGGACAGCTGGCGAGCTGCTTGCCGCCCTCGATTCGTCGGTGGGGGTCAGCGGGGACCAGTTGGCGCAGGGGATCGAACGCTGGCAGCCGCGACTCACCTCTGCGAACGCCCTAATCGCGCTGCGCCAGGCAGCACGGTGCGGTGCGCGCCTGCGCGTCCCGGGGGAGCACGACTGGCCTGAAGGTGTAGGTTCGCTCGGCGAGCAGGCGCCAATCGCCCTCTGGACCAGGGGAACCGATGCCGCCTACGGTGCTCTCGGTCGGTCGATTTCTCTCGTGGGAGCTCGTGCGGCCACCGGCTACGGTGAACACGTCACGATGGAGGCGTCGGCAGGTCTGATCGACCGCGGGTATGCCATCACCTCAGGCGGCGCTTATGGAATCGACGGGATGGCGCATCGCGCCGCGCTTGCCAGTCATGGCATGACGATTGCCTTCATGGCGGGTGGGGTCGACAGGTTCTATCCGAGCGGCCACGAGGCGCTGCTCACTCGCATCGTCGAGACGGGCGCGGTGATCTCGGAGCTGCCATGCGGCTTGGCGCCAACAAAATGGCGTTTCCTGCAGCGCAATCGACTGATCGCCGCGGCAAGTCTTGCGACCGTGGTGATCGAGGCGGGCTGGCGCTCGGGAACCCTCAATACGGCCGGGCACGCCGCGACCATCGGGAGGCCGCTCGGCGCGGTCCCGGGGCCCGTGACGAGTGCCGCGTCGGCCGGGTGTCACAAGCTCATTCGTGAGATGAACGCCACATGTGTCACCAACGCGGATGAGATGGCCGAGCTTGCGCCGCTGGGTACGCTCGAAGAGAGGTCGGCCCCCCTCCGCGGCTCGAGCCCCGACGTGACCCGAGTGCTCGACGCCCTCAGCACTCGCTCGCCGCGCCAGGCAGCAGATATCGCTGCGCGTTCCGGGCTGTCCGTTGCCGCAGTGATGACCGTTATCGGCGCCCTGGACCTCGAGGGCGTCGTACGAGGGACTGATCGGGGGTGGTTGCGCAGCCTGCCGGGGTAGCGTTTCTCGCCCGGATATCCGTGGCGCAATAGGGTTGGTGGGTGATCCAACTCGGGCAGTACCCCGCCGCCTCCCACGTCATCGCGCACATCAGCGACACCCACCTGCTCGCCGGTGGCCGCCCCCTCTATGGCAAGGTCAACACGATCGAGCATCTGGGTCAGGCGCTCGCGCAGCTGGAGCGCTCGATTGCTCAGCCCCAGGCGATCGTGTTCACGGGCGACCTCGCCGACCTCGGTGAACCCGACGCTTACACGCGGCTGCGCGAATTGGTCGAGCCCGTCGCCGAGCGCATGGGCGCCAAGGTCATCTGGGTGATGGGCAACCACGATGAGCGTCGCGATTATTCGCGACTGCTCTTCGATGAGGATTCGGACGCGCCGCAAGACCGGGTCTACGACATCGACGGCCTTCGCATCATCTCGTTCGACACGACGGTGCCCGGCTACCACCACGGCGATATCACCGACGACCAGCTCGACTGGCTCGCCGACGTGCTTGCCAGCCCCGCGCCCAACGGCAGCCTGCTCGCCGTGCACCACCCGCCGATCCCCACCCCGTTGCTCGAAGCCATGGGAATGCTCGAGCTGCAGCACCAGCAGCGACTCGCCGCCGTGCTCAAGGGATCGGATGTTCGCGGAATCCTCGCCGGGCACCTGCACTACTCAACCCACTCGACTTTCGCCGGCATCCCGGTGTCCGTTGCGTCGGCGACCTGCTACACCCTTGACCTCAGCGCGCACGATCGCGTGCTCTCGGGAGTCGACAACGGCCAGTCGATCAACGTCGTCCACGTCTATGACGAGCAGCTCGTGCACTCGATAATCCCTGTCGGCGATATGACCGAGGTATCGGCGTTTCCCGCCGAAGGCTGGGCGCAGATCCGGTCCATGACGCCCGAGCAGCGCCTCGAGGTGTTCTCGAAGAAGAACTCGGACTTCAACTCCGGCGAGGTGAAGAGCTCGGGCGCCGGGTAGCGGCGCCGACTACCGGCGCCGACTGGCCGTCCCCTGCCGCGCGACGAGCGCGGAGATGATTGGTCGGCCGATTCCCATCACGCCGACGATGACCTTGTAGCGCAGCGTCGGCACCGAGATCGCCTTGCCTCGGTCGACGTCGCGCAGGGCCTGGCGCACGAGGGTGTCGACGTTCATCCACAGCGCGTTCGGGGCCATCGACTCGCGCGACACCTTCATACGCTCGTGAAACTCGGTGCGCACGAAGCCCGGCGCGACGGCGCTTACCGCTACTCCGCTGCTGCGGTAGTAGGCGTTCGCCCAGCGGCTGAAGCTGATCGACCACGCCTTGGCGGCACTGTAGCTTCCGAGGGGGCCGAAGGCTGCCGAACTCGAAACAGTGACGATCGTTCCGCTGCGCCGCGGCAGCATCTGGCTCAGGGCGGCATGGATGAGACGCAGGGGCACCCGGGCTAGCAGGTCAAACTGGCGCAGCTCGTCGCCGATGCTCGCCTCGTCGAATTGCTGCGCGAGCCCGAATCCCGCGTTGTTGACGAGGTAGTCAACGGGATGGTCGGATGCCGCCACTCGCCGCTCAACCCGGGCACACTGCTCCTCGTCGAGAAGGTCGGCCGGCAACACCTCTACCGCAATGCCGTGCTGGTCGGTGAGCGTGGCCGCAAGTGCCTGCAGCCGGTCCACGTCACGCGCGACGAGCACGAGGTCCATTCCGCGGGCCGCCAGCTGGCGTGCGTATTCGGCGCCGATACCGGCGGTCGCTCCGGTCACTAGTGCGAGTGTCATTCGTGAAACGCTACCGCGGTCGCGCGTGCAGCCGCCGAATTGCACCACCATGATCACGTGGACCTGCACAGCACCGTCGATGCTTTTGCGCAGCACCTCGTCGCGGAGCGGGGATTCAGTGCGCACACGGTGCGGTCGTATCGTTCCGACCTGTCGCAGCTCGTCGACTTCGCGAATGCTCGTGGCGCGCGGCAAGTCGGCGACCTCGATCTCGAACTGTTGCGTGACTGGCTCTGGCGGTCATCCCAGGACGGGCTGGCCAAGTCGACCCTTGCTCGGCGGGCGGCCGCGGCGCGAAGTCTCACCGCGTGGCTCTCCCGAACCGCTACGACGCCAACGGATGCCGCGACTCGCCTTCGTGCGCCCAAATCGGAGCACCACCTGCCGCGGGTTCTCACCCGCGACCAGATGGCACAGATCCTCCAGCGAGTGTCGGACCGCGCCACCACCGGCGACCCGGTGGCCGTGCGGGACCTCGCCATTATCGAACTGCTCTATGCGTCGGCGCTGCGCGTGAGCGAACTGACCGGACTCGGTATCGGTGATGTCGACCTGGGGCGACTCACCGTGCGAGTGTTGGGTAAGGGGTCGAAAGAGCGTGTCGTGCCGTTCGGCATTCCCGCCAAGGTCGCGATCAACGATTACATCGCCGTGCGCCACGCGCTCGCGGACGACAGCGGAGCTGCGGCCGCGCTGTTCGTGGGCGCTCGCGGCAAACGCCTCAGCTCGCGCACGGTGTACGAACTGGTCTCGCAACTTCTGGCGACCGTGCCCGGATCGGGGCCAGCCGGGCCACACACGCTGCGCCATACCGCCGCCACCCATCTGCTGGATGGGGGAGCGGATCTTCGCGCGGTACAGGAAATGCTCGGGCACGCCAGCCTCGGCACGACCCAGCTGTACACCCACGTATCCACCGAGCGGTTGAAGGAGAGTTACCGCACCGCCCACCCTCGGGCTTAGTTCGTGGCTAGTTCGCGGACTTGGCCCTTCGGCAGCTGCTCCCGGTAGACCTCAGCGACGCGCTGGAGGTAGGCGGCAATCGTGGCTTGATCGGTCTCGGAAAACTCGTCGAGCACGCCATCGATTCCCATGATCATCGGCATCAGGGTGTCCATGGCCTTGGTGAGCGATGCGGGCGTGGGTACGACAACGACGCCCCTGCGGTCGGTCGGGTGCTTCGTGCGGGTCACATGACCGAGCGCGGTAAGACGATCAACGACGGTCGTGACCGCGGCCGTGCTGATGTCGAGGCGGCGCGCGAGTTCGGTGGGTCCGAGCGGACCGCTCTGGATCAGATGTTCCATCGCCGCCAGGTCTGTCGGATTGACAGTCAACTGGTGTGCCACGTGCTTTTCAAACTCCACGCTGACGTTGAGAATGTCCCGCATAAGTTGCGTTGGTCGGCGCGCTCGGCCCTGCGGTGAGGCCGGAGGCCGATCGGTTGGCATGGCATCAAGTTTAGAGCTATGTTTCTCGATTAGTTAGTAATAAGAATGTCGAAACACAGACTGGACCACTCATGCGACGACTGACCACCTTCATCACGGCCCGCCGTACCTCGTGGATCGTGCTCGTTACCGCGGCTCTCGCCGCGGGCGCTCTCTTCGCGTCGGGATCGGGAGCAGATGGTGAGTCCTCGCCCGGAGTCGGCCTGCCGGCATCCGCTGAGTCCGCTCGGGCTGCGGCAGCGCAGCAAGATCTTCCGGGGGCCGACGGCACGAGTGCATTGTTTGTCTTCAGTCGCGACGGTGACAAGCTCACCGACGACGACATCCAGGCGATCACCGCCACGACCTCCACGCTGGTCGACCTGTCTTCCTCCGACTTCGTGCCACCGCCCAGCGTCTCTGACAACGGCACGGCCGCATTGGTCGTCGTGCCGCTGGATGAGCTCTCGGATGTCACGGCGCAAGCCGACCGCGCCACCGAGCTTCGGTCGCTAGCGAACACCGACCTCCCTTCTGGCCTGACGGCCAAGCTCACCGGACCCGAGGGTTTCGCCGTGGAGGTAGCGGCCGTCTTCGAGGGTGCCGACTTCACGCTGCTGCTGACCACGGTGATCGTTGTCGCCGTGCTGCTGCTGATCACCTATCGCAGCCCGTGGCTGTGGCTTGTGCCGCTCGTGGTAGTTGGCACCGCCGATGGTCTGGCCGGCATCGTGGCGACGAGGGTTGCGGCGCTGGCCGGAATCGCTATCGATGCCTCCGTGACCGGCATTCTCTCGGTGCTCGTCTTCGGTGCGGGAACTAACTATGCCCTTTTGCTAATCGCTCGCTATCGAGACGAACTGCGCACTACCGAAGACCGCCGCGCCGCGATGGCGCAGGCCCTTCGTGGGGCGGGGCCAGCAATCATCGCCAGTGGCAGCACAGTGGTGCTGGCCCTGCTGACTCTCGTGTTCGCCCAGCTGGAAGGAAACCGCGCTCTCGGTATTGCCTGCGCGGCGGGCGTCGTCATTGCCATGCTATTCGCCCTGTTCGTGCTGCCTGCCACGCTCGTGCTCTTCGGTCGCGGTCTGTTCTGGCCCTATGCGCCGAAGTTCGGCAGCGAGGGCAGCGCCGACAGGGGGGTGTGGCACAAGCTTGGAACTCTCGTGTCGCGCAAGCCGGTCGTCGTCGCGATCATCGGTACGGCAATCTTGGGCGGTCTCGCCCTCGGTGGCGTTCCGAACATCAAGGTGGGGCTGGCTCAAACCGAGAGGTTCACCGCCGTGCCCGAGGCCGTGCTTGGCCAGCAGATCATCGCGGACGCCTTCTCTGCCGGCAGCGGTTCGCCCGCCATCGTGATCACCAATGCCGACTACGCCGACCGCGTCATCACGGCATCCGAGGATGTCACGGGCGTCCAGTCCGCCTCGGTTGGCGAGACGAACGGTGACATCACCCAGGTCAACGTGGTGCTCGAGGCGGCAGCCGAGACCCCTGAGTCGTTCGCGGCCGTCGATGCGCTTCGCGAGAAGTTGCACGCGATCGACGGGGCCGACGCGCTAGTCGGCGGGATTGACGCGCAGACCCTCGATGTCAACCGCGCACAGACGGCCGACCAGGATCTGGTGATCCCGCTAATCCTGGCCCTGGTGCTTCTGGTGCTCGTGCTCTTGCTGCGTGCGGTGGTCGCCCCCGTGCTCTTGCTCGCGACTGTTGTTGCAAGCTACTTCGCGAGCCTCGGGGCGAGCTGGCTGCTGTTCCAGTCCGTGTTTGGCTTCCCAGCAATCGACACCAACGTGATCCTGTTTAGCTTCCTGTTCCTGGTGGCGCTGGGTGTCGACTACAACATCTTCCTTGTCACGAGGGCGAGGGAAGAGGCCGTCACTCGAGGAACGCGAGTGGGCATGATCCGCGCCCTCTCGTCAACCGGTGGTGTAATCACGAGTGCCGGCATTCTGCTCGCCGCGGTCTTCGCCGTGCTCGGTGTGCTGCCACTCATCACGCTGACGCAGATAGGAATCATCGTCTGCATCGGCGTGCTGCTCGATACCCTGCTCGTGCGCACGGTAATCGTGCCGGCGCTCGCCTTCATCATCGGCGAGAAGTTCTGGTGGCCGGGCCGACCCTGAGACAGCACCGCCGCTGAGGTCACGGGTGGGCAGCAAGATCGACCTGGGCACATCGCCAAGCAGCGTCAGCGGCGACACATACTCCCCGTGTAGGCGCACGCCAAAATGCAGGCATTCGGATGCACAGTGCCCCGCCACCACGGATCCGATCACCTCACCACGACTCACGTAGTCCCCTCGCGAGACCACCGCGACGACGGGTTCGTAGCTGGACAGCAGGTCGCCGGGGTGCTGGATAGATAGCACCGGGCGGTCGACAACGGTGCCCGCGAAGTGCACGATCCCGTCGGCCGGGGCGTAGACCAGTCCGCCAGGGGCGGCGAGGTCCACTCCACGGTGGCCTGCGGAGTACGGGGTGGCGGGGGCGAGGTAGGGACGCAGCACCTGATGGGGCGCACTCACAGGCCAGCGCCACGAACCCACGCCTGCGGCGGGGGTGCTGGCGGCGGAGCACGCGAGCACGAGCGACAGAATCAGGGCGATGAGCGAGCGGGCGGGCATGTGGCAATCGTCGTCGATGTGTCAGGGGGGCGCGGGCAGCACTTCACGAACGGTGGAAAAATAGCGCGCGCGCTGTCGGAGGGGGAGCGGTGCTATCATTTTCGAAGCACTCGGAGCAATCCGGGTGACTACGCGTGCCACTTTTGGGCAACCATCCTCCACTCAGTCTCAGGGAAACCTGGGCCGGGGGTGCGCCCTGGCACCAGGTCTCCGCCAACCGGCTGGAGAAAAACTGAGAATAGGCACCCGCTTAAGTGTGCCGAGAAGGAGCACGGCCATGGCCGTTGTCACCATTCGCCAGCTGCTCGACAGCGGCGTTCACTTTGGACACCAGACCCGTCGCTGGAACCCGAAGATGAAGCGATTCATCCTGACCGAGCGTTCGGGCAGCCACATCATCGACCTGCAGCAGTCGCTCGTGCACATCGACAAGACGTACGACTAC
>Ga0105048_10007737_pt1 | contig 17258 bp, 11 predicted proteins | sample MAT05_FD_78382 | JGI IMG/M metagenome (GOLD analysis project Ga0105048, IMG submission 78382) | Freshwater microbial communities from Lake Fryxell liftoff mats and glacier meltwater in Antarctica - MAT-05 | ecosystem: Environmental > Aquatic > Freshwater > Ice > Liftoff microbial mat | place...
AGTTGCGTGTACCAACTTCGGTTGACTAAAACTTTTTCGATAAGTTCGGTCGAAACCCCCAGCTTAAACTCCTTTAATTTTTCGCAAAGGAGTTCACCATCAATTAGGTCTATGGGTGGTGCTCCGTCTCGTGTGGCTTCTTTGACTGCGGCTCGTGTAAAGGTTCAGTCGTCGCGAATCCCAATCCTCACAACACATTCTCAAATCGCTTCAACTGGATCAGATCGGCTGGCAAGGGTTGCTTGTTCCAATGGTGGTGAATGGCTAAGGCGGCTCCGAGCGATGTGGCCTGAGCTACGGAAGCGGCATACACCGCAATGTTGGGGAAGGCCGCAGCCAACAGGTGCATGTAGACGGGGTTTTTGCCAAAGCCACCATCTACAAACAACTGCCGGACGGGTGAACCAGCTAACACCAGTTCGGTAGAGAGCAGTTGCTGGGCCACAATGTCGAGCATAAGTTGATGATACCCCTCGGTATAGCTCGTAAACTGATCGAGGTCGCGGCCACCAAACAGCGACCCTTTCATCGACGATAGCTTATCTGGTTCGTAACCGCCCGTTGGCACGGTATGCCGGGCGCGAAGTTCGTGAATCAAATCAACCTCAAAGGCAACCAATTTATAGGCATCGAGCGGAAGCCCAAAATGGTCGGCCAACCGCTTTGTTTGGCCTTCGTGTTCGTAACCCGCAAAAAGCCGCGACGATTTCACGGGCTGCCCCTGATAGGTCAGGAAACAGAGACAATCATATTGCAATTCTTCGTCGGTGAGGGGCGACGAGTTAAAGGGATTCATGCTCACGCACCAAGTGCCTGTGGACAGCAGTACAAAGGGCTCCCGGAACGAAGCCAGGTAGGGAATAAGTGCTGCCGAACTGTCGTGCAAGCCGACACCAACCGGGATGAGTCGATTATTGATGTAGGTATCAATAGCCGAATAAGAGGAAACCAGTTGAGGTAAACAAATCGCTACATTTTCATCAGTGAGCCATTGGTGATACTGCTGCTGGTCAAAATCCCAGAGCATGGTATGGCAGCCAACGCTGGTTAGCTCCGAAACGGGCCACTTGTTGATCAGGAAGCTGACAAATTGTGGAAGGTGTAAACAATAGGCTACCTGCGCCAATTTTTCGGGCTGTTCATATTTGAGCCGGTAAATTTGCAAGCCTGAATTGAGCATGCCCAGGATGGGCGAAGCTGTTTTTCGGGACACGACTGTTTCCCCACCATAGGTATCGAAAAACTGTCGGTGCAGTGTTTCGGGGAACGGTTTGAGGTAGTTGTAAAGGGGAGTAACGGGCTGACCAACAGCGTTTATATGGATGAAACTGGCGCCATAGGTTGTCACATTTACGGCTCGTACATCGAACGCTGGATTAGCCAGCACATCGGCCAACGACGCCCGGAGCCAACTGATTAGTCGGTCCAGATCTTCGCAGGGGTCGCCATCTTCGTCCGTGATTTCAGCGAAGGTTTCCGTTTGTTCATCAATAACCTGGTACTGCTCATCGAAAAGCAGCCGTTTTTTGTTGGTCTTGCCAACATCGAAAATGGCGATGACGGGCGTCATTGAGTGATTGAGTGAATGAGTGATTGAGTGATCTGCCGGGAAAGCTAATTCGGGGATAGCTCACTCAATCGCTAATCACTCAATCATTCAATAATTAAAGTCCTGTTGCAACGGTTTTGCTGCCGCGTTCCTGGATCAGTTTTTCGCGAATAGTAAGGGAGCGGAACAGACCCAACGGGTTCAATGCAGCACCAGCGCGGAGACGGGCTTCGGCCACCAACGGACGAACATCGGTACGGGCAGCATCCTGCAACAGCTCTTGTGCCCGAACGGCATCGTTTGATTCGCGGGCTTCTTCCAGCGCTTCACGGTCAACCAAAAGGGCCTGGGCGTAGGCAATCTGGATGGCTTCCACGCTTTGCAGCAGGTCTTCGAGTGGGTCTTTTACGTTGTGGCTCGCGTCGATCATCCAGCCTAAATCCGTAGCGTGATTCATGCCACGGGTATCCATGCCGTCTACCAATTCGTTGAAAATCAGGAACAACTGATATGGTTTGATACTGCCTGCTGTAAGGTCGTCGTCGCCGTATTTAGAGTCGTTGAAGTGGAAACCACCCAATTTTTTCTCGTTGAGTAGAATCGCTACAATTTGCTCAATGTTGGCATTCGGCAGGTGGTGCCCAAGATCGACCAGTGTATAGGCTTTCTCGCCTAACTTACTGGCATACAGTAGGCTACTGCCCCAATCGCCCACCGTTGTCGAATAGAAATTGGGTTCGTAGCATTTGTACTCAACGAACATCTTCCACGGGGCGGTCCCACCGTCTTCGGGTAAGGCCGCGTAAATCTCGCTAAGGCTTTCCAGCGTCCGGTTGAATGCTTTACGGAAATTCAACTGGCCCGGAAAACAGGACCCATCTGCCAGCCAAACCGTCAACGATTTCGACCCCAGCTCAACCCCGTGCCGAATTACTTCGATATTGTGGTCGATGGCTTGCTGCCGAACGCCCGAGTCGGTGTGTTGCAACGAACCAAACTTGTAGCTTAGTTGGGTCCGGCCTCCCGGTTGGTCCACCGAACGCGGCCCGGGTTGATCCTGAAAGGTATTGGAGTTAACTGCATCAAACGCCAGCCCGTAGGAAGCCGCCAGTTGCCGAATGGCGCCGGCATCAGTTGGGATGTCCCACGGAATATGCAGCGAAATGGCTCCACTGCTCCGATTTAATCCGTGAAGCAAACCCACATCGGCGATTTTCTCTTCCAGATTCCGGGGCTCACCACCGCCGGGGAACCGACCAAAGCGTGTTCCACCGGTGCCGAGCGCCCAACTGGGGATGGCGATCTGGAACTGGACTAATTTCTCAATTATGGTTTCCGCCGTGGCAACTTCATCAGTCCAGGGAGCCAGTTTCCGGCGGTGCGCCTGACCAAGTTGATCGTTATGGTTGGCTATATGTTCGGGTGTCAGGAGCATAGCGTTATCGTACAAAAGCCATGGCTACACCACCATCTACATTCAGCACGTTTCCGGTCGATTTGTCGAGCAAGCCGCCCACAAAGGCAAAGCAGGCATTGGCAATGTCCTGAGGCAGAATTGATTCATTCAGCAGGGTGCGCCTGGCGTAATACGCAGGGAGTTCTTCAACTGTAATGCCATACGCTTTTGCCCGACCTTCGGCCCAGCCTCCGGCCCAGATATTTGAGTCGGTAATGACGGCGTCGGGATTGACCACGTTCACGCGGATATGGTCTTTGCCCAATTCGGCTGCGTTCAGGCGACTCAGGTGCAACTGGGCGGCTTTGGCTGAGCCATAACCTGCATTGTTGGGACCCGACACGAGTGCGTTTTTGCTGACAATGTTCACCACATCTCCCCCCAAGCCCTGCTTGCGCATGATAGCAACAGCCGCCTGCGTGACCACAAACTGACCTTTCACCAGAATGTCATAAAGCAGATCCCAGTCTTTCTCGGTATGGTCTTCAATGGATTTCGAGATACTAATGCCGGCGTTGTTGATCACGATATCAACCCCGCCAAAGGCCAGGCTAGCAGCCTCAAATGCAGCTTTTATGCTGTCGGCATTGGTTACATCAAGCAGGGTTGTGGCTACGGAGTCGCGGCCAAATTTCTTCACAAACTCATCTTTAGCACCGGCCAATCGTTCGGCATTGATGTCATTAAGGACCACCACGGCACCTTCTTCAGCGAACTTTTTGGCAATTGCTTTGCCAATACCTCCTGCGCTACCCGTAATAAGGGCAACTTTGCCCGACAGTGGTTTGGCTTTGGGCATCCGTTGCAGCTTGGCTTCTTCCAACAACCAGTATTCGATGTTGAATGCTTCCTGACGGGGTAGTGAGGTGTATTCAGAAATAGCCTCCGCTCCCCGCATCACATTGATGGCGTTGATATAAAACTCAGCAGCCACACGCGCCGTTTGTTTATCCTTCGAAAAGGTGAACATGCCTACGCCCGGCCACAGAATTACCACCGGGTTGGCATCACGAATAGCGGGCGAATTGGCCGGGCCTCCGTCGCGGTGCCTGCACGATTCGTAATACTCAGTATAGTCGATGCGGTATTGCTCGAAAAGACCAGTTAGATAAGCTTTGAGGTTTTCTGGTGAACGTTGCGCTGTAAGATCGGCGTGTTCCAGTACCAACGGCTTTATTTTGGTACGCAAAAAGTGATCCGGGCAGGAGGTTCCCAATGGTGCCAGCCGATCCAGATCATTGGAGTTGATGAATTCCAGAACCCGCTCGTCGTCGGTGAAATGACCAACCATGTGTCGTTCACTGCTGGCAAGGCCACGCAGGGTAGGAGCCAGGATAGATGCTCGTTTTTTGCGCTCTTCGGGCGCTAACGATTCCGTATTTGGCCCTCCAAAAACCGGGCGAGTCTTTCCGTAGTTTTCTTCCAGATAGGTTGCACACGTCTCAATCACTTCGAGCGTATTCACGTAGCTTTCGTAGGCTGTGTTTCCCCAGGTAAACAAGCCATGTGAGCCAAGCATGATACCCCGAATGCTCGGATTTTCTTCGTAGCATCGCTGTAATTCAAGGCCTAATTCAAAGCCCGGTCTCCGCCATTCTACCCAGCCGATTTTTCCGTCGAATAAGTCGTGGGTGATCTGTTTGCCGTCTTTAGCAGCCGCAATAGCAATGGCAGCGTCGGGATGGAGGTGATCGACGTGGGCGAAGGGCAGGAATGCGTGCAAAGCGGTATCAATGGAAGGAGCTTTAGACGCCAGATCGTAGATGCAATGGTTGAATAATTCGACCATTTCGTCTTCGTGTTCAGGTCCGCGATACACGTTTTTGAGCGCCTGCAACCGATCCATATACAAGGCCGCCAACCCGCTTTTAGTAAGGGTGCCAATGTCGCCACCGGAACCTTTCACCCACATCACGTTGGTTAGTTTGTCCGTCAAAGGGTCGGGCGTCATGGCTTTGCAGGAGGTATTACCTCCGCCGTAGTTCGTTAGCCGGAGATCGGCCCCGAGTAAGTTCGAGCGATAAATAAGCAAGGCCACTTCGCGTTCGGCCTCTGGTAGTGTATCAAACTCAGCGGCCTTCGCTTTATCCCACAAGTAGCTAACGTGTCGGAAGTGGGGTCCGTCGTGCGGTTGGGCAAGTGGAGTGGTTGGTTCAGAAATCATTACGTTGCTAGGTTTCGATTTTTAGGAGCTAAAGTAAAAGATTGCGACAGAAAAACTTTCCTCTTCTGTCCTGTCACAATGAATTTCCAATGCCTACCAGCACAATTGAAATCAAAATGACGACTATGCCGGCCAGGAACGTACGGAAGGTATTGGACGAAACACCCTTCCACTCGTTGAGGTATAATCCCCACAAATTGGCTGTCAAAATGATGGTAGCCATGTGGAGAATCCAGGAGCTGGCTCCGTTACCCAGTTTGCTTTCGCCCATGCCGTAGAAGAAAAACTGAAGAAACCAGGTTGTCCCAGCTAATCCAGAAAACAGAATGTTGGAGAGAATGGGTGTTCTGGGGTTGGTGTAGTCGCCAAAGGTTTTGTTTTTGGCATTGAGGTACATACACCACAGGAAGTTCATGGTGAGGCCACCCCAAAGCACCACAATGTACGTGACATTATTTTGAAAGAGGGGATTGCCACCATTTACCACCGCCTGTTCGGCCATCGGTTTGCCAGCCTCAATGCCAAAGTTGAAAAAGGAACTGAGAATGCCCGAAATGATGGCAATCGTTAGCCCTTTGGTCAAACTAAACTCTTTAACGCTGGCTTTTTTCTCAGCATCCGACAGTTCGCCCTCTTTCATTATCCCGGCTTTACCCGAAATGGCAATGCCTATCAGGCAAACCAGCACACCTAACAGCACGAGCTGACCACCACTTGAGGCCAGCATATCGGTAAAGGACGCTTTTCCGGCAACGGGGTTGATTGAGTAGTAAATAGGAGGGACCAGGGCTCCGAATGCCGAACAAAAGCCCAGTACAACTGAATTGCCCAGCGACATGCCCAGGAATCGAACGCCCAAACCATAGGTGAGTCCGCCAATACCCCAAAGGAGCCCCATCACAAACGTGATGAGTTTGGTTGTTTGGTCGGCTTGAGCGATGATGCCCACAAAATCGGGGACCGTGAGGTAAGCAGCTATAGGCGGAACGATCAGCCAGGAGAACAATCCTCCCACGATCCAATAACTTTCCCAGGCCCAACCTTTTACCCGGCTAAATGGAATATAAAAACTACCGGACGCGAAGCCGCCCAGACTGTGGAACAAAACACCCAACAATGAACCCATAGATTTAGGAATAATCAGTTTGCAAGTAAAGAGGTATAATGCAATAAACTTACCTGTACTGTCCTGTTTTGTTCCAAGGTTCAAAAAAGCCGTTGGGATGCTTGTTTCGACTTTGCTTGCCGCAAAGCATCTTCGCGGTTGCGCAGAAACATCGTAGCCAGCCGGAAGAGTCGATTCTGAATAGGCAGAATTCGTTGCTTAAACGCGTGTAGGTCCATCTCAAGGACAAAGACGACTGAGTTCGAAAAACATTACAGAGCTGGCGAAATTATTTTTGCGGAGAGTGAAAGTTAGCAGACTTATGGTAGAGCTGAGCCGTTTAACCTGGGCTGCGTCCTCAACGGTTAGGTAGAAGTCAAGAGCAAAAACAAACGCTTATTTTTGGGCTGTTGGCCTAACTGAACACCACTCCGTTTACAATCGCTGTACTTTTGTCCAAAAACCAACGTCCCCTTGCTCGAAGCTCTTTCCCTCTCCAAATCATTTGCAAACGACGTCCGGGCGGTTCGTCGGGTATCCATACAGGTGAAACCCGGTCAGATTATGGGCCTTGTCGGCGCCAGCGGCTCCGGAAAAAGTACGTTACTGAACTTACTGGCTGGGCTTGCAGAGGCCGATGCAGGTGAGGTGCGACTGGATGAGGAGCGGGTCAAAGGACCGTCGGAAGTACTCGTGGCGGGCCATCCGGCCATTCGGCTGGTTCACCAGGAATACCAACTAATGCCAAATGTGTCGGTACGCGAGAATATCGGGTATTCCATTCGGTTCTACGAGAAAGCGTACCGCGAATTCAGGGTAAATGAGTTGCTGAGAATCTGCCGGTTAGAAGCAGTGCAGGACCGAACGCCGAAACAGATTTCGGGGGGCGAAAAACAGCGGGTAGCCATTGCCCGAGCCGTAGCCGAGAAACCCCAGGTGCTGCTGTTCGATGAACCATTTGCCCACCTCGATTTGCCCAATCGAACCATTGTTCGCTCCATGCTTTTGGACCTTGTCCAGCACGACCCCGAACAGAAAACGGCCTGCTTGTTTGTGACCCACGAAGCAACCGATGCCCTGTCGATTGCCGATACGCTGGGCGTGATGAATCACGGACAAATTATCCAGAGCGGCCCACCCAAAGAGTTGTACCGACAACCCCGTACGGCCTATGTAGCCCGCATGACTGGTCCGGCCAACATTATCAAAGCCAAGTATCTGCCGGAGCTAGGGTTGCCAGCCGATTCCGACCAGGAGCGTTACGTCTGTATTCGGCCCGAGCATATACTGCTGCGCCAACCAAACGGGGTGCCTGGCGTGGTGAAAGCAGTGTTTTTTAAGGGAGGTTATTCTGAAGTAGAGGTGAGAATATCGCGGTATTTAAAACTCCTCGTATCCACTACGGAAGAACTCGAAGTGGGCGAACAACTAGGCATACTCTTGTCGCCCCAGAGCCTGGTTTGGGTTGATTGAGCAAGTGGGCTAACTTTTCAGTGCCAATGGCCCTCCACTAAGTTTACCATTCCTTCGTAAGTCAATTGGGTAAAATCGTCGATGATAAGCTGGGCTTTTGTGGCAGTTAGTTCTGTCCGCGAATGGGTTGTCGCCAGGGCAACAACCCACATACCTGCCCGCAGGCCCGCTTCGATGCCCGAGAATGCATCTTCAAAAACGACACATCGCTCCGGCGCAATACCCAATCGCTGGGCCGCTGCCAAATAAATTTCGGGATCGGGTTTGCCTCTATGAATCATGGATGCATCGACGATAGTCGAAAAATACGAACGAATATTCGTGCCGTCGAGCGTAAAAGCAATGTTGCTTACTGGAGCCGACGTGCCTACAGCCATCGGGACGTTGTGGGTTTTTAGGGATGTTAAAAAGTCGATCAGGCCGTGCGTTGGCGTTATCGCCGATGCGTACAATTTGCGGTAAATAGCTTCTTTTTCTTCAGTTAACGAAGCTACTTCATCAGCAAGTAAGGCTCGCTGCATCACGTAAGGCATAGAGTCTGCGGCTACACGCCCGTTGATAAACTGAGCGTATTGGTCGGGTGTGATGGTACGCCCGTGCCGTTCGGCAAACTGTTGCCAGGAATCAGCGTGGTAGCGGTGGTTATCCACCAAAACCCCATCCATGTCGAATAAAGCCGCGATTGGGAAAGTTGTCATGCAGCAAAATTAACCGTATTTTTGGGGCTTTACCAAGTACAACCTGACCAGATGACAGGCTCTCCCATTGATACTACCGAACACCGTGAAGACTCGACGCCCGGTACGCCGGAGCGGCCCGGCCGTTCCCTGAATTTTATTGAACAAATTGTTGAAGATGATCTGGCCAGTGGTAAACACGCGGGCCGGGTTCATACGCGGTTTCCGCCCGAACCAAATGGGTATCTGCACATTGGCCATGCCAAATCCATTTGCCTTAACTTTGGCCTTGCCGATAAATACGGCGGAAAAACCAACCTGCGTTTCGATGATACAAACCCCGTAACAGAAGACACCGAATATGTTGAGTCGATAAAGGCCGATGTACGCTGGTTGGGTTTCGACTGGGAAAATGAACTGTATGCATCCGACTACTTCGATACACTGTATGACTTTGCCGAAACGCTGATTCAGAAGGGTATGGCCTATGTGGACGATTCGACAGCCGAAGAAATTGCTGTTCAGAAGGGCAATCCATCGGAACCCGGTACCGAAAGCCCTTTTCGTAACCGGTCAATTGACGAAAATCAGGATCTGTTTCGCCGGATGAAATCGGGTGAATTTGAAGACGGAGCCAAGGTGTTGCGGGCAAAAATCGACATGACGTCGCCCAATATGCACTTCCGCGACCCGATCATTTACCGGATCAAACACGCGCACCACCACCGCACGGGCGACAAGTGGTGCATTTATCCGATGTACGATTTCGCCCACGGGCAGTCGGATTCAATTGAAGAAATTACGCATTCGATCTGTACGCTGGAATTTATTCCGCACCGCCCGGTTTATGACTGGTTTATCGAAAAACTAGGGATTTTTCCCTCGAAACAGTACGAGATGGCCCGCCTGAACCTGACCTATACGGTTATGAGCAAGCGGAAACTGCTGCAACTCGTGAATGAGGGCCACGTTTCTGGTTGGGACGATCCGCGTATGCCGACCATTTCGGGATTACGTCGGCGCGGGTACACACCCGATAGTATCCGCGAATTTGCCGACCGGATTGGTGTCGCCAAACGCGAAAACCTGATCGACGTGGGGCTGTTGGAATTCTGTATCCGTGAAGAGCTGAACAAAACCTCCCACCGCGTGATGGCCGTGATCGACGAAAACCCCATTCGCCTGGTCATTACGAATTACCCCGACGGTAAGACCGAAACGATGCTGATCGAAAACAATCCCGAAGAGGCAACAGCGGGCGATCGGGAGGTGCCGTTTAGTCGGGAGGTGTATGTAGAGCGTGACGATTTTATGGAAGTTCCACCCAAAAAATACTTCCGACTGGCTCCTGGACAAATGGTTCGGTTGAAAGGGGCTTATATTGTCCGTTGCGATGAGGTTGTGAAAGATGCCGATGGGGTGGTAACGCAGCTCAATTGCACCTATATCCCCGAAAGCCGGAGTGGTTCCGACACATCGGGAATCAATGTAAAAGGCACGATTCACTGGGTATCGGTGCCACACGCCAAAGAAGCCGAGGTACGTTTATACGACCGCTTGTTTAAAGTCGAAGACCCCTCGAACGAGGACGGTGATTTTAAAGAATATATCAATCCAAACTCATTGCAGGTGATCCGCGCCAAAGTGGAACCAAGCCTTGCAGGTCGGCATCCGGGCGACCGGGTGCAGTTTATGCGCAAGGGCTACTTTTCCGTTGATCCCGATTCCTCCGACGAACTGTTGGTGTTCAACCGCACGGTGACGCTGAAGGATAGCTGGAAAAAATAGGGAATAGTCCCATGGGGACTATTCCAGCGTTAGCCTACTGTTCGCTGGTCGTTGTTGGCTGTTCACTGCCTTCACTTCACTTTCACAATCTCCCCGTAATAATTCATGTACACGGTATAATCCGTGGCCCTTTTGGTGTCCGGCTCGGTTAAGTTCAACGTTAACGTGATGTATTTCTGGCCGTTAAACGTGGGTTTGTACGTAGCCTTTTTTAGAATTGCTTTCTGGATGGCTTCGTCATTTTTGACGAAAAGCGCCAGATCGTCTTTAAACAAGGTGTGCTTAAACAGCTGACTACCCGATTTTTTTGTGGCTAATACCTCAACCGAATTGTTGTAATAGCACCCCTCCGAAGTAGGCATTGTGCTGGCATCCTGCGCCAGCGTCAGCGAAACTTTAATGTTTTTGGCCGACTCCTGATACACGTCAGCTTTCCCCAATTTGTCGCCTTCTACAACTGACTGGCAATTTTGGGGCTTGGCAACCTTGGCTACCGAGTCAGCGGTAGCAGATTGGGTAGCGGCTGTGGTTTTCTCACTTTTTTCGGAGCGTCCACAGGCCATGATGGAAACCACGAGGCAGAGGATAGAAAGTTTTTTTTTCATGAAGAGTAATTTAAATTCCAGCAAAGAAAAGAAAGAAACCTCACCGCAAAGGCACGAAGACGCAAATTATCTTGACCCTTAAACCCTTGCGTCTTTGCGGTACGCGACTTTGCCCTGCAACATCAAATCTCTTTTCCGCAATGCGGGCAATGGTGACGAGTCGGGGCCTTCTGGTTTCGAATATATTCGAGAAAGCCCGACGTGATGACACCCGTTGGTAGCGCAAAGGCCATAATACCCATCATTGCCGTTATGCCACCGAGTAATTTGCCCAAAGGTGTTATTGGATGAATATCACCGTAGCCAACCGTTGCCATGGCGTTGACCCCCCACCACATTGTGGCCGGAATACTCGAAAATGTTTTGGGCTGGACAGGATGCTCTACGTAAAACATTACACTCGACACAATGAGGAGCATAAATAAAATGAACATGATACACAGCACAAGTTCTTCTTTTCGGTCGGCCACTACGTGTTGTATAAGCCGAACAGCATGCGAGTAACGGCTGATTCGGAACAGGCGGAATATGCGGAATATGCGGAGGATTCGGACAATGGCCAAATCAGTAGCAAACAGGGTAAAATAGAATGGCACAATAGCTAGCAGATAAATAATGGCCGAGGTAGATAGCATATATCGTAGCCGCCCCCATACCGGATGCCGGTACTTTTCATTCTCGACAGATACCCATACCCTTAGTATGTATTCGACGGTGAAAAACATGACCGAAAATACTTCAAAATCATGGAACAGACGTTCGTGCCGGTTATTATACGACTCTACGGTATGTAAAACAATGGCAACAGCGTTGAGCGTGATAATAGAAATCAGTACAGCGTTGAAAAGCAAACTTATGCCACGACGTTGACCTACTGAGGTTTCCAAAATACGATATAACGTCCGTCGAAGTCGATGGGAAGGTCTCGGATGGTCAGGAGATTTATGAACGGAACGAGGTTGATTAACCATGACAACTGGAGCTTTTGGACTGTGCAGTAAACTTACGCAAAGGTTATCAGCCTTCCGAATCCCCTACCAGTACATTACCTGCCACCCGTAGGGCATTCCGAATGAGTGAACCCGTATTGTTCTGCCGTCAGATTATGTGCAGACTGGTATATGCACACGACAGGGCTGTGGTGTTTTGACACTCATTTCCGTATTTTTGCGAATCTATGGTTATTCCCTTTGCATTCGCTACGTCTCGGTCAACGGCTCTAGCCGTTTCGCTCACATTACTTACTTTTTTATGTCAGGCACAAGCGCCTGCACAGCCACCATCGTTTCTGGTGCCAACACCCCGCGCCAGCCAATGGGCTGACTCAGTGTTTACTAGTCTGACGTCAGATGAGCGCATTGCCCAGCTGATTATGGTGGCTGGGTATTCTAACCGCAGCAGGGGTTATGAAGATTCGCTCAGTAATCTGGTCAGAACGTACCGTCTTGGGGGAGTAGTAATGTTCCAGGGCGGGCCAGTTCGCCACGCCAAACTCACCAACCGACTTCAGGCACTTTCTGCCGTGCCGTTGCTAATGGCTATCGATGGTGAGTGGGGCCTCGGAATGCGCTTGGACAGTACCGTACGGTTTCCTTATCAGATGACTTTAGGCGGTATGATCGGGCAGGACGAACTGATTTACCAGATGGGGGCCGACATGGCCCGGCAGTGCAAACGAATTGGCATCCACGTCAATTTTGCCCCGGTTGTCGATGTGAACAACAACCCCAATAACCCAGTCATTAACTTCCGGTCGTTTGGCGAAGATAAATACGCCGTGACCCGAAAAGGACTAGCCTACATGCGCGGCATGCAGGACAATCGCCTGATGACCAGTATTAAGCATTTTCCTGGACACGGCGATACAGGTGTCGATTCGCACTATGATCTGCCCGTGATTGCTAAGTCGAGGCAGCAGCTAGACAGCCTGGAACTATACCCGTTTTTACAGCTGATCAACGCCGGAGCCGCTGGGGTGATGGTCTCGCATTTGAGCATTCCGGCCCTCGACTCAGCGAAAAACTTCCCGGCCACACTCTCGCCCAAAATTCTGACGGGTTTGTTGCGCGATCAACTCCATTTTCAGGGGTTGACTTTTTCGGATGCCATGAATATGAAGGGTCTAACCAAGTTTTACCCGTCGGGGGTGTCGGATCGGATGGCTGTTGAAGCGGGGATGGATGTACTTGAGTTTACCGAAGACGTGCCTCGTGCCATTGCCGAAATCAGGCAGGCCATTGCCGACGGGCGCATTTCGCAAGCCAGTATCAACGCTCGCTGTATGAAGGTTTTACGGGCTAAGGCTTGGGTTGGGCTGGATCAATATAAACCTGTAGTGCTGGATAATCTGGTTCGTGATTTGAACCAGCCGCAATCGGAGTTGCTCATTCGCCAACTGCTCGAAGGCGCCATTACAGTCGTGAAAAACGATCAGAATCTGTTGCCGATCCGGGCGTTAGATTCACTACGGATTGCGTCGGTATCGCTTGAATCACCGACGATCACGCCTTTTCAGCAAATGCTGGCCAACTACACCCAGGTCGACCATTTTAACCTCACTTCGGCCTCCCCCGATTCGACCATTGCGCGGGTTCGGGAACAACTGAAAAACTATAATCTGGTGTTGGTGGGCGTTCATTTAAACAACATCCGGCCCGGTGTTCGCTATGGTGTGCAGGCCAAAACGGTGGCTTTGGTGCAGGAATTAGCCGCGACCGACAAAGCTGTTGTGGCTGTTTTTGGCAATGCTTATGTGCTGGATAAACTCCCCGGCATCGAGCGGGCCCGTGCCATTGTGATGCCCTACCAACTGACCAATTTAACCGAAGAGCTTTCGGCGCAATTGATTTTCGGTGCCATTGGTGCAACGGGAAAATTGCCCGTAACTGTAAACAAAACGTTTGCGTACGGAACGGGGATCAATACGCCGTCGCTGGGTCGACTGAAATACACGATTCCCGAAGAGGTCGGTTTGTCGTCGATGTATCTGGCACAACAGGTCGACTCTGTAGTAAACGTAGGTTTACAGGCCAAAGCGTTTCCGGGTTGTGTTGTGCAGCTGGCAAAAGACGGCAAGGTGATTTTTTACAAGGCATACGGTACCATTACGTTCGCTGGGTCATTGGGACAGTCCGACGCTTCGGTTGAGCCACGACTGGTACAGTTGAACGATCTGTATGACATGGCCTCCGTGACCAAGATCAGCACCTCAACGCCCGCACTGATGCGTTTGGTTGACCTCGGTAAGTTCAACGTCGACGCCACCATGAGTACTTATTTACCAGGCTACCGTAAATCGAATAAAGCCGACATCGTTTGGCGCGACGTGCTCACGCATCAAGCCCGCCTGAAAGCCTGGATTCCATTCTGGCAGGAAACGAAAACTAAAGATGCCGGGGCTCCAGGTGGATTTAAACCTAAAACCTTCAGTAGTGTGCGCTCGAAACGTTTCCCTATTGAGATCACAGATAGCCTGTTTCTGTATCGTGATTATCCCAAGCGCATTTTTAAAGAGATACGGGATTCTCCGTTAAACGCTAAAAAGGAGTACGTGTACAGTGATCTATCGTTCTATCTCTATCCTCAAATTGTGGAGCAATTAACGGGTGAAGACTTCGAAGAATTCCTAAAAACGACATTCTACCGTCCACTGGGGGCCACTACGCTTGGTTACCGGCCGAGAAACTCGTACCCATTGAGCCGAATTGTTCCGACCGAATACGACTCTTTATTTCGTAAAACGCTCATCTGGGGTCGCGTTCACGACGAAGGCGCGGCTATGCTCGACGGTCTTTCGGGTCACGCGGGTTTGTTTGGTTCAGCCAACGACCTGATGAAATTAATGGAGATGTACCGGCAGCGGGGCAGCTATGGCGGAAAACAGTATTTAAGCCCTAAAGTACTGACCGAGTTTACACGGTATCAATTCCCGGAATTGGGCAACCGACGTGGCTTAGGTTTTGAGAAACAGGCTTACAAATTCAATGGCAACGCCCCCCGGTCGGCCAGCCCGTCGAGCTTTGGGCATTCGGGCTTCACCGGCACGTTCACCTGGGTTGACCCGGTATATAACCTCAGCTATGTGTTCCTGTCGAATCGGGTTTATCCAACGCGCAACAACAATAAAATCAGTGAATTCAATATCCGTACCAACGTAATGGAGGCCATGTACAAGGCTATGAAGCGGGGAATCTAAACACCTTCATACCACAAAAGAAGACCTGGCCAAAAGCCAGGTCTTCTTTTGTGGTATGAAGGTAATTCCTTTTTTCTGTAAGTAAGCCCCAACGTTAAACGTCTGACTGTCCATAAGGGTAATGTCCCGACTTTCCATCCATGACCTCGTAAATCAGGTAGTCAGGGATTTTTTGTTTCGGTTTGGGAGCTACCCGCCGGGGGCCAGTCAGTGCACTGGCCATTGTCTTGTTGGGTCAGGTCTGTTTTGTCAAAGCTATAGCAACTTGGGGCAAAAATGGTCGCTACGAAAGCTTTTCAGTTTATTGTCCAGCACGGGTACAATTTCTGAGACTATATATTTAGTTGGTTTGATTTTGAGCTATTTTGAGTTTGCGCAACAGCTTTTGTTGTTTTTTAGCTTGCCTTTTGGGGAATATCTGTAGTTTTGACCCAATAAATCGTAGCGCATCCTATGTCTAATTACCGCTTCAAAGCCCTCGAAATAGCGCAGAATCGGCACGCCATTCCGGTTACCCCACCGGCTGAGCGTGTCGCTGACTTCTACGGAATCAATACCTTTAACAAAGACACCATGCGGGCGTTGCTCTCGCCCGAAGCCTATCTGCGAATTACTGAAGCCATTGAAACCGGCGGTAAAATTGACCGTGATATTTCCGACGAGGTGGCAAACGCCATGAAATCGTGGGCTGTTTCGCGCGGAGCTACCCATTATACGCACTGGTTTCAGCCCCTTACCGGCTCAACAGCTGAAAAGCACGATTCCTTTTTCGACCTGACAATGGACGGCAAAGCGATTGAGAAATTCAAAGGAGGGGCGTTGGTGCAACAGGAGCCGGATGCCTCGTCGTTTCCAAGTGGTGGTCTTCGAAACACGTTCGAAGCACGGGGCTATACCGGCTGGGACCCATCCTCGCCGGCATTCCTGATGGACAATGGGGCAGGGGGCAAAACGCTCTGCATTCCGTCGGTGTTTATTTCGTATACTGGCGAAGCACTCGATTATAAAACACCGTTGCTAAAAGCGCTTGCCGCGTTAGACAAGTCAGCAACGGCCGTTTGCCAGTTTTTCGACCGGAATATCGACAAAGTGACGGCCACCCTTGGCCCTGAACAGGAGTATTTTCTGGTTGATAAAGCGCTATTCTATGCCCGCCCTGATCTGGTAATGGCTGGCCGCACCGTGTTTGGGCACTCGCCTGCCCGTGGTCAACAGCTTGAAGATCACTATTTTGGGTCTATTCCCCCACGGGTCAATGCCTTCATGGTTGACTACGAGTTTGAGGCTTTGAAACTCGGCATTCCCGTTCGTACGCGCCATAACGAAGTTGCGCCCGGCCAGTTTGAAGTAGCACCAACCTTTGAAGAGGTCAACCTTTCGATCGACCATAACGCACTGTTGATGGATCTGATGGAGAAAGTAGCGGAGCGACACGATTTAAAGGTGCTGTTCCATGAAAAGCCTTTTGCCGGCATTAATGGGAGCGGTAAGCACAATAACTGGTCGCTGGGGACCAACACGGGTGTTAACCTACTGGCACCCAGTAGTAAGCCTAAGGAGACGCTGCGGTTTATTACATTTTTAGTGAACGTAATCAAAGCCTTCCACGATAATGCAGATTTGTTGCGGGCCAGCATTGCGTCGGCAGGGAATGAACACCGGTTAGGAGCCAACGAAGCTCCTCCGGCCATCATGTCGGTTTTCCTCGGCGAAACGCTAACCAAAGCACTCGAAGACCTTGAGACAAAAAATGAAATTGCCCTTAACAAGGGCGATAATGTCTATTATAAGCTGGGCCTGAACCGAATTCCATCACTGATTCGTGACAATACTGATCGTAACCGAACATCTCCTTTTGCCTTTACTGGTAATAAATTTGAGTTCAGAGCCGTAGGTGGTGGGGCCAATTCTGCCTCAACAATGATCGTGTTGAACACTGTTGTAGCGGCTCAGTTACAGGTCTTTAAGGCTGATTTAGACATCCGGCTGAGTAATGGAGAGAAGAAGGAATTAGCCATTGTTGACATTCTGAAGCAGTATTACAAGTCGTGCAAGCAGATTTTGTTTGAGGGCAACGGGTATTCTGACGAATGGGTTGAAGAAGCAGCTAAACGAGGCTTGTCGAATATTAAATCGACCCCCGAAGCACTAGAGGTGTATCTGAAACCGGCCTCTATGGAGATCTTCCAGCGGATGGGCGTGATGGGTCATGCAGAAGTGGAATCACGCTACGAAATTGAGCTGGA
>Ga0105048_10007741_pt1 | contig 17256 bp, 14 predicted proteins | sample MAT05_FD_78382 | JGI IMG/M metagenome (GOLD analysis project Ga0105048, IMG submission 78382) | Freshwater microbial communities from Lake Fryxell liftoff mats and glacier meltwater in Antarctica - MAT-05 | ecosystem: Environmental > Aquatic > Freshwater > Ice > Liftoff microbial mat | place...
GACGCCGATGGAGTGGGACGAGGTCGAGAAGCAGCGGGGAACCAAGGGCTCGCTGTGGACGCTTTACCGCGACCTCATCGCGCTTCGTCGCGACATCGACGGTTCGACGCGGCGGCCGGTGATCGCCGAGAAGAGCCGCGGCGTGACCGCGCTGCTGCGGGGCGAAAAGACGCTCTTCGTCGTGAACTTCGCCGCCGATCGCGCCGAGCCCTTCAGCGTCGAGGTGTGCGGTGATCCGCGCGTGCTGTACGCCGAGGGCCTCGACGAGCCGCCGCAAAAAGGCCCCGGCAAGGTGCACTTCCCGACCGGTCTCGCCGGCCGCGGCTTCGCCTTCGTCAGACTTTAGGGCGGGCTCTCAATCGCGCCGCAGCAGGACGGCCGCAGGGAATCGCTCCTGGCTGGTTCCCGCCGGATACTGCACACCGAGCACGAGGATCTCGTCGCCGACGCGCGCCGATCGCACCGCGTTCAAGCCGGATCCGGGCGGCGTGCACAGCTGGTCGCCGTACACCTCGAGCGTGCGGCCGGTGCGCCCGAAACCCGCGACGCCCTCCCAGATCCCGGAGCGCACCGGCAGCAGTGTGGTCACGCGCGCGCCCAGCATCGGCGAGGCGGCCAGCGGCACGAGGCCCTCGTCGGTGAGCCTGTGGATGTTGCCGTCGGACGCGCCGTAGACCGTGTGCTCGTACGCCGGGCTGAACATGACCGTCGACGCGAAGATGCCGCGTCGATGTGGTGCAGGGTCCGCCGCACGCCGCGGATCTCGGTGATCCAGCGATCGATCTGGGCATCCAGGAACGGGTGGATCACGTCGGCCGACTGCGCGTCGATCCACCCGCCGTCGAACCGCGAAACCCGGCCGCGCGCGGTCATCGCCCACAGCACGCCGCCCGCGGCCGCGGACATGAAGCGGACGCGCTCGTCATCGCTGCCATTGCGCATCGCCGGGGTCGCCGGGAGGGCCGTGAACGGCTCGCCGGGCGCTCGCCGGGTCCAGACCTCGTGGCGGCCATCCCTGACCCCGGCCAGGAACAGCACGCCGTCGGGCCCGAGCGCGCTCGCGCTGGGCGACAGATCGGGGACCGGCGGCGGCACGCGCTCGAACGCGCCGCGATCGTCGAAGCGCAGCCACACCGGGGCTTCGTCGCGGAACTTCTGCGCGATCATCGCGTGCCCCTCGTCATCGCTGTAGGCCTCCGCGATCGGCGCGGTCGACGTGAGCGCGAGGTTGGTCGAGCTGTAATTGGTGCGGCAAGGCGGGGCCGCTGCGACCTGGATCCCCTCGAGCCGAGCGGCGTCGGCGTCGCGCCAGAGGCCATCGTCATCGAGCGCGATCGTTCGCGTTCGCGCCCGTGCCCAGCCGGTCAGCGGCAGCGGGCGATCGCTGGCCTGCGCGGGCACCAGCTCGCCCGCGACGACCGCGAAGCCGACGACGTCGAGCCCCACGGCATAGCCGAGCACGGTCACGGTGAGCGGCTCTCCATCGGACGCGCTGAGCGCCGGGATCGGCTCGATCACCGCGGGATCACGCACCCAGAAGCGCTGTTTCCCGGCCTGCTCGACCATCACGACCAGCGCCTGATCGGCCGGGTCAGCCGCTATCTCGGCGCTCAGCGTCGGGGCAGAGCACGCCGCGAAGCTGGCGATCAGCATGACCGGACGCACACGGAGCCCTATCCCACCTCGGCAACTGGATTCGTTGGAGTATCATGCCTCATGCGCGGCTGGATGGTGCGTTCGTTGGTGCTCGCGGCCCTGTCCGTGGGCGCGTGTACCTGTGGTGAGGGCGAGGTGGTCGGGCGCGTGGTGCCGAAGATCTCGCTGGCGTCCGAGTCGCTCGAGTTCGGCGAGGTGCCGATCGGGCTGAGCAAGCGCCTGACGATCGACGTCTCGAACCCCGGCGGCGCGAGCCTGACCCTGACCGCGCTCGGCACGATGCCGCCGTTCAGCGCATCCGCGGCGGAGTCGACCGTCGCCGCGGGATCCACGCTGCAGATCGACGTGACGTTCTCGCCGACCGACGAGGGCATGATCCAGGGAACGCTGCAGATCAGCAGCAACGCCGAGGACACGCCGACCAAGACGGTCACGCTCTCCGGCACCGGCGTGCCCGGGTTCGTCGAGGTCTCACCGCGGATGATCGACTTCTCGCGCACCACCGTCGGCACCGCGCGAACGATGGAGATCGTCATCGACAACCGCGGGCTCGAGCCGGTGTCGGGCCCGGTCGCGCCCCGCCGTTTTCCGCGCCCCGACGCGTTCCAGCTCGGCGGCGTGAACCTGATGCGCCCCGGTGCGTTCTCCGTCGCCGCGCGCAGCACCACCACGCTGGTGCTCGAGTACACGCCGTTCGTGGTCGGTAGCGACACGGGCCGCATCCTGTTCGAGCTCTGTGGTGAGGGCTGCGGCCTCGAGGTCGAGGTGGTGGCCGACGCGGTCTCGGCGGCGGTGCGCATCGACCCGGGCTCCATCGACTTCGGCCCGGTCGGCATTGGCCTGTCGAAGTCCGAGATCGTGACGGTGTGGAACGACGGCCAGACGGACATCGACATCGGCCGCATCCGCACGCTCGGGAGCGCCGAGACCACGGTGACCGCCGCGCGCGCGCTCCCCGCGTCGCTGGTGCCGGGTAGCTCGCTCATCCTCACGGTCGAGTACAAGCCGCAAGCCGCGACGGAGATGATCGCGACGCTGTCCATCGAGACCAGCGACGAGGCCGTCCCCGAGGCGCGCGTGCGGCTCGCCGGGCGCGGTGCGGGCCCGCTGTTCCAGGTGCTGCCCGAGGTGATCGACTTCGGCGTCGTGCGTCGCGTGACGCCGCAGCGCCGTACGCTGGTGCTGCTGAACGCGGGCTCCGCCGAGGTCGCGGTGACCGGCCTGACGTACGCCGGCGATCCGAGCATGCGAATGGTCGGTGTCCCGGGTCTGCCCGCCCGCCTGGGTCCGGGCGAGACGCTGACGCCCAGCGTGGAGCTGATCCCGACCGGTGTTCCCGGCATGTTCAACGGCGAGGTGGCGATCACCACCGACGATCCCGCGCACGCCGATGTTCGTGTGCCCGTCCACGCGGCGTTCTCCGAGACCGCCTGCCAGATCGAGCTGCAGCCGGGCCGCCTCAACTTCGGGCTCGTGACGCCGCCGCACGTGCGCCAGCTCGCAGCGCAGGTGACCAACCGCGGCGATCGACCCTGCGTGCTGCTGAGCGGTGCGTTCCATGACCCCCTCGACGCCGCGTTCACCGTCGGCGCCGTGGCCTGGCCGGTGACGCTCGCGCCGGGGCAGTCCGTGCAGCTGCCCTTCAACTACGCGCCGGTCGATCTGGTCGAGTCGAAGGTCGTGTTCGCTTTGACCACCGACGACATGACGTTCCCGGAGCGACTGATCACCCTCGTCGGCTCGGCGCTCGCTTACGAGGATCTTTTCGTCGTTCCGACCCATCTCGACTTCGGCGTGCTCGAGCCTTCGTGCGTCTCGCGCGCGCGGCAGATCACCGTGTTCAATCCGGGGACCATCGCGGCCGTCGTCGAGTCGATCCAGATCTTCCCCGCCGCAACGATGGAGCTCACCACGGGGGCCACGAATTTCCCCGAGACCGTGCCCGCGGGCGGCAGCAAAGTGTTCGACTACCAGTACGCGCCGGCCGATCTCGGGGTCGACACCGGCGAGATCCAGATCAACGTGCGCAACCGCCCCTTCCCGCTGATCGTGTCGTGGCAGGGCGAGGGCCGGCACCAGGCGCTGGTGACCGAGCACTTCGAGCAAGGTCGAGCCCGGCCGGTAGACGTGCTCTTCGTGGTCGACGACTCCTGCTCGATGGCCGAGGAGCAGCTCTCGCTGACGACCAACTTCGCCGACTTCATCCGCACGGCGAACGTTCGCGCGGTCGACTTCCGGCTCGCGATCACCACCACCGACGTCACCGGCTTCAACGCGGGCCAGTTCCGTGGCCCGGTCATGTCACCGAGCACACCGAACCTCGAGCAGCAGTTCCAGGCGCAGGCCGCGGTCGGCGTCATGGGCTCGGGCCTCGAGCAGGGCCTCGAGGCGATGGACGCGGTGTTCCGCCGGCTGCGCGGGCACTCCAACGAGTTCTTGCGCCACAACGTCACGCTGGTCGTGATCATCATCAGCGACGAGGACGACGGTTCGCCGGGCTCGCCGGTGACGTACTTCAACAGTTTGCGCAGCGTGAACGCCGACAACTTCGTCGCAGTGATCAGCGGGCAACAACCCGGCTGCTTCGACCCACTGAACGGCGCGGCGACACCGGCGCCCGCGTACGAGTCGTTCGTCGCGCTGACCGGAGGATCGAGCCTGTCGATCTGCGCGCCGTGGTCGAGCACGCTGTCCAACCTGGGCGCCGCGGTGTTCGGCCTGAAGAACGCTTTCATGCTGCAGGTGGCGCCGGATCGAAACGTCCCGGTCGAGGTGCGGGTGAACGGTATGGTCGTGCCGATGGGAGACTGGACCTTCGATCCTCTGACGCGGCAGATCGTGTTCCGCGGGATCGCGCTGCCGCCCGAAGGGGCCTCGATCGACATCACCTATGCGCCGTCCTGCTGAGCTCATGAGCTGGCAACGGGTCACGGTCTTCGCGCTCGCATCGCTCGTCGCGCTGGCGGGCTCGTGCTCGCGCGGCAAGCCGTGCCTCACCCAGGACGACTGCAACATCGGTACGTACTGCGAGCGCGGCGGCGGGTCTGGCTTCGACGAAGGCACCTGCGTTCGCGACTGCGTCTCGGCCGAAGATTGCTCGGTGGACGGATCGGAGGGCGAGGTCGCGGTCTGCAACAACGAGGGTCGTTGCCGGGTATCGGTGCGCCCGCCGCGCCTGCGGGTCCTCGAGCCGGAGAACGATCTTTTGCTGGAGGAGGGCACGCGCAGCATCCGGCTGGTCGGCGAGGTCCAGACGTCCAACGCGCAGGCGGTCGTCGAGATCGAGCCGAGCATGCGCACCGGCTGCGCGAGCGGCGACACGCAGACCATCACGCTCACCAACAAGGAGCCGGGGAAGTGGGTCACGCTCTCGTTCGTCACCGACGAGGTCCCGGTCGATCCGGGCACCACGCGGCTCAAGGTGAAGGCCAGCGTCGGCACCTCGCGCGACACGCTCGAGCACCTGCTCGAGGTCCCGTGTCCGGGTTGCGCGGACGTCGTGATCACGAACCCGCCCGCGACCAGCTCGATCCTGAGCGGCCTCGAGCTCCCGAAGCTCGAGGGCAACATCACGCCCGCTGACATGGTCAACCAGATCTCCTGGCGCGTGCGCAGCGAGAACGGTGACGTGCTCGATGGCGGCGCGTCGGTGATCGATGGACGTTTCGCCATCGATCGCGTCCCCCTTTTCGCCGGGAAAAATCGCATCCAAATCGTGGTGACCGGCATCGGCAGTGGCCTCGGCGAGTCGCGCTGCAGCACGTTCATCAGCGCTGGCGCGGGGCCCGAGCGCGGGCTGCGCGGCCTCCTGGTCTGGGACGGCCCGACGTCGGATCTCGATCTGCACATCATCGGGCCGGGCGGTACGTTCGGCGATCGCGGAAGCGATCTCTCGGTGCGCGGTGGGCGATTCCTGTTCGACGGTAGCGTCACCGACGACTTCGACGGCCTCGGCCCGGAGACCGTGACCGCCCAGTCGCCTCCCGACGGTGTCTACGGCGTCGTCGTCGAGCCGGTGTACGACGACCAGGACGCGGGCGCGAACGCGTTCGTGCGCCTGCTCTGGAACGGGCGCCTGCTGGTCCCTGGCCCGATCGGCCCGGCGTTTCTCTCGTCGGCCGACGGCAGCGTCTACGTCGCGGGGACCATCACGATCGAGCGCGGTGCGGCGGAGTGGCACGCGCTCGGCGTGACCCTCTCGCAGCCCCCCACGCGGCCGCCGTCGGACTGGCCCAACTTCAACTGAATGCATATCGCCGTCTTTCCGAGCCTGATCGCGCCGGTCTCGGCCGACACCTGCTACGGCGGCGCGGAGATGGCGGCCCTCGCGCTGGCCGAGTCGCTCGCTGCGCGCGGCCACCGGGTCGCGCTGGTGGGCTTGCCGGGATCGGGCGGTCGCGGGCTCGAAGTGATCGCGGCGCCGCACACGCCGGCATTTCACCCGGGTGATATCGTCTCCGCTGATCCGGGCCCTTTTCCCGAGATATTCGCCCGCCTGCGCGAGTTCGATCTGGTGCACACCCACTTCAACGATCCGGGTGGCTTGCTTGCGCTGGATGCCGCGCGCATCCCCGCGATCGCGACGCTGCATCTCTCGGCGGTGTTCCCGTCGACGGCCGCGGTGGTGCGATCGACGCGAAACATCGCGTATGTCGCGCCGAGCGCCTACGCGGCGCGATCCTACGAGCGACCCTGTCGCGTGATCCCGAACGGCGTGAGCGGCATCGAGCTCGGGCGCGGCGCGCGATCGGGGCTCGCCTGGGCGGGCCGAAGAACGCCGGAAAAGGGACTGGATGCCGCGATCGAGATCGCGCGGCGCGCGCAGCTCCCGCTGTTCGTCGCGGGCCCGGGCGACGCGGTGTCGGGGCCGGGGATCGTCGATCGCGGTCGCCTTCTTCGCGCCGACGTCGGGCAGCTGCTCGGCCGCGTCGTGGCGACGCTGGTGACGTCGTCCATCGCCGAGGCGCACCCGCTGGTCGCGATCGAGTCCCTCTTCGCGGGCACGCCGGTGGTGGGCTTCGACGTCGGCGGCCTCGCGGAGATCATCTCGCCTTCGACCGGGGTCCTCGTGCCGCCCGGCGACATCGCGGCCGCGGTGTCGGCGCTGAAGAAGACCTTCGCGCCCGCCGACTGCCGCGCGCGGGCGGAGGCGTCGTTTCGCCACGACACGATGGTCGAGGCCTACGAGGGCCTCTATCGATCGGCGGTTTTGTCGGGCTAGAGTCGCCCGCGTGCGCGACCGGATCATCCTCGAAGGCTTGCGCATCGACGCGTGGATCGGCGTGTACGCGCACGAGCACGGCGTTCGGCAGCGTCTCGACGTCGACGTCATCGTGGAGACCTCGATCGCCGAGGCCGCGCGAACCGACGACGTCGCGCACACCGTCGACTACGATCGGATCGCGCAGATCGCCTCGGATCTCGCGCTCTCGGAGCATCACCAGCTGATCGAGACGCTGGCCGACGGCATCGCCGATCGCGTGCTCGCGACCTTCGTCGATCGCGTCGCCTCCGTGACGGTGCGGGTGAAGAAGCCGGGCGCGGTGCGCGCCGCGGCCAACGTGATGGTCGAGGCGACCCGCTCGCGCGCTTCGCGCGACCCGGCGGGCGGCGCTTCGCGCGACCCGGCGGGCGGCACTTCGCGCGACCCGGCGGGCGGCGCTTCGCGCGACCCGGCGGGCGGCGCCGACGGACCGCGCGCGCGCACGCTGGTGATGGGCGCCCACCGCCTCGCGCTCGGCCGCCGCGCTCTCGTCATGGGCGTGGTGAACGCCACCCCGGACTCGTTCTACGATCGCGGCAAGTTCTTCGACGCGCGCGATCCCGGCCCCGCCATCGCGCGCGCGGAGGCCTTGATCGCCGAGGGCGCCGATCTGGTCGACATCGGCGGCGAGACCGCCCAGCCGAGCTCACCGGTGCTCTCGACGGAAGACGAGATCGCGCGCGTGGTGCCGGTGATCCGCGCGCTGGCCTCGCGCGTGACCGTCCCGATCTCGGTCGACACGTACAAGCTGGAGGTCGCCCGCGCGGCGATCGACGCGGGCGCGTCGCTGATCAACGACACGAGCGGTCTCGCCGATCCGCGCCTCGGCGCGCTGGCGGCCTCGTCCGGTGCGGGCATCGTGCTCATGCACATCACCGGGCATCCCAAGCAGCGCCTGACGCCGGGCTACGCCGATCCGGTCGGCGCGATCACCGGCTGGATGGCCGACCAGGCGGCGTTCCTCCGTGCGGCGGGCGTGCCTCGCGAGCGCATCTTGCTCGATCCCGGCATCGGTTTCGGCAAGACACCGGCCGAGAGCTTGCGCCTCACCGCCGGTATCCCGTCGATGCGCGCGCTCGGCTACGCGGTGCTCTACGCCTGCAGTCGCCGCACTTTTCTCGGTGATCTGATGGGCGGGCTGCCGCCGGAAGATCGCCTCGAGCCCACGGTCGCGGTGAACACGGTGGCGATCAGAGGCGGCGCGGACATGGTGCGCGTGCACGACGTGCGCTTCTTTGCGCGGCTCACCAAGATGCTCGCGATGATCAGTGGATGACGACGGCCTCGGTCGCCAGCGTGCGCTCGACGCGCGCGAGCACCACGCCCCACTGCCCGATCTCGCGCTCGCGACCCGGCAAGCCGTAGCGCTCGAAGCGACCATCCGCCAGGAGCGGCCCGCCGAGGCCGTGCGGCGCTTGTTGCTTCGCGGCATCGAGCGCCACCAGGACCGCCTCCCGGACCGGCGCGCCGCCCTCCGCAAGGCACCAGCGCACGACGTCCATCCCGTGCGCGGCGTGGCGCGCTTCGTCCTTCGCGATCGCCTCCAGCACGGGACGCACCCGCGCATCGACGTCGGTCTTCGCCAGGCTCGCCACCACGCGCGCCGAGAGGCCCTCGTAGAGCGCGCCATCGAACAGCGAGGTCACCGCCAGCTTCGCGAGGCGCATCGAGCGGGGGCCCACGCGCGGGCGCAGGCGCACGGCTGACGCGAAGTCGCGCGGTCCGAGGACCCGACCGTCGAGCGAACGCGCGAGCTCGAAGCACAGCGTGGTGTGGCGCATCTCGTCGAGCGCGTCCTCGTGCGCGGCGGCGATCAGCGCGGGCGGCGCACCGAGCGACATCAGATCGAGCGACAGCTCCGCGAACGCCGCGACCGACGCGTGCTCGGTGAGGCCGTTGGTCCGCCACGCTTCGGCGACGTCGCTGAGCTCGACGTCGTGATCCTGCGCCACCTCGCGCGTGTCGATCCAGGCGGTCTTCGGATCGAGCGGCGCGTACTGCGGCTTGCCGCGCACGCGGAGCTGTCGGCCGCGCCCAGCGCTCATGGTCATCGCCGCGGCGGTCATCGCGGCGAACATCCCGGCGGCGCCCGTGGCGATCGACACGCCCAGACCGAAGGCGATCTCCTGCGCCGTCATCTCGCGAGTGCGCGCGAGCACTCGCAGTCCGTTCACCCCGGCCAGCATCGCGCCGCCGAAGGTGGCGAACATCGCGACCAACCCGACGAGCAGCACCGGAGCGCTCACCTTTTGCTCGATCAGCAGCATGATCGCGGTGGCTGCGACCGGCACGAACACCAGCAAGGCCGCGCGCTTGTACGGCAGCGGCCGCAGCGTCGCGGGCGGGGGCGCCGACTCCGCGGGATCGAAGCCGGGGTACGGGGTGCGGGTGATGATCTGGGGCTCCATGCTGCGTCAACTCCTCGGGGCGTGGCGGGACTTCCGCTCGAACGGCCCACGTCGTCGGAGGGTCGACGCAATCGCCGTGCTCAACGTGATCACGCGCGGGGGTGGGAACGCCGCTACCCAGTACGGTTACGGCGGACCGAGGAAGGCCCACGATCGCACCATCCGTAGTTCGATCGCAGCCGTCACCGGTCTGACACATTCGGCGCACCAGCGTCGCCGAAGGTTCACTTTGTGATCGAACTCCCTTGGAGTACCGATCACGAGGAGATGTCTGGAACTCGTTTCGAGCTTCGGCTTGCTCTGCGGTCGGTCGCGCTCTGTGCCGCCGCGATCGCTGCGGCCGCAACCCCGGCGTGGGCCGAGTCGTCGTTCGAGGAGCTCGCGAAGGAGATCGTGCGTCTGCGGGGCACGATCGACGAGCTCAGCGTGCGACTCGAGGACGAAAAAGAGGCGCAGCGAAACCAGCTGCGGTCGCTGGCTCAGCAGAAGCTCGCGCTCGAAGCCGATCTCCAGCGCGAGGGTCAGCGGCGCGATCAGCTCGTCCGCGAGGTCGGCCGAATCGACGATCGTGGAAAGAAGGACGAGGCGCGCACGGTGGGGATGAGGGGCGTCGTCGAGCAGGCGATCCAGCGAATCCAGCCGGCGATCTACGCCGGTGTTCCGTTTCGCCGCGATGAGCGCCGCGCCGCGCTCGAGTCGATCCGGCTCGAGCTCGAGGACGGCCGATCTTCCGCGCCGGTCGCGCTGGCCAAGCTGTGGACCTTCGCGGAATCCGAGCTCACGTTGACCCGCTCGCTCAGCGTCGAATCGCAGATCGTGAGCGTCGACGGGCAAGAGATGCTGGCCGACGTCGCGCGCGCCGGGACCGTGCTCCTGTACTTCCGCACCCCCGACGGTCGCTTTGGCGCCGCGCGGTCCACGGAAGGCGCCTGGCGCTGGACGGTGGTGACGACCCCCGACGAGATCCAGCAAGTGTCGGCGCTGTTCCTCGCGCTCGAAGGTCGGCAGCGCGCGGGCTTCTTCGTGCTCCCCGGCGCGCTGGCCGCGGTCGTGAAGAACTCGGAGACCAAGTGATGCGACGCCTGATCACCATCACGGTCGCTACTCTGCTCGCGCTCACGGCTCCCGCGTTTGCCGCGGGCCCGGAGCCGGGCGGGCTCGAGCGCGCGTACACCAAGGAGCTCGCCTTTTTGAAGGCCGAAAAGGCCGAGATCGAGCGGCGGATCACCGCGGCTGATGGAGACTCCAAGGGCCGCATCGGCCAGGCGACCGGGCAGATCTCGCAGATGGAAGCGAAGCTGTCCGCACTTCGAAAGAGCAACGCGGAGATGGAAGATCAGCTGCGCGCTTCTGCCGAGGCCCGTCCCCCCGGCGCGGACGACTTCGTCCAGGCCAACGACGCGATCCAGCGCGCACGCGAGGCGCTGCGCGAGGCTCGCCGCAGCCCGCCGCCGGTGGGCGATCTGTCGCGGATGACGCCCGACCAGGTCCAGGAGCCGATCCTCGCGATCTTCGAGGCGCTGACCGCCGAAATTCAGGCCGCCGGCCAGACCGCGGTCCGCCCAGGAAAGTTCTTTTTGACCAACGGCAAGCAGGTCGAAGGCCAGCTGATCCACGTCGGACGCGTGGCGGTCTTTGGCGCGAGCGCCGAAGGCAGCGGCGCGCTGGTGACGTCATCGGGGAACCTCAAGCTCCTCCCCGATGACGCGAGCGCCGCCGCTGTCGCGCTCGCAGCTGGCCAGGTTCCCAGCACGCTCCCGATCTTCTTGCGCGACGCTGCGGCGCAAGACGGCGTCGGGTTGGCAGCAGGCCAGGGCAAAGAAGAAGAGAAGGGCGGAATCATCCACACCCTGATGGCCCTCCCGATCTTCGAGGCCGAGTGGGTGCTCTGGCTCTTGATCGTCCTGTCGCTCGTGTCCGTGGCGGTGATGGTCGAGCGGTTCGTGTTCTACCGGCGCCACCAGATCGATGTCGAGGCGGTGCGCGCGCAGCTCGAGACGCACCTCGACCGAGGCGACTTCGACGGTGCAGCCAGGTATCTGGCGACCTTCGACAGCCTCGAGACCAACGTCATACTGTTCGGGTTGCGCGAGCATCAACGTGGACCGGACTCGGTCGAGGATCTGGTGCGCGGCGCGGAGACGCGCGAGAAGGCACGCTACTCGCGGTTCCTGGTCTTCCTCGCCACGATCGGCAACAACGCTCCGTTCATCGGGTTGTTCGGAACGGTGCTCGGCATCATCCGCGCTTTCCAGGACCTGTCCGCGACGATGGCCAACGCGGGGGGCAGCGTCATGGCGGGCATCTCGGAGGCGCTGATCGCCACCGCCGTGGGTTTGCTCGTCGCCATTCCGGCGGTCATCGCCTTCAACGCTTTCAGCAACAAGGTCAAGAAGGTGGTGGGCAGCGGCGAGCTCCTGGCGCGCATCCTTCTCTCCTCGCTCAAGGCCGATCAGCCCGCAAAGGCGGTGAGCTGACATGGCCGGTAGCGTCGGCAGCAACGACGAGGAAGCCGTCTCGGCGATCAACATCACGCCGTTCGTCGACGTGGTGCTGGTGTTGCTCATCATCTTGATGGTGACCTCGTCGCAGATCGCCAAGAGCGCGTTCGAAGTCGAGCTGCCGCAGGCGGCCGCGGCCAACGAATCGGTCGAGTCCACGCTCAACATTCTCATCGGCAAAGACGGGAAATTGATGATGGACGGCGTCCAGGTCAGCGAGCGCTTGCTCGAGACGAAGGTGAAGAACCATGTGCTCGACAATTCTAAGGTGCAGGCGGTGATCGGCGCAGACAAAGGCGTCGACTACGGCGAGGTGGTGCGCATCATCGACATCGTCAAAGGGAACGGGGTGAAGAGCTTCGCACTCAACGTGGAGCGGAAGGCGACGCGATGAGCATGGCGCTCGGTGATCACGGGATCTCGGTCACCTCGGCACACGCCCGGGCCCGCGCGCGCCGTCGCGCAAACGCCAGCGCGCGCGTGGTGCATCCCGTCTCGGCAGAGACCAACGATCCGCTGGCGCCGGTCGCCGCGCGTCCGGCACGACAGATCCTGGGCGGCATCGGCGCGCTGGGGATCGCCGCCGCGCTGCACGGCGCGGTCCTCGCGTTCTTTCTTTTGACCAACTTGGTGGGTGAGTGGCTGGCCGACGAGCCCGAGCCCGCCGGTCCCGAGGTGTCGGCGCTCGCCGTGGAGACGCCACCGGAAGAAGTACCCGACGAGCCACCGCCCGAAGAGCCGCCTCCTCCTCCGCCGCCGCAGATCCCTACGGTGATCCCGCCGCCGGAGCGACCCAAGGCCGCAGCTGCGCCGGCGCAGGCGATGGGTCTCACCGCCGACTCGACGTCCGAGGGTGGCAGCGGGCCGGCGTTCCGGACAGGCGCCGGGCTCGTCTTCGACTCACAGTCGCTGGCGCAGCAGCTCCTCGGCCCGGCCGACGCGACCGCGCCAGCAGAGCTGGTGATGACCGCGGACTCGGTCGACACGCCGCCGAAGCCTGCCTCCGGAAACCGACAGCCGAAGATGCCGAGCCGCGCGGTGAAGAAGCAGCTCAGCGGCGTCGTGGTCTTGCGATTGCTCATCGACGGCGAGGGCAGCGTGCGAGACGTCAAGATCCTGCAGTCCGAGCCGGCGGGTGTGTTCGACGAAGCGGTGCTCGAGGTCGCGTCGTCCTGGCGCTTCACGCCCGCGACATACAAGGGTCAGCCGGTCGAGATCCGGGTCGATCAGACCTTCCGCTTCAACGCGGGGTGATTTGCGATGCGCGCGGCCACGTTCCTGATCGCGGTGTTGCTGGCGACGGTATGGGCGCCTGACGCGGCGCTGGCGGCCAAAAAGAAGAAGGTCGACCCGCTCGAGCTGGCCCGCGTGCTGCTTCGCGACAACCACCCCGACCGCGCCCTCAATGTGCTGTCGGAGGTCAGCGACGCGGAAGGCGAAGACATCGACCGCGGCGAGGCGATGCGCCTGCGCGGCCTCGCGGAGCACGGTGTGGGCCGCTACGCCGACGCCGCCAAGAGCTTCACCGCAGCCATCGCGCTCGGAAAGATCGATCCCCGCACCTGGCTCGCGCTGGCCGACGCGCATTTCTTGGCGGGTGACTCGGGGGCGTGCCTCGAGGTGCTCGGCCGCGCGCCACCTGCCGTGTGGTCCGAGCCCAGGGCATCGCGCCTCGAAGCGCTCTCCCACTACAAGCTCGGCGCGCGCACGCTGGCGTTCGATGCCGTCGACAGGGGGCTGCTCCGATTCGGCCGCGATCCCGAGCTCGAGCGGGTCCAGGTCCGCGTGCTGCTCGAGCTCGGTCTGTTCCATCAGGTCGTCGCCGTCGCGACCACGCTCCTCGAGCAGCCCGGTGCTCAGCCCAAGGATTCGCTGGCGCTCGCTGGCGCGCTGGCTTCGAGGCGCGAGATCGGTCGGGCGATCGAGCTCCTCGAGGCCGCTGCGCTGCGCTTCCCCGACGATCGCGAGGTGCGCGAGGGCCTGGCCAAGGCGTATTTTGGCAAAGGGAGTATGCGGACCGCGGCTGGGATCCTCGGGCCTCTGGCGCTCGAGCACCCTGAATCAGCGCTCGTCGCCGCGGAGCTGTATCGGCGGTCGGGTCAAGGCGCGCGGGCCCTCCAGCTCAACGGCCTGGTCCCGAACCCGGTCGAAAAGGCCCGCCAGCGCCTCAACCTCCTGGTGGAGCAGGAGCGCTACGTGCAGGCGGTCGCGCTCGACGCTCGCCTCTCGCGCCTGGGACTCCTGGAAGACCAGCAGCTCGCTTACGCGCTGGCCTATGCCCACTTCGTGGCGGGAGACCGACCGCGCCTCGAGGCGTTGCTCTCCCAGATCACCGACGTCGATCTCTTCAGCCGAGGCACCGCCATCCGCCGCGCGCTGGAGACCTGCGATCAGGACGTGTGGCAGTGCCCGTGAGATCGCTGGCGCTCGCGGTTGCGCTCGGGTTCGCCTGCGGCGCAGAGGAGCGCGTCGCGAGCACCGCTTGTTGCCACTATGTTTGCCGCGGTTCGCGCGCTTCGACCTTCTCGAGCTACTTTGCCAGCGCGGATGAGTGCAGCGTCCTCGCGACCGAGCGCTGCGCGTTGGCCGAGGGCAACGACGGTGTCGCCATCGTCGAGCTCGAGCCTGTTCAGCTGCAGACGGGCGATGGAGCCCTGCTGCTATCGCAGGAGTGCGCCGCGCGGTTCATCGCGTTTCGCGCGCGGACCAGTACTGTGAACTGAACGTCACGGGTCGGTCGGACCGGCCGCGACCCCATCGAGATCCACGGTGAACGACAGGGACACGCGCCGACCGCGATCGTAGCGCTCGCGATCGACCAGCGCGCCGGTCGACGGCTCGGTATGAGCAAACCGCACCGGCGCATCGAAGATGTTCTGGAGCTTGAGCCCGAAGTGAAAGCGCCCGTAGTCGTACTTGATGACCAGGTCCAACGTGGGCTGTGGCAGCTCGAAGACGTCCGGCAGTCCGAGGACGCCGACGTCCGAGATACGGGGCCCGAAGACGTTGAACAGCAACGTCCCGGAGAGCCCGACGTCGGGGTCGTCGTAGCCCAGCTGCGCGTTGATCGCGTACGGTGACTGGCCTTGCAACGGGCGCTCGGAGGAAGTCAGCACGCCGGCCTGCTCGCCGATGTTCACGCTCGACTGCACCAGGGTCAGGTTGCCGGCCACATACACGCTCTCCCAGATACCTTCGCCGAGGAAGCTCAGATCCTTTCGGCCCTCGAGCTCGACGCCGAAGTTGGTCGCGCCCGCGGTGTTGATGGGTTTGGCGACCGGGTTTGCGCCGAGCTGCAGCGAGCTCTCGATCGGGTCCTCCAGCACCTTGGCAAAGGCGGCCACCGACACCGACTCTCCCGGGCTCGGGTACCACTCCCAGCGCGCATCGGCGTGGTAGATGAACGCCCGCTCCAGGTCCGGATTGCCGCGATATTCGAGGCCGCGGGTCTGGTCGAGGAACGCACCAGGCGACAGCTCGCGGAAGTTGGGGCGGTTCACCGTGGCGGCCAGGGCCAGACGCACTTGCATGTCCTCGACGAAGGCCCAAGTTCCGGTGACCGAAGGGAGGACGTCGAGTTGGTCGAGCTCGGCCGCGGTGGTTCGCTCGATGCCGAGCGCGTCCTCGACGTCCACCGATTGATTCGAGAGCTCGACGCGCGCGCCGAACAGCACCGACAAGGAATCGGTGATTCCGAGGTCGATCATGCCATATCCGGCGACGATGAGGTGGTCGCCGAAATAATTGTCGTCTCCGCGAGTGGTCTCTTCCAGCTGAAAAATAGCCGGATCGATGGTGTCCGCGCGGAACAAATTATTCGGCGGCAAGCTGCGCGCAGCGATCGATTCGGGCGAGCCGCCCGGCCGGCGAAAGAAGTATCTCCTGGTCTGCACCTCGCGGCTTCGGACGTCGACGTCGACACCCGCTTGGATCTTGCTCGCGACAGCGCCAAATATCGTGACCGGCAACGATAGATCGACCCCCGCTTGGTGACCGATATCGAACAGAGACGCGTACAGGCGCTCGTTGCCGTCGTTGGCCGAAACCAGCGCGCCTTGATCCTCGAAGTATCTCAAGGCACGCCGGTTGGGCTGATCGCTCGTCGCGATGGCCAGCTGGTAGCGCCACTCGAGGCGCAACCCGAGATCGGGCGCGATCAAGTGGGTGCCGCGGATCTGGTTGGTGTTGACCATCCGCTCGGCCCACTCCAGCACATGGATCTCGATCGGGCCGCCGACGTCCTCATCGATGCCGGTGGTGCGCTGCGCGCGATCGGTCGAGATCCGAAACACGCCGACGCCGACCTGGATCCGATGGTCGTCGTCGAAGCTCAGCGCAAACGATCCGAGCCCCGACAGAGCAACCTCGTTCTGCGCCTCGAACACGCGAAAAGACTTGGAGGGGCGCAGCGCTCCCGCGCCGTCGATCGACAGGTTGTTGAAGGTCATGTCCTTCAAGAACCAACCATTGGAATAGTCGGCGCCGACCAGCGCGCCGGCCCGCGCACCCCAGAGATCGAACTTGCCTCCCGCCTCGAGCGACACGCCGAAGTCGGGCGGGAGCGTGGTGGGTGTGCCGGCCGCGACCGGGTCGAGCTGCTCGCCCAGCTGCTCGATCTGCCCGCTGTCGAGGCCTGGATTGAACCGATCTCCGAGCCGGACGAGACCCACTTCGGCCTGGGCCCTAAGATCGTCCGGTAAGGCGCGGCCCCCGGCGCCAAATCCGAGAAAGTCACTCGCGCTGCCCGGATAGTCGAGGCCCTGGAGGAGGCTGGTATTGGTGACGAACCGCCCCGACACCCCCAGCGAGAGGACGGGCTCCTCGGGGATGTCTTTGGTCTTGATCTGCACCATGCCGCCGCCAAATTCACCGGGTAAGTTGGGGCTGTGCGTCTTCTGCACGGTGATGCCCGAGATCGCCGACGCCGGAAAGAGGTCGAGCGGCACCACGCGCCGTTCCGGATCGGGTGAGGGGATGTTGGCGCCGTTGAGCTGCGTCGCCGAGTATCTTTCTCCCAGACCACGAACATAGATGTACCGCCCACCAACTACCGTGATGCCGGTGACCCGGGATAGCGCTGCGGCCGCGTCGGAGTCGCCCGTCTTCGAGATCTGGTCGGCGCCCAGCACGTCCGCCACAGAAGAGGAGTCCTGACGCTCCTTCAAGACCTCGAGCGCCGAGCCTTCGATCCGCGGCGCGGTGATCACCACCTCGGCCAGACGGATGCTCTTCTCTTCGAGGCGGATCTCGACCTCGGCCACGCTCGCCGTGATGGTCACGGGCTGACGAGCAGAGTGGCGACGAGGCGCCGGATGGCGGCGGCGCGTGCCGCGTCCAGTCGTACGCGTGCCCTACCTGCACGCCGCCGCCATCATCCCGAGGAGCATCACCGCCCCTCGCAGCACCTTCACGGCACGTGATCCGCCGC
>Ga0105048_10007743_pt1 | contig 17255 bp, 17 predicted proteins | sample MAT05_FD_78382 | JGI IMG/M metagenome (GOLD analysis project Ga0105048, IMG submission 78382) | Freshwater microbial communities from Lake Fryxell liftoff mats and glacier meltwater in Antarctica - MAT-05 | ecosystem: Environmental > Aquatic > Freshwater > Ice > Liftoff microbial mat | place...
CAGCCAGCTGCCGAGTTCGTTGCAGGGAACCGCATCCAGCCTGCTGGGCGGAACCGGTGGAGCCAACGCGCCATCCTCGAGCGGCGGGCTGGCCAAGGGGCTTCCGGCGTCCTCAGGCCAGACCCTGCTCACCGTCACCGACGTGGCCGGCCTCTCGCTGAGTGTGCAGGTCGATGAGACCGACGTTCTGCTCGTGAAGCCCGGGATCGAGGCCGACGTTCAGCTCGACGCGGTGCCCGACGGCGTCTACGCCGCGAAAGTGACCAGCGTCGGCGTCACCCCCACGACGTCATCGCGCGGTGGGGTCTCCTACATCGTGCGCCTTTCACTCGGTGCCGGCCGCACGGCCGACGACGAGGTCGCACCTCGTCCCCTGCCGGGTATGAGCGCGGTGGCCCAGTTGAAGGTGCGCAACGACAAAAACGTGATTGCCGTTCCTGCATCTGCGGTGTTCCGTTCCGATGGCACCGATGCGGTGTGGCTCGTGGCCGACGGCAAGGCCGTGAAGCGACCGGTGAAGCTGGGCGCCCAGGGGGCCGACACCATCGGCGTCCGTGCCGGCTTGGCTGTCGGCGACTCGATCGTCGTTCGCGGCGCCGACCGCGTTCGTGAGGGCCAGGCGATCCCATGACCGGCCCGGCCGTCGAGGCCGTCGACGTCACCCGGTCCTACGAACTTGAAGGCGGCATCACGGTCGATGCCTTGCGAGGCGTCTCGCTGCGGATCGATCCAGGGGAGTACCTCGCCATCATCGGTCCGTCGGGTTCGGGCAAGTCGACGCTTATGCATCTGCTGGGCTGCCTGGATCGCCCGACGACAGGCCAACTCCTGATCGCAGGTCGCGACGTTGCCACGCTCGATGACAGCGAGCTCGCTGAGCTTCGGAACCGCACCATCGGTTTCGTTTTCCAATCGTTCCAACTCCTACCGCGCATCACCGCTACCGCGAATGTGACGATGCCGCTCGTCTACCGCGGTACTCCACGCGCCGAGCGGATCGAGCGAGCGCATGCCGCCCTGGAGTCGGTGGGGTTGGGCCATCGCCTTGATCACCGGCCCACCCAGCTTTCCGGTGGCGAGCAGCAGCGTGTAGCCATCGCGCGAGCGCTGGTATCCGAACCCACCGTCCTCCTGGCCGATGAACCGACAGGCAACCTCGACACCAAGAGCGGTACCGACGTGATGACGCTGCTCGAGAGACTCAACTCTGAGCAGGGCGTCGCAGTAGTGCTGGTGACGCACGATCACGAGGTGGCCGATCGCGCCCGTCGTCGAATCCACCTTCGTGACGGCCTGATCGAGTCCGACGACGGCGCTGCTGTGGCGTCGAACGCGTCGAACGCGTCGTGAGGCTCGCCGAAGCGCTGCGCGTTGCGATCGATGCGCTGCGGGCCAACCGGCTGCGCAGCATCCTCACGATGGTGGGCGTCATCATCGGAGTGGCAGCCGTTGTCGTGCTCGTGGCGATCGGTTCAGGTGCCAAGGCCGAGGTCGAGAAGCAGGTCGAGGGGTTGGGCTCCAATCTGATTCTCGTACTTCCTGGTGAGTTCGACATCGGTTCGGCCCCCACCGTCAGCCGGCTCGAACTTGATGACGTCGACTACATCGGCCGTGCGATTGGTGATTCAGGTGCCGTCGCCACCACTGTGCAGTCGGGCGAACAGGTGCGGGTCGGCAGCAAAGAGATCTTCACCACGATCAATGGCACCAACGAGAACGTGCCCAATGTGTTCGACCGCCCGGTGGCTCGGGGCCGATACATCAGCGCAGGCGACGTAGATACTCGGCGGCGGGTGGCCGTGCTGGGTTCCGACGCCGCCACGACGTTGTTCGGCGACGTCGACCCTCTCGGTCGCCAGACCACTATCGCCGGCGTGCGGTTCCGCGTGATCGGGGTCTTCCAGCCGGTCGGTTCGACGTTCGGCGTCAACCGCAACGAAGAGATCCACGTGCCCGTCACCTCGGCCCAGCGGCTGTTCGGCGTCGAGCGGATCGATGCCCTCGCGGTGAAGGCGCCCACGATCGACAGCCTGGAGCCGACGCAGGCGCGCATTCTGCAGGCGTTGAACGAGAAGTACCCGGGTGAGAAGTTTTCGGCCGTCACGCAGACTCAGATCCTGGGCACGATCGGCCAGATCCTGGGTCTCCTCACGCTGGTGCTCGCCGCGATCGCAGCGATTTCGTTGCTGGTCGGCGGGGTGGGTGTCTCCAACATCATGCTCGTGTCGGTGCGCGAACGGACCCGCGAGATCGGTCTGCGCAAGGCGCTCGGCGCTCGGCAGCGCGACATCCTCAGTCAGTTCCTTACCGAGGCGATCCTGCTGACCTCGATCGGTGGGGTGATCGGGATCGCCCTGGGCGTTGGCGCGTCGGCGCTGGCTGCTGCGGTGTCTCCGTTACCGGCCCAAATCTCCTGGTGGTCGCCTGTGTTGGCGTTCGGAGTCTCGGCGGCCGTGGGCGTGTTCTTCGGCGTTGCCCCGGCTCGTCGCGCAGGTCGCCTGGACCCGGTGGTCGCGCTCCGCAGCGAATAGGCGCGTAACGTTCGCGGGATGAGCGAGTCGGTCGCGGTCATCTGGGATGACTCCATGGGGCGTTACGACTTCGGTCGTGGGCATCCGTTCGCGCCGGTCCGCGTGCAGTTGGCGATGGAACTCGTGCGCTCCTTCGGCCTCCTCGATGCCCCCGGCGTCGAGGTCGTTGCACCGCACAGTGCCGACCTCGAGGCGCTCTTGGCCGTTCACGATCCCGCCTACGTCGACGCTGTTCGACGATGCTCAGGGGGCGACTGCGGCGACGACCACGCCTTCGGGCTCGGCACCGACGACAACCCTGTCTTCCGCGACATGCACGACGCCACCGCGATGATCGTGGGCGGCACTCTCGAGGCGGCACGGCGCGTGTGGACCGGGCAGCAGCAGCACGCGGTGAACCTGTCGGGCGGGCTGCATCACGCGATGCCCGCGCATGCATCGGGCTTCTGCGTCTACAACGATCTGGCCGTCGCCATTCAGTGGATGCTCGACAACGGCGCCGAGCGGGTCGCCTACGTCGATGTCGACGTGCACCACGGTGACGGGGTTGAGAAAGCCTTCTGGGACGATCCCCGCGTCCTCACGATCTCCTTGCACGAGAGCGGCGCGACGCAGTTCCCCGGCACCGGCTGGCCCGGTGATGTCGGGGGTCGCGCCGCCGCGGGCACCAAGGTGAACTGCGCGCTGCCAGCAGGCACCGGCGATGACGCGTGGTTGCGTGCCTTCGATGCGATCGTGCCGCCGTTGCTGCGCGAGTTCGCCCCTGAGGTGATCGTTTCGCAGCATGGTTGCGACACGCACCACGACGATCCGCTGGGTCACATGACTCTGACCATCGACGGTCAACGCGCCACGGCCGAAGCGATGCATCGCTTGGCGCACGAGTACGCGGGAGGCCGCTGGATCACCACCGGTGGTGGTGGGTATGCGGTGGTCGAGGTCGTTCCTCGCGCATGGACACACCTGGTGGCTGAGATGGTTGATCAGCCGCTGGAACCTGACGCCGTGATCTCGCAGGAGTGGTGCGACCGCGCCACCGAACTCACCCACATCACCGCGCCCACCACGATGGGTGATGGGCGATCCCCCCAGCCCAAGCCGTGGGCGGGCGGATTCAATCCGGATGATCCAGTCGATGCAGCCGTCATGGCCACTCGGCAGGCGGTTTTCTCCCACCACGGGCTCGACCCGTGGACCGAGCCCTGACCCGTGCGCGAAAGTGGGCCGCATGGGTGATCAGGTGGATTTCCCCATTCACCCACGCGGGCCTCCTCAGCCTCACTATCGTCGTCTGCGTTGCGGTCCATGGCGACGGCACCGGAGCTCCTAGCCCCGGTCTCGCATTCAACGAAAGTCCGGTGCATCGATGGCTCAGGCTGAACGCCCCTTGTCGGAGGTGCGGTTCCTCACGGTCGCCGAAGTGGCCCACGTCATGCGCGTCAGCAAGATGACCGTCTACCGCCTGGTCCACGGCGGCGACCTGCCCGCGGTTCGTGTCGGCCGGTCGTTCCGAGTCGAGGAACGGGCCGTCCATGACTATCTCGATAAGGCCTTCATCGAGACCGCCTAAAGCCCACAGGTAGGCTCCAGTCACCGCCCGGCCCTCCTGGCCCGGCGCGCACATCGACGTTCAACGTGTATCGCGAGGAATTCCAGTGGGCTCTGTCATCAAGAAGCGGCGCAAGCGCATGGCCAAGAAGAAGCACCGCAAGCTGCTGAAGAAGACCCGCGTTCAGCGTCGTAACAAGAAGTAGCCGTCTTCCCGCACGCGCGGAGGTCCTGATGGGCCGCATTGTCCTGATCACCGGGGTCTCCCGGTATCTCGGCGCGCGTACGGCACGCACACTTAGCGCCGACCCCCACGTCGACCTCGTCGTGGGGGTCGACGTCGTTCCACCACCTTTCGACATCGGCAGCACCCGATTCGTCCGCGCCGACCTGCGCACACCTGCGATCCAGCAGGTGGTCGCCTCGTACGGCGTCGACACGATCCTTCACGCGGGCGTGCTGCAGACACCTGCCAGTGCTGGCGGTCGCGCGGCGATGAAAGAAGTCAACGTCCTCGGCACCATGCAACTGATCGCGGCCTGCCAGCGGGTGCCGTCGGTGCAGCGCCTGGTCATCAAGGGTTCGACCTCGGTGTATGGGAGCAGCGCGTCTGCGCCGGCGATGTTCGTCGAGAGCGACGATCGGTTCTCGTCACCGCGTGGTGACTTCAGTCGCGACTCGGTCGACGTCGAAGAGGCGGCTCGCGGACTTGCCCGAAGGCGCAACGACATCTCGGTGTCGATCCTGCGCTTGGCCAACGTGATCGGCCCACGCATCACCACACCGCTCACCCGGTACTTCGGTCTTTCAGTGATCCCCACGATCCTCGGCTTCGACGCTCGATTGCAGTTTCTGCACGAGGACGACGCGGTGGCATCGATGCACCATGCCGTGCTCAGCGAGGCCAAGGGTGCCTTCAACATTGCTGGCGACGGCGTGATCCCCCTGTCGGCGGCAGTGGCGCGGATGGGCCGCCCACCGCTGCCCATGCCGGGCTTTCTCACGGCCGCCACCGGCGCCCTGCTCGGACGGGTCGGACTGGTCGACTTCGCGCCGGAGAATGCCGACTTCTTGAAGTACGGCCGAGTCGTCGACACCACGCGGATGTGTGAGGTGCTCGGATTCGACCCGCGGTTCACGACGGAGCAGGCTTTCGATGCGCTGGTCGAGCGCGTGGGTGGCGGCCTGATCGGATCCGATCGCATCGATCGAGCCGAAGGTGCGCTGCGAACGGCCGCCACAGCAGCGATGCGGGTGGTGGACGACCGTGACTGATCGCGAGCGGGCCAGCAGCACAGACGGCACAGACCTCACCGACGGCACGGTCGTCGCGTTCCGTCGCCGCGACGATGCGGGGTCGCACGTTCCCTCGGCCGATCAAGCCGGTGCGACGTCGAGTCAGGGAGGCGACGAGACGCTGACGGACGAACGCGTCGAAGCGGTCCTCGGCTTCCTTCGCCGCCGGCTCAGCGGTGACGTGCACGTCGACGCCTTCGGACTGGATCCCGAGCTCGCCGATGCCGTTCTGCTGCAGCCATTCCGTGCTCTCTATTCACGGTGGTTCCGCGTGCACGCGCAGGGCCTCCACCACGTACCAAGTAATGGTGCGGCCATGGTGGTGGGCAATCACGCCGGTGCCATCGCTATCGATTCGGTGATGACATCGATCGCGCTGCTCGATCATCACGACGCCCATCGTCGCTTGCGCGTGCTGGGTGGTGATCTGGTGTTCGGAATGCCGTTCGTCGGCGAGTTCGCCCGTGCCATGGGCTCCACCCTCGCTTGCCGCGCCGATGTCGATCGGCTGCTCGCGGCCGGTGAGCTCGTCGGCGTCTGGCCAGAGGGCTACAAGGGTGTTGGCAAGCCGCACTCCGAGCGTTACAAGTTGCAGCGCTTCGGCCGCGGCGGGTTCGTCACGGCGGCTCTTCGCGCCAAGGCACCGATTATTCCGTGCGCGATTGTGGGCGCCGAAGAGATCGCACCTGTACTCGGGAACATCACGCCGTTGGCCCGCCTGCTGGGTTTGCCCTACGTGCCGATCACGCCGACCTTCCCGTGGCTTGGCCCACTCGGCCTTGTGCCCCTGCCGTCGAAGTGGATCATCGAGTTCAGTGAACCCATTCCGACAGATGGCTACGACGATGACGCGGCCGATGATCAGGCGCTGGTGCTGGATCTGACCGATCAAGTGCGCGAGACGATTCAGGCCGCCCTCCCGCGATTGCTCAGACAACGCGGTCGCGCCTTCGGTTGACGCCGATGGTGGGAGCAGCCGGGCGATGGGTCAGGCGGTGAGCGTGGCCATCGCTGCGGCAAAGTCGATCGCATCGGCCACGGGGTCGCCCTCGGTCTGACCGGCCCTGGATTCTTCGATGGATGCCAGCCGCTGCTCGATGGTGGGCGAGGGCGAGGGCGCTGGAGCTGCTGCCGCCGGAGAGGGCTTGGGTGTCGCCTTCGGGGTGGCCTTGGGCGTCGGCTTGGAGGTGTTCGCGTTCGACGAACTGCTCCGCGTCGTGGACGCCTTCGGTGTCGTGGACTTCTTTGCCGGCGCCGTCTTGGTCGAGCTGGATGACGAACCCGAACCGCCGACAGGCTTGCGGAACACCTGGGCGATCCAGAGTCGACCGTTGTCATCGCGCACGGCTCCGACGCCGATCTGGGTGTAGTCGCGGTCCAAGATGTTGGCGCGGTGAGGAGCCGAATTCATCAATGCGCTGTGGATCTTGGCCGCGCTGGAGCCGTAGCCCACGTTCTCGCCGACGTAGCGCCAGCCCGAGACGTCGCTGCTCAGGTTCGGGTTGTGGAACAGCTTGCCGGCCTCGGCCATGCGCTTGGCCTGCTTGAGCGCGACCGAGGCGAGGTCCGACTTCGAGGACAGTGAGGGAAGACCCTTGCTGGCCCGCGCGCTGTTGGTCATCGAGATCAGTGAGGAAGCGTCCGAGGCGTAGGCGGTACCCGAGCCAAGCCCGACCAATGTGCCGGCGGCCACGAGCAGCCCGGTGGCCAGCGCCATGGCCCTGAATCCACGGCGAGCCGCACGTGAGCCCTCGACCACGCCGGCCTGGGGCGGGGCGGCCGGGGTGGAGCTACCAAGGGTGGAGCTGGGCACGGTGGAGGTCCTCGTTCCGGAGAGGGGGTCCTGTCCTGTCCTGTGGACATCGGCAGAGACCTTGCGTTCCTTTACCCGGAATCACCGATCCGAACCATCCGGGCGCGTCGGCCTGCGCCGCTGTCACACTCGTCGGGTGACGACAGCCGCTGAGCCCCGCGTAACGCTGCTCGGACGCCCGGGCTGCCACCTGTGCGAGAACGCCCGGGTGGTGATCCAGCAGGTCACCTCCGAGTTGGGGGAGTCGTTCGTCGAGGTCGACATCACCACTGATGCCGACCTGCACGACCGCTACTGGGAGCAGATCCCCGTCACGCTGGTCGACGGTAAGCAGCACGACTTCTTCTGGGTCGACGCCGATCGGCTTCGTTCGGCGCTCACCCGCTGACGGCGGCGGGCAGCCCGGCAGGCGTCAAGGTCGGCCCTGATCTCACATTGTGAGACAAGTCCTTCCTGACTTTGTGCCATCGTTCACAAGCGACGTAGCCTGCCGAGGCGCTGCTGCAGCCCGGACCACCGCTCGTGACCGGCCTGAGGGCGCGCGCAACGTCCTGATTCACCCTCTGACGCAGGCTGCCCGGCTCCGGGCCACGTCTGCCCAGCCACGCCCTGCCCAGCCACCGAGGAGCCCCGATGCCCCCCGCCCAGCGACCGACCGGTGCCTCGGCATCGCGCGGGCTGACCGGCGTGCGACGTGGCATCCCCGAGGCCACCGTGGCTCGATTGCCGATCTACCACCGAGTACTCACCGCCATGGGCGATGACGGCGTTTCGACTGTGTCCTCCGACGAGTTGGCCCAGCTATGCGGAGTCAATTCGGCGAAGCTGCGCAAGGACCTCTCTCACCTCGGCTCGTACGGCACTCGCGGCGTCGGGTACGGCGTCGACTACCTGCGCTATCAGATCGCGCGCGAACTCGGACTCACTCAGGACTGGCCGGTGGTCATCGTCGGCGTCGGAAACCTCGGTCACGCGCTCGCCGGGTACGCCGGCTTTGCCTCCCGAGGCTTTCGCATTGTGGGCCTGATCGACGCCGACGCGGCACGTGTGGGCGAGATCATCGCCGACGTCGAGGTGCGCGCGTTGTCCGAACTCGAAGACGTTGTGGCGCAGAACGGTGCCGCCATCGGAGTGGTGGCCACTCCGGCGCCGGCGGCACAGGTCGTCTGCGACCGGCTCGTCGCTGCGGGCGTCACCAGCATCCTGAATTTCGCTCCCACTGTCTTGAACGTTCCCGAGGGCGTCGACGTCCGCAAGGTCGATCTCGGCACCGAGTTGCAGATCCTCGCCTTCCATCAGCAGCGTCGCGCATCGAACTCCGGCGTCCGCGAGAGCGCCGAAGATTTCGTCGGCGGCGGCTCCACGCGCGATGCCGAGGCCGCACTGGCCGATCCGCGACCCGGTGTTGACGACGAGTGGCCCGAGGCGGTGGGTCGATGAACGAGCTGCGGATCGGTTCGCGTCGCACGCCCTTGGCCATGGCGCAGACCCAGCTCGTGGTCGACGCGCTCTTGGCACTGCACTCCGATCTGCAGATCCAGATCGTTCCGATCGTCAGCGATGGCGACCGCGATCGCACCATCGAACTCGGCCCTGGCGTCTTCGTCGCCGCACTGCGAGAAGCTGTGCTTGATGGGCGCGTCGACGCCGCGGTGCACTCGTTGAAGGATATGCCCACCGGCGTGTTCGACGGCATTGCGCTTGCCGCGATACCGCCGCGCGAAGATCCGCGTGATGCGCTTGTGGCCACCGGTGGTCTGGTGCTCGACGAGCTAGCGCCGGGAAGTCGCATCGGTACATCCTCACCGCGTCGGGCCGCATCCCTGCTGGGGATGCAGTTGGGCTTCGAGCCGACACCGATCCGCGGCTCCGTCGGCCGCCGCATCGAACAGCTCGACGCCGGCGCTGTGGATGCGCTCCTCCTGGCGCGCGCTGGGCTGCTGAGGGCCGGACTGGCCGATCGCATCACCGATGTCATCGATCCCTCGCGGATCCTTCCCGCGCCCGGCCAGGGCGCCCTGGCGATCGAGTGCCGCAGCACCGATCAGCCCACCCACAAACTGCTTGCGCCTCTCGACGACCCGGTCACCCGGTTCGCCGTCGAAGCCGAGCGAACCCTGCTCGCCGTCCTTGAAGCCGGATGCACGTCACCCGTGGGTGCGCTTGCCGAACCGGCTGAGGGCGACGACGGGGAGATCGAGCTGTATCTGCGCGCCGTGGTGCATGCCGCCGACGGTTCCTCGCAGGTGCGGTTGTCCGCCACCGGTCCGTTGAACGACGCTGAAGGGTTGGGTCGCCGACTGGCGAACGATCTGGTGGCGGCGGGCGCGGATTCACTCCTGGAGCGCATTTCGTGAGCACTGCACGTGCCAAGAAGAAGAACGTCAAGGGTTCGGTCACGTTCGTCGGCGCAGGACCGGGCGATCCCGGTCTGCTGACCTTGCGTGCAGCCGACGTGATCGCCGCTGCCGATGTCGTGCTGTACGACGTCTCGGTTCCGGCAGGCGTCGTCGCCCGCGCCTCCGATGGGGCGCAGGTCTCACCGATCACCGATGACCCGGCTGTTGAGGGCGCGGTTGCCGATGGGGTCAAGGCCGCGGTCGAGGCCGCGAAGGCCGGTTCAGCCGTCGTACGCATCGTGACCGGAGACCCAGTGCTTGATGGCGTGCTCGCCGTCGAGGGCCCGGCCATCGTGAAGGCCAAGCTTCCCGTCGAGGTCGTGCCGGGTGTGGCTCGCGCCACCGGCATCCCCGGATACGCAGGTGTTCCGTTGCTCGGCGGCAAGGCCCACGACGTTCACGTCGTCGACGCCGCGGGCGGGGTCGACTGGTCGGCGCATGCATCCTCGGCGGCGACCATCGTGCTGCTCAACACAGGCGGAAAGCTCGACGACATCGCCGCATCGCTGCTCGCTGCCGGACGAAGCGACCGCTCGCCCATCTCGGTGACGGTGCGAGGCACCACCACCGACCAACGCACCGCCGTCGGCACGCTTGACCACGTGGCAGAGATGGCCAAGCCCCTCGCGGCCATGGGCGATCTGAGCGACGCCGTCGTGGTGATCGGCGACGCCGTCACCGCGCGCGAGCGACTCTCGTGGTTCGAGAACAAGCCGCTGTTCGGTTGGCGAGTGCTGGTTCCCCGCACCCGCGAGCAGGCCGGTGCCCTGAGCGACCAGCTTGTCCGCAACGGAGCGATCCCCGTCGAGGTACCGACCATCAGCGTCGAGCCGCCGCGAACCCCCCAGCAGATGGAGCGTGCTGTGCACGGTCTGGTGTCGGGCCGCTATCAGTGGGTGGCGTTCACCTCGGCCAACGCGGTGAAGGCGGTGCGCGAGAAGTTCGAGGAGTACGGCCTGGATGCCCGCGCCTTCGCGGGGCTCAAGGTCGCCGCCATCGGCGATGCCACCGCTCGCGCGCTCGTCGACTTTGGTGTGCGTCCCGACCTCGTGCCCACCGGCGACCAGTCCTCGCTGGGACTGCTTGAGGACTGGCCGGAGTACGACGACGTGCTCGACCCGATCAACCGCGTCTTCCTGCCGCGCGCCGACATCGCCACCGAGACGCTGGTCGAAGGCTTGACCACGTTGGGCTGGGAGGTCGACGACGTCACGGCTTATCGCACGGTTCGGGCGGCCCCGCCAGCCGCGCATACTCGCGAGCAGATCAAGACCGGCGGGTTCGATGCCGTGTTGTTCACCTCGTCGAGCACGGTGCGCAATCTCATCGGCATTGCCGGCAAGCCGCACGCATCCACGATCGTGGCGTGCATCGGACCGGCCACCGCCGAAACCGCCACCGAGCATGGCCTGCGTATCGATGTCATGGCGCCGTCGGCCTCGGTCGAGGCTCTGGCCGAGGCGCTCGCTGAGTTCGGCGAAGCGCAGCGCGACGCGGCCTTGGCCGCTGGTGAGACCGTGTGGCGTCCGTCCGAGAAGCGCACGGCAGCACGTCGCAAGAAGTAGGCCGACCCAGCGGCTCGCCGACGCACACTCGTGCGTCGGTGTACCGCTCCTGAGGAGGGCTCATGCCGTACCCGATCGAACGTCCGCGTCGGTTGCGTCGCACGCCGGCCATGCGCCGCCTAGTCGCGCAGACGCACGTGAATCCTTCCGACCTTGTGCTCCCACTCTTCGTGCGCGAGGGCGCTAGCGAACCGAGCCCGATCGCCTCGATGCCCGGTGTCATGCAACACACGCGTGCGTCGATGCGTGCCGCTGTGAAGGACGCCTCCTCGGCGGGTGTGGGGGGAGTGATGCTGTTCGGCATCCCCCACGTGCGTGATCCCTCGGGATCACAGGCCGATGCGCCCGACGGCGTGCTCGCCGTTGCCATCCGGGATGCCCTGGAGGTATCCGATGGCGCTCTGGTGGTGATGGCCGATCTCTGCCTCGACGAGTTCACCGATCACGGACACTGCGGGGTCCTCTCGACGACCGGCGAGGTCGACAACGACGCCACCTTGATCCGATACGCATCGATGGCGCGCGCACTTGCTGCCGCAGGCGTCGACGTCGTGGGCACCAGCGGAATGATGGATGGCCAGGTCGAGGTCGTGCGAGAAGCGCTCGACGACGCGGGTGCCGGTCGAGTCGCGATCCTGGCCTACGCCGCCAAGTACGCGTCAGCGTTCTACGGCCCCTTCCGCGAGGCCGTCGACTCCCAGCTCGAGGGCGACCGTCGCACCTACCAGCAGGATCCCGCCAATGGGTTGGAGTCGTTGCGCGAGGCTGCGCTCGATGTTGACGAGGGCGCCGACATCGTGATGGTCAAGCCGGCGGGCTCCTACCTCGACATCGTCCGTCAGGTGGCCGACGGGGTCGACGTTCCCGTCGCTGCCTACCAGGTGTCAGGCGAGTACTCGATGATCGAAGCAGCCGCGGCTCATGGCTGGATCGACCGTGAGGCCGCGATCCTCGAGTCGCTCACCTCGATCAAACGGGCCGGCGCCTCGATCATCTGCACCTACTACGCCACCGAGGCTGCTCGCCTGCTCGCCTGACCGGTGCTGCGGATCCGGCCGGTGCTGCGGATCAGACCGGGGGATCGGTCGCGGGTGGCTCCGTGCTCGGCGGCGCTGTGGTCGGCGGCGTAGTCGGTGGTGGCGGTGATGGCTTCGTCACGGGCTTGGGCGCAGGCTTGGGAGCAGGCTTGACGGCGGGCTTCGGTGCGAGCTTGGGCGGCTCCTGCGTGCCCACCACCTTCACGCTCGCTCCGTACAGCTTCATGACGCCGAGCACGAGCGCGACGTAGGAGTCCGAGCGGTTGTAGCGGTAGATGTTCGCCGCCAAGCCCTTCGGCGTCCCGAGCCGGGTGTTGCCGCGGCAGAGGTACTCGGCGGCACCCAAGGCCGCATCCCAGATGTTCTGCACCTGACGCTTGCCGTCGCCGTTCCCATCGCGCGCCACGACGGCCCACGTGCCGGGAAGAAACTGCATCGGCCCGACCGCGCGATCGTACTTTTTGTCGCCGTCAGAGGATCCGCCGTCGGTGTCGCGGATCAAGGCGAAAGGTCCGGCACCGTCGAGGGTCGGTCCAAAGACGCCGGGCACCGACAGGCCCGATTTGGTCATCACCGAGCGGTCGCTGCGGCCGTGGTTCGACTCGACCCTCCCGATGGCGGCGAGCAACTGCCAGGGCACGCGGCACTTGGGGTCTTCTCGTTTCAGCGTCTTGGCGGCCTTCTTGTAGGCCTTGAGCGCAACGTTCGGGATTCCGCTGGCCGCGAGCGAGGACGGCACGATCACCGTGGGCGTCAGTGAGGCTGCATCGACGGCCTTTGGCTTGGCTCTCGCCGGGGCTGCGGCCGGCACGGGTGCCGCGGCAGCGGCCAAGGACTCGGGGGCTGACGGGGGAGGGGAGGTGGGGATGATCCACGACGCGAACGGGTTCGCGATCTGGGCCACCGATGCTTGGCCAGGAGCAGCAGTCGGGCCCGGCCCGGGCGCGGCAGTGGCGGCCACGCTCACCACCAGCGCCAATGCCGTCACCAGTGGCGCCACGATCAGCGCCGACCGACGGTGCCGTGGGTCGCGGCTCAGGTCGGTGATGCGGGTGCTCTGTGTGGTGGCGCGGTGACGCGTTGGGCTCGACGAGATTCGCATGGCGCCCGAGCCAACAGGGGCGTGTGGCGCGTGCGGTGTGGTCGATGCTGCGCGGTGGCTGGTTGCGCCTCCTGGCGCCGCCCGGCGTCGCCCTGTGGGCGCAGACCCGAGCGCGTCGAGCCGGACGCCCTGGCGCGCCGTTGCGAGAAAGCCCACGAGCCCACGGGAGGAACCGGCGCGGCGGTGTCCGGCCACGGTGGATCCTCCGATCGCAGAAGAACGCCGGCCTCGGGGCCGGCGCACGCAGGGGAAGGCGCGAAACGAACCTTCAGGGTGCCAGCCCGAACCCTCGCGCACCAGCGGTTCACCGTGATCATTTGGTCGGCTCACCGATCGGCGCACCCACTGGTGATCGCCTGGCTGCGGGATCGGAGAATGGTGGGGATGTCCGCCACCGATCCCGCCCCCGCCTCCGAGGCGCTCTTCGCTCGCGCCACCGCTGTGGCCCCGGGCGGAGTGAATTCACCCGTTCGCGCGTTCAAAGCGGTGGGCGGCACCCCGCGTTTCATGGTCAGCGGGCGAGGCGCCTACGTCACCGATGCCGACGGCGTGGAGCGCGTCGATCTGGTCGGTTCCTGGGGGCCGATGATCCTGGGTCACGCGCACCCGGTGGTCGAATCTGCCGTTCGTGAACAAATCGCGAAGGGCTTCTCATTCGGTACGCCCACAGTGCCCGAACTGCTGCTGGCCGAAGAGATCGTCGCGCGCATTCCACCGGTCGAACAGATCCGCCTGGTCTCCAGTGGCACCGAGGCCACGATGTCGGCGGTGCGTCTGGCGCGTGCCTTCACCGGCCGTAACAAGCTCGTGAAGTTTGTGGGCTGCTACCACGGGCACGTCGATGCATTGCTGGTCGCTGCCGGTTCCGGCGTCGTCACGTTGGGCCTACCCGACAGCCCTGGCGTCACCGCCGGTCAGGCGGCCGACACCCTCGTGGTTCCTTACGGGGATCTCGATGCGCTGCGCGCGGTGTTCGAGCAGTACGGCGACGACATCGCGTGCCTGCTCACCGAAGCCGCCCCCGCCAACATGGGTGTTATAACGCCGCCCCAGGGTTTCAATGCTGCCCTGCGCGATATTGCGCACGAGTTCGGTGCGCTGTTCATCAGCGACGAGGTGATGACCGGTTTTCGCGTCAGTCGCACCGGCTGGTTCGGACTGGATGGCGTTGAGCCCGACCTGCTGACCTTCGGCAAGGTGATGGGTGGCGGACTGCCAGCCGCTGCATTCGGTGGTCGCGCCGACATCATGGGCCTGCTCGCACCGAAGGGTCCGGTGTACCAAGCCGGCACGTTGGCCGGAAACCCGGTGGCCACCACGGCGGGATTGGCCACGCTCCGTCTGCTCGACGAGGCGGTCTACCGCCATCTGGACGAGACCTCGCTCACCGTGCAGAAGTTGCTGGGTGACGCGCTGAGCGATGCCGGCGTTGATCACCGGATTCAGGCAGCCGGCAATCTCTTCTCGCCGGTGTTCAGCAGCACGCCTGCCACCGACCACTCAACCGCGATGGCGCAGGAGTCGTGGCGGTACGGCCCGTTCTTCCACGCGCTGCTCGCGCACGGCGTATACCCGCCGCCGTCGGTCTTCGAAGCCTGGTTCGTCTCGGCCGCGCACGGCGATGATGCGCTTCAGGTGATCGCCGATGCGCTTCCGTACGCGGCCCGCGCCGCGGCGGCAGCCACCCCGACCGTCGCTGGAGCGCTCGCATGACGCACGAGACCACGGTCGTCCACCTATTGCGTCATGGCGAGGTGCACAACCCCGAGAAGGTGCTCTACGGGCGCCTGCCTGGCTACCGGCTCAGCGATCTCGGCGAGCGGATGGCCTTGCGTGCTGCGGATGCGTTGGCCGATCACGACATCGCGCGCATCGTCTCCTCCCCGCTGGACCGTGCGCAGCAGACGGCCGCACCGATCGCTGCTCGCTTCGATCTGCCGATCGACACCGATGATCGGATCATCGAGGCCGACAACATCTTCGAGGGCAAGCGCGTGGGCGTTGGCGACGGCGTGCTCAAGCACCCCGAGTACTGGCACCACCTCTGGAACCCGTTCCGCCCGTCGTGGGGCGAGCCGTACACCGAATTGGCCGCACGCATGACGGCGGCGGTGGAGGCAGCGCGCGACTCCGTTCGTGGGCGCGAGGTCGTGCTGGTCTCGCATCAGTTGCCGGTCTGGATCGCTCGCCTCTCGCTCGAAGGTCGCCGCTTCTGGCACGACCCACGTCGCCGAGAGTGCTCGCTGGCCTCGATCACGTCCGCGGTGTACTCCGATGATCGGTTGGTGGCGGTCACCTACACCGAGCCAGCCGCCGATCTGCTGCCCGGCGCCAGTTCTGTGGCGGGAGCCTGACGCCCATGACCGCGCGGCCATCTTCTCCCTCGGGCCACCACCGATCATCACGCGTGATGATCGGTGCTGCGCTGCTCGCGGCCACGGGTCTGCTCGCGGCCGGTTGCTCGGGTGCGACCGCGTCGGGCACTGGTGCGTCCGACACCGGATTCGTCTCTGGCGATGGCACGTTGACCGTCCTGAAGGAGTCGGCTCGACAGCCGGCTCCCAGCATCTCGGGCGACACCCTCAGTGGTGGCCGGTTCGATCTTGCCGATCAACGCGGCAAGGTCGTGGTGCTCAACGTGTGGGGTTCGTGGTGCGGACCGTGCCGCGCCGAAGCTCCCCAACTGGAGCGGGCGGCGCTGGCCCTCGAGCCACGGGGGGTTCAGTTCGTCGGGTTGAACACTCGCGACAAGCCCGAACCGGCCAAGGCCTTCATCAAGCGGTTCGGTCTGACGTTCCCGAGCCTGTCGGATCCGGACGGCCGGCTCCAGTTGGGCTTCCGCGACACGCTTCCGCCCGCGGCCATCCCCTCCACCTTGGTGATCGACCGTGAGGGCCGGGTGGCCGCGCGCATCATCGGGCCGCTGGAATCCGAGTCGACGCTCACAGCGCTGGTCGAGCAGGTGCTCGACGGATCTCCGGCGGCCCCCGCCTCCGTGAGTCCGGCGCCGAAGGCGACGCCATGACCGGCGCGCTGGCGATCGTGGCCGATGCCTCGACGACGGTCCTCACCGGATCGGTGCTGCTGGCGATCCCGTTTGCCCTTGCCGCCGGCGTCGTCTCGTTCTTCTCCCCCTGCGTTCTACCGCTCGTGCCGGTGTACCTCTCATACGTCACCGGGCTCACCGGCGCCGAACTCGAGGAGGCCTCCACTCGGAGAACCCCATCGGCAGTGGATGCGCAGGGACGAGACGCGGGCGGCACCACGGCCACGCTGCTCGAAGAGCCTCGCACCAGCCGGTCCCGCATCCTGCTCGGCACGGCGTTGTTCGTCGCCGGCTTCACCGCGGTGTTCGTCAGTTACGGAGCCCTCTTCGGCGGGCTGGGCGCGACGCTGCAGGAGTACGCCGATCCGATCACCCGTGTGCTCGGCGTGGTGACGATCGTGCTCGGCCTCATCTTCATGGGCGCGATTCCGGCGCTGCAACGCGAAGCCCGTCTGCACGTGACGCCTCGCGTCGGCTTGGCCGCTGCTCCGCTTCTCGGTGTGGTGTTCGGAATCGGCTGGACGCCATGCATTGGCCCCACGCTCGGTGCCGTTCAGACGCTGGCCTACAGCAGTGCCACGGCCGGTCGCGGTGCGTTGCTCTCGCTCATCTACTGCATCGGCCTCGGCCTACCGTTCCTGCTGGCCGGGTTGGCCTACGGCCGTGCGATGCGTGCGTTCGGCTGGGTTCGCCGGCACTACGTCTGGGTCATGCGCATCGGTGGCGGCATGCTCGTGGTGCTCGGTGTCCTGCTGGTCACCGGCGCGTGGCAGGCCATGTCCATCAACCTGCTGAGCTGGGTCTCCGGCTTCGCTCCGGTGCTCTAGGGCACGGGGAGGGATTCACATGGGTGCTGTCGGTTGGTTGCGGTGGTCGTGGCGTCAGCTCACCTCGATGAGGGTGGCGCTGATCCTGCTC
>Ga0105048_10007744_pt1 | contig 17255 bp, 14 predicted proteins | sample MAT05_FD_78382 | JGI IMG/M metagenome (GOLD analysis project Ga0105048, IMG submission 78382) | Freshwater microbial communities from Lake Fryxell liftoff mats and glacier meltwater in Antarctica - MAT-05 | ecosystem: Environmental > Aquatic > Freshwater > Ice > Liftoff microbial mat | place...
CAGTGGACTACAGCCAGACGCTGATCCTGATTAGCGGCAATCTGGACGAGGCTTTCCAAATGGCCACCCACACTTCCGATAGCGAGGTGGATGCCGATATTTATCACGCTTTTACCAAAAAAATAACGGCGGTGGACATCAAAAACGCCCTGACCCGGCGGTTTCGTCCCGAACAGGTAGCGCGGTTTGGCAACATCCACCTGATTTATCCGAGCCTGCGTAAAATTAATTTCGAGACGCTCATTCGCAAGGAAGTAGGTAAAATCATGGTGCGTACCGAAGAAAATCTGGGCGTGACTATTGAGGTAAGCGATAATATTTACCACCTCATTTATCGCAACGGCGTGTTTCCGGTGCAGGGGGTGCGCCCGGTATTCAGCAGCGTGACGGACATTCTGGAAACCAATCTCAGCAAGTTCCTCTTTGAAGCACTGAACGAAGATTTCCACTTTTTATCCGTTGACTACGACAATGAGGCGCAGGTCATTATGGCCAAAATCGGCGATAAAGAAATGCGCATTCCGTTCGTCGGGCGCATTGACAAAATTCGCCAGGGCAACATTGACGATGTGGTCGCCAACGTGAGCGTACACGAGGCGGGGCACGCGGTGGCTTATATTGTGCTTTTTGGATTAGCACCGCTGCAACTCAAGTCGAAAGTGGCCAGCAGCTACGCTTCCGGTTTTACTTTTCCGCATGAAATATACGAGACCAAAGAAAGTATAGTCAAGAAAATCACCGTTTTCCTGGCGGGCGGCATTGCCGAAGAGATCGTTTTTGGCGAACTCAACGCCACGGTGGGTCGTCTCAACGATCGGGAACAGGCTTCTATGCTGAGCATGGATTATATCCGCCGCTACGGTTTTGATCCGCAGTATCAGGCCAATTATTCGCTCGAGTACGCCTGGGCCATGGACAAATTTGATACCGATAAAGAGGTGGAAAAAATGATCTCCGGACTCGTAGCTGATACACGCACCCTGCTGAATAATCACCGTGAACTGCTGCTCGCTTTATCCCGTGAACTGTATGCCAGAGGCAGTCTGGATGCCAAAGATGTAGCACCCATTGCGCAGCAGCATGGATTGAAGGCGGAAATTCGGGAAGAGGGGTATTTGCACCTGCCAGGGTATCGGGAGAAGATGGGGTAAGGTTTCAATAGGCAAATTAGCCATAAGCAAAGGGCAAAACACCAATAAGCAAAAGGCAAACTGCTTCTGCGTTTTATGGCCTTTTGCTTACTTGCCAATTGCCCTTTTATTTCTTACCAACGAATCAACGCACTGGCCCAGGTAAAGCCACTGCCAAAAGCGGCCAAACAAACCAGATCGCCAGGCTGTATTTTGCCTGCTTCCCAGGCTTCACAGAGCGCAATAGGAATAGAGGCGGCCGTGGTGTTTCCATACTTCTGAATATTGTTCCAGACCTGGTCGTCGCGCAGGCCGAGGGTCTTTTGGACGAATTGGCTGATGCGCAGATTGGCCTGATGCGGAACCAGCATATCAAGATCGGAGACCTGCAAACCCGCTTCCTGCAGGGCTTCGCGGATGACTTCCGGGAATTTTTGCACCGCTAGTTTGAAGACAAATGGACCATCCATCGTTGGGAAGGTCAGGCCATCCTCCAGCATTTTTGGCGTGAGGAACATCCCGCCATAAGTATCCGGTGCCGGGTAGCCCAAATCTACCGCTTCCCCGAGTTTCTTTTGGTGGTAGCCGCCATGAGCACCAGGATTGATGTAGGATAATTTTTCCGCATGAGTACCGTCGGAATGGAGTTTGGTGGTCAGGATGCCCCGGTTCGGCTCCTCGGTGGGTTGCAGCACTACCGCACCGGCACCATCGCCAAAAATGACCGTCACGTTGCGGCCTCGTGTACTGAAATCAAGGCCCATCGAGTGCATTTCGGAACCCACCACCAGCACGTTTTTGTACATCCCCGTTTTCACAAACTGGTCGCCAATGGACAGCGCGTAGATGAATCCGCTGCATTGGTTGCGCACATCGAGCGCGCCCACTTCGCCTTTCGTAATGCCCAGTTCGCGCTGCATCAGTACCCCGCAGCCTGGAAAATAGTAGTCCGGGCTGAGCGTGGCAAAAATGATAAAGTCCACTTCATTGGGCGTAATACCCGCCCGTTCGCAGGCAATGCGGGCGGCAGCGGCCCCCATGGAGGAGGTTGTTTGCTCATGTTTCACGCCGTACCGCCGCTCCTGGATGCCGGTGCGCTCCTGTATCCAGGCGTCGGTGGTGTCCATGACTTGGGCGAGTTCGTCGTTGGGGACGATGCGTTCCGGGAGGTAGTGGCCGATGCCGGCTATTTTGGTGTGGTGCATGGGTGGTGGTGGTGGACTTTGTGATTAGGAAGGGTACTTACCCGGAAGTTAGGCCAGGTTTCAGAAAGAGAAGGCAAAGTTAGCGGTTTTGGATATATTCCTGTAGAACCTAATCACCGCTTAATATTTAGGTAATACACGAAAAAAATTTGCCTTTTCGAGAATTATTTCGGATGAAACCACCAATTGATTTGTTTGCAATGCATTGATAATCATTATTTTAAGAGAAATAAAAACAATTGGCTCGTTTATTTCAATAGAGTAAATATCTCAGGCATTGAAAAACTGAAAAAGTAAAATTGCTCACCATTCAAATCTACCCACCATGTTGTTCATCGTTCTCAGTCTCGTTCTGGTCGTTGTCCTGACTATCGCCTTCGGGTCGCAAGGGCAATCCGCACAAAGTACGCCGCAAGTAATGGAAGAAGGGTCTGCCTCCCTGCCCAGCCAAACATCCTACCTCTACGGCGATCCACACCGTCAATACCACGATCCATACTACAATCGAAATCCCATTTTTTCGCCTGATCGCCGCTACGTCTGGGATGGCGAAAGATGGGTCAGCAATCAACGCGGTTTTGGAGGCGGCCTGCTCATTGGCCTGATCGTGGGGGTAGTCGCTGCCCTATACCTCTTCTCACAATATTAAACAGGTTATTATTATGACGCACTATTTCCATGTGAATGCTCACCTCTGTCTGCGGCTGCGCGACCCGCCCACCATGAATCCTTTATCACTTGTTTGCCAACCAAATCCGTTCAGCCAACCATCCAACATAATGTTAGTTCCAACCGCCTTCGTTTTTCACCTTGTTCCAGTTTGGCCATTCAGCGACCTTCCCCCCCCGCAACCAATCCCGCAAATAGCAAAAATCAAAACTCAAATTAATAAAAAATACAATTTATGAAACCTATGTTTATGCAAACCGTTGGCATTTGCCAGCAACTGAGCCACAGAGTTCGTCCATTTTTGGTGCTTAATAATTCACCGCCATCGCTTGCTATACATTTCTTCTCTAATAAGCAGACCTTGCAGGTTTAAAAAACCTGTAAGGTCTGACTCTGCGAAAATGTCTGGCAGGGTAATCGTTAGAATATAACCTTCTTCTAAACCGACTACAATAAATACCGTATCTCGACAAGTAAGATGGATTAATTGAGCGTCTGAAAAGATTTGTGTAATTGTTCACTTACTTCTTTCCAAGCTGCGTCTGTAGAATGCCACTTCCCACTGGAAATAGGACTGTCATCGTTTGGAATGGCTTTATAAGCCGCTACCCGGCTGTCTTTCCATGCACATTCCCTAAAAAGAATGGGTATCACAATACACTCTTTTTTTTTCTGCTCTTGCCAAAGCAATTTCCATTTCTACCTCATGTATATATCTGGAAGCAAGGAAGTCATGACTCATAAGTAGTAAGACAAAATCTGCCTGCATCAATTGTTCTCGTATGTACGGATCCCACTCCGCGCCCAACGGAATACCCTCATCATGCCAGCATTTAATAAGCCCTTTATCTTCAAATTGTACCAGTATTTTTTTTAAGTCATCCACTCCTTTCTTGTCCTCCCGTGCATAGGATATGACTACTCGCTTTACCCTTTCAATATTCCAGATGACTGATTTTGTAAAAAGTAGTTGTATCGCTTCCTTCCCCTCGTGCTTGGCCTGTAGATAAGCTGGCAAGGATTTATTACCCGTCAAATCCAAATATTCCAATTGCTCTAGCTTATGGAGATTTCTTGGTAAATTCTTGATCTTGTTAAAAGAAAGGTCTAATTTGGTTAAGTTAGTCAAATCAGTCAAACTATCGGGTAATTGAGTCAGTTCATTATTACTCAACCGGAGTTCCTTGATACCTTTCTCGTGCAACTTGTTGAGGTTCTCTGGCAGCCATTTCAGCCGCTTACCATCATATTCAAATTTTGCAGTTACGGTAAGGTTATCCATTTTTGAGGTTAGATTATATTCGGCCTGAAAAAACATCTTTGATTTTTCGCGCAACAGGCGGCGGATTTCCTCATGCGAGTCTTGATCGCTGATATCTTTGAGTGCCGCTTCCAACTTAAAGTAGGGTATATCGGCGATACTGGTCACGAAACTTTTGATACCGCCTAACACCTTTTTACGTTCTTCATTATTCCGCAGATGGGAGAGCATCGTTCTGGCAAATTCCGATCCTTGATCTTCATCGTTTTCTAGTATCATCCGCTGTAAATAGAGTTGGTCAATGGTATTCAAGACTAATTCACGCCACAATTTCCCGCTTTGAATATCGGAATATCGTTTTAATAGCGCACATATATCCTGTGAAGAAGCAAAAAAGCCGTTGATTTGCTGGCTGATAAAACTATAGAAATTATATCGGAATACTTCGGGAGTGGTCACCGGATCGCCGCCACTAGATAAGAGCCAATGGTCGGTCTGCCCCTCCATACCGAGCTGCCGAAGTTTGTCTGAAAAGGCAAATGGAAAAGAAGAAATAGGAAAAACCCAGAACCGACCGAGTGGACCTTTCTTATACGTTTTTTCCGATCCCGTAGAGTCTATAACGGGTTCTGTACTCTGCAAATCCTGTAGAAAATCGTAGCCATATTCGCGTTCGGTTCGGCTCTCACTGCTTAAACCCAACAGGTAATCGAGCAAAACGACATCATACATCTCCGCCTGTAGTTTTTCTCTGGCCTTTCGCCGAATATCGAATGACGTCTTGCCCAAGTCGTCAATGTGCACCATGCGATGCTCTGGTACATCGTTTGCTTCGCCTTGCAGTGGTTTGTAGTCTGTTATACCTTGGTGAAGGATATTTAAGATTAAATTGCGTTTACTGATGGATGTATTAGCCTGGTCATTCTTCGGGCGACTTGACCGGAGGCCAATCGTTGCGTAATCGTCCACCATAAGCAGTCTCCAGATTACTTTATAGTCACCCGTTATAAATACCTGCAACCGCTTTAGAAGCGCATCTGCGTCCCGCCGCATCGCGGTTTCTGCATGGAATTTAAATGGAGTGACAACCCGACCATGCCCATTGTCATCCAGCTCGCAGATATAGGAGTTGAGCATGGCCCGGGTCTGCATTTCCAGGTTTTCCAACGCCACATAGGAATCGTATAGCCCGTCATTATACCAGGTTAATATATGATTTAGTAAAGTCGTCAATCCAGATGCAAAATGTTCATCTACTGCCAAGTAGCGATGCCAGATGCTGGCATCCCAGAATTTGATCCGCGCATCAAAATGCAGCTTGTATAAGTACCGGCGTGCATCTAGTGGTGTGGGTGTCGGCGTTTTCTCCGCAAACAGATCTTTTATATCTTCGAGGCCAATCGTCAGTATCGGACGCATACGGCGCATATATTCCATTGTGGGCCGCTGCCTTTTTGTCCGCTGTTTCCCCGTGGTGTCGTCTTGTTGGTCTATCAATACGTAGCGAAGCCGTGTTTCTGCTTGTTCAGCGTTTGTAGCTGCCAGATTATTCAAGGTAGCTGGCCGTGTCAGGCTGCGTGTCTTGGTCAGGAGGATAATGATAGTTCTTTCCTGCATCTTCTGGGCACGGGCCGACCTTATTTTGATGCCATATTTATCAGTAATCTGCACAATCCAATCCGCCAAAGGCTGCCAGAACGCATAGGGTTCTGGTAGTGCCTTGCCCGGTTGGTAGGGAATAGGAACAAATAACTTTTCAGGCAGATCATCTTCTTCTTCGAGCGACGCATTTTCCTTTTTCGCTTCGCGATGGCAGTAAAAAGCGAGTTGGATATTCATTATATTTTAGTGATTGGGTGACTTAAATATCTGTCGATAGCTCGCCCTAATATAGGGAAATGCACTGCCGTCAAACAGGTGCGGAAATTTTTGATAACAGGTTCTAATTGCATACAGCATACTATCCGCACTTTTATAACCCAAATCATCCGCAGCATCTTTTTTCACTTTATTTTTAATACGTAAAGCTTCTTCCACCTTGTGGAGATTATATAGGGTTAGCTCTTCTTCCCGGCTGTGGGGGAGGCTATTATTGGGTACATCTATGGAAGAGATATCCCGTGATTCTGCCTGGTGGCGTGCCATCTTGGGCATGGCAAACTGCTCCTGTATCTCGAAGGGCAGGCAAGCCACGTCGATGACTTGCTTTTGTTGAATCTTAAGTTGCAGCAGCATATAGTTAACTGTGTAGCGAAGCTCGCGAACATTACCCACCCAGTCGTAATGTAACAACAACTGTAATGCGCTTTGATCGATGGTGCGTTCATAGAGTAGTGTCGGCCCGAGGTAATGTTGCAGTATGGCCGGAATGTCTTCCCTGCGTTCCCGCAGGGGCGGCAGCACTACCGTGAGGGCTTTGAGCCGTTGAAACAGATCGGCCCGGAATATCCCTTTTTGCACGGAATTGGCCAGGTGTTGGTGGGTGGCGGCTACGATTTGCACGTCCAACTTTACATCCTTATCGCCACCTACCGGACGAATGACGCGATTTTCCAGAAAACGCAGTAATTTGATCTGGATATCGTGATTAATATCCCCAATTTCATCAAGCATCAGCATGCCACCGTTTGCCTGGCGGAAATAGCCCTCCACGTCGCGGGTAGAGCCAGTATATGCGCCTTTGACGCTGCCAAAAAGCGTACTTTCCAATAGGGTTTCCTGAATAGCTGATAGATTTACTGCAATAAAGGGCTTATCGCGCCGAATGCCCTGACGATGTAGAAAGCGGGCCGCCACTTCCTTGCCCGTGCCAGTTTCGCCGAGAATTAGTACCGTTACATTTGGTTCTTCCGAGACGACTTTTAGGGTCTGTTTAATAGATATAATGCGCGGGGATTGGCCGATAAACACATATTCCTGCTCCTCTTTTTCCGCAATCTGTTCCACTTTTGCCTTAAATTGCTTGTGCTCCTGCACCGTCTTACGCCACCCTAATGCCTTTTCAAAGACCTCTTTCCAATCCTCTCTTTTATAGTCGTCTTTGATCAAAAAATCGTTGGCACCCGCTTTTAGAGCTGCCCGGGCGGTACGCGCATCCGAGTCGTTGGTTACAATGATGATGGGTACATTCGGCCAGACCTGTTGAATTTGCGGAATTAATTGTAAGCCGGTCTTTTCTTTGCTGCTTTTATCCAACACCAGATCAAGTAATACTAAATCAATCGCATAGTCTTTTTCCAGAATGCGTTGTAGGTTTTCTACATCTTTGGCAAAAAACATATCGTAGTCGCGACTAAAAGCCGTTTTAAGGTGATCACGGTCTTCTTCATCGTCATCAACGATCAACAATTTACAGCGTCTTTTAATCTCGGACATGTGCTTCTACGATTAAGAGTTGTTGATAAAGGGCATTTGAAGAGACCAAGGTTTCTTCAATCCAAGTAGTGAGTTGATCGACGGATGGCTGGTTTTCAAAGTGTGCTTTTAACTGCACAGACAAGTTCTCTATTTTGGCAAACACATCGGCAAACGGCAGAGTTTCAAAATAAGGTCGATACGACTCCCAGCGCGTTAAAAAATTGTAGAAATGCTTGATAGGGCGGGCCGTAAAAATTTTCTCCCAAATCTCAGCGGGAGGAGTCCCAAAGGACAGCTCGTCCAGGTTCAGCACCAAACTCTTGTGCAGCTTGCCAAAAGATTCGCGTACGCTTTGATCAGGGTCGAAGCTAAGACTATGTCCGTCGATGAAACGTCGAAGTTTTTCCGCTACATCCACCCCGCCCGATCTGATGGGTGTCCATTTGGCATTGGCAGGGAGTGCATTACGGAATAGTTCGTGGGGGTCGTCAGGTAGAAACAGCAGATCGAAGTAATTCTGGGCAGCTCCTGGGGCGGTACCGATGATAATAAGTTTCATGGCGGGTATTTGCTGAGAAAAATATTTTTTCCAGACCGCTTCTACCGATAAATATCGCTCATTGCTCCAGTGAGGGGCGAAAAGCAAACATTCCAGGGGCATCTCCGCCACAGGTATGTGTTGATAGGCTTTGATCCGCAAGCCCCGTTCGGCCCAAAGATCATGTAAAGCCAAGGGGACCAAATTGGTCGGATGAGCAATGTAAGCAACGATGCGTTCAGGCATAAATATGATTACCTGGCAATGTATTCAACAACTTGATGGAGTCTTGGCGAACCTGCTGCAAGAGGCCTTTCAGGTGCTCGCGGTCGTCATTTTTGAGAGCCAGTTGCAGGGTGGTCAAGGTAGCACAGAAATCGTAGAAACGAGCATCAGCAGAAAAATTGGCCAGATAGACAGAAATTTTTTCCTCTATATTTTTGACTTGTCTGGTGTATTCCTCCAAACTGGTCACCGCCTCATTATAGACCAGGGGTTGTAAAGTAAGCAACACTGATTCGCACAAGTCATAGGTTTTTTCCTTGGGAAGCCGCTGGAAAAATTCCCAGACAAAATCAAAATGATCTTTTGTAATCAGGTGGTCACTTTTCTTAGCATAATGTAATTTATCTTTATCTACCGTCTTACCCCAGCTGCCATCTTCACCTAAAAGTCCAAACGGAGATTTTGGGCTGATATACAGGGCACTGTCTTTGAACTGAAAGGTGTTGACCTCACAGGTACAGCCAAGTTTCTTAACAATAGCCAGCAAATCGTTTTTATGCTCAGCCGAATATGTATGGGTGGTATGCAGATAGACTTGCGTTTTCTGTTCAAGGTTGGTACGGTGGGAGAGCAGGAACTCAATGTCTCGAATGGATTTTTCCAGCGCGGTCCTTGGTGTCCCCTGTGGGTCATAGGGTTCTTCTTTCATCAGACAGGGGTCTATACGAATAATACCGGCTTTTTTATCCTCCTCTATCTCCCAGACTGGTTCCCATACCCCCCATTCGCCATAATCAACTTCCTGCAACCGATCATCGCTATCTGGATCTCTCCATCTCCATACAATAATCATAAGTCTTTCAAATTGTTGAACAGATGCTTCATTCATGAGCCGAAAAGGACTTTAGTAAAACGATATTTTAATTCGAAATCATCTTTTTGCGTAGCACTGCCCTCTACTGCACTGAGCAGTGACTCAATAGAACGAAAAATAATATGTGGAATAAACGGTTTGTATTGTGCATTGCTTTTAAAAGTATTCCACCACTTAGAACGCCCGCGTCCGGAAGTGACCACTAAGATGAAATTATGTGGCAATTGATGGTTAGGCCAGAGTGGCAGCAGTTCTTTTTCCATAAATAGCCCAATATCGCCCTCGTGGTTGTTGTATTTATTTTGCAGCAGCCGCTCAATGAACGACAGGTGCATCACTAAGAAGTGACAATTTACGACAAATTTTTTGGTGATGTCATCTTCCCAGACATTCCGCCAACGGCGTTCGCTCTGGTGCGGTTCGTCTTCTCCACAAAATAGTATTTGTGCTTCATTCCTAAAAAACTGCGGTTCTCGGCCAGAGAGTCGCATCCGGTGTTGAATACGGCTATCTATAATACAAATACGGGTCACCATCATCTCGAACCATTCGGCAAAACGTTCAGCCGACATATCCTTCAGGTTCATTTTAGTCGTCTCGTTCAGGGGCGTAAAATAACGGTTCATAATACCGTGCTTGCGATACAGCAAAGCCTCTGGGCTGGTAAGCTCGCTGGCATGGGCATAGTGTAGCGTGGTGTAGGCTACTTCGTTCTCTATTTTATTCTTTAAATCAGCGAAGGAGATTGATTGGGCAATGGAAAAATCGGCTTTGCTAGACAATTTTTTGTCGGTAAAAAACCGCAACACCTCCTGGTGCTGCTTATCGAAAATTAGTAGCCCGGAATAGTTCTCTTTTTCATTTTTTAATACAAAAACAATCCGCTCTTCTTTTAGCCAGTAGCATAGCCATTCTTTATAGGCCTCAAACAACACCCGTTGCCTGCCCAGGGGCGTCTGTTCCTCCTGATGGGCTTGAATGAAGGCTCCGGGCGGCTTCGGTAAAGCCCGTAAAATACCGCTCTGTCGTAAGTTGGGTATCTGCGTATCATCCTGGGCATATACGATCCGAAAGCGAGTGGCATTCTCCCAAGGAGAAGCCTGCCTGGAATCAATCAAGACATCATGGCCTTTCCAGATGTAGAAGTACTTTTTAAGAAAACCTTCCTCTTCTTTAAAGTCGCGCAAATAGCTCCGTTGTGCGCGAAAATATCCCTCATTGCTCGCTACGTCAAATTGACCGCCAGGGGGCTTGATCTGAAATTCTTTATTGGTCTTCTTCGACGCTACCGCCGGGGTGATCCACGGGTAGAAGGCTTTATCGCGCTCCAACTTATCCACAGAGCCTATTTGCAGACCAATCCAGACCCGGCTGCCATTTTGTACGCTGGAAAAACTGCCGTTGAACAGCATGGCTGCACATACTTTATCCTGGCTATTGCCGCCGATATGGGGTTGAAAATCATTTTCACTGTCAATAATGTCGTTCCACAGGGCGTCGAATCGTCGCTTGATCAGGTAAGTGGGCCGTTTATTACTGTGGCCCGTTTTCTGCAGAGGAGTGGATAAGCCGAGCCATACGCCAATCCGATACAGTTCTCCATGCTGTCCTTTATCCAGGCTGGCGGGCTGGATAGCAATATGAAAGGTCAACCCCTCTTGCTGGGCATTGGCCAATTCCGGCCCCGTAAAATGTTTGATATTACGCAGTTCATTTTCAAAAATGTTGTACAAGGCGTGTTTACCCACCACGCCGCCCGGCAAAAATACGCGTAAGGAGCGGAGCCAAGTTTTTAAAGAAGCAAAATCAAGGCCCGGCTGGATAAAACGGCTCAACGGTTCCATTTCTGGATGTTTCCTATACCAGAGCCTATCCTCAACCCTGCCCTCGCCGATATCTACGTAACAATCGTCTTTCTCCCGGTCGTATTTATGATCTATCCAGTGTTCCAGATCAACAGTGGAGAGGCGCCCTTCGAATTCGATTTCAGGCGTAGTTATGAAGCCATCGGTCTGCCCCTCCGGCCGGTAAATGGTTACGTGCAGGTGTAGTTTGCGGATATCTTCCGATTCGACGATGGTGCCCAGGTAAAGAGCATTACAGGCAAAACCGTCCCATAACACGTCGAACATATCGGTCGTCAGGCCCCCCGGGTTCATATCACGCGTCAGGCCGCTCCAGAAGCCTCCTTTTTCCTGTAAAAACTTAAATAGCGGGTACAACTCCAGCGGGACAGGGCCATCGCGATTCACCAGATATGCGTATGTCTCTTCGTATTTCTCAATGTCTTTAAAGCGTGCGCTGTACGCATGGATCATGTTATGGATGATATTACGGGTTTCCTTCCGGGCGAATATTTCCGCTCGTTTGCTATATATCCAGGAGAGTGTCGTCAGGGCATGGGCACTGATGTTGTGGGCATAAGAATCGAGTAGCACGGTGATGACCGCCTGCCGAAGGACGCTTTTGTAACGGTCTATCATTATCTCCCGGTGTTGTTCTATCCGGGAAGTGAAATAGCGATAGTGCGTTGTATAATATTCTTGGTAATTTAAAATTCTTAGTATTGCGTTCGCTTTGTTTCCCCAGAAATCTTCATAAACAGGGTTAATCTCTTGCTTATCCTCATCATTAAATTTTTTTCCTACTCGCTCAACCGCCTTAGTTATACCTTCATTCAGATCATAGGTGGCCATTGAAAGGTGCCAGGAAAACATCACACCTTCGTATTCAATACTGAACCCTGCTATAAGATCTTTAATATTATCATCAATAGAATGAGCATCTTTAATATTGTAAAACTTTTCATGTCCACTGTTCTCATAGATAATATGGATTACTCCATCGATCTCTCCAAACTGAATCAATGGCACCGAAATAAAACGATCCTTGGTGATATCAAAATATTTGTTCAAAATAGGGTACTCATGTTTTTGATATTCTGTAAATTTTTCAGGGTCTATGAAGTATTTTTTTAAGGTTCCAGATACATAACATTTTTCAAATTCATTTGAATTTAAGTGTCTAAATTCATCAAATACCTCTTGAGATATTTTCATTTCAGCAACGCCATACGAATTATTTTCCAAAGAATTCCAGTGTTTCGCCAAGTAATCAGTTTGTTCCGATTTGCCCAGAAACTCTTGTTGCTTTTTTATTCCCTGATATGCGATATTATAATTAGAATCTGATACTTCCATCTTTTTATCTCTAGGTAGAGCAGTTATAAAAAGGGTGAATTTTTTCGGATTATCTATAAATACAAAGCGCTCTACTGCAGTATAAAGCCGATCATAAAGCCGATCAAAAAAATTCTCTTTTTCGGGAAGTCCAATAACTTCTCTAATTTCTTCCTGATTTCTAGGTTTTGTCATGTCTTAAGCAGATTTATTTAGCGCGTGTTGAAGTAGATAATTGTTTTAATTCGCAAATTGCTTAAACCGGACGGACAACCCCTTGGTCTCTAATGCATAGATTTTGCTTGTCAGTTCTGGGCGGCTATTTGCTTCATTTACTAATTTCTGACCATCCATATCTTCCTGCCAGGTTGAAATGGTGTGATAAAAACGATTATCGTAGGCTATTTCCAGCATATTCAACAGGATTTTACCACTTTGGAGGTCCGTATCAATGTATGAGCTGGCTAATTTAGCCAGGCGTTGAACAGCAGGAATAGCATAGTGAACCAGGGCTGGCTGCAAGGCACGTCTGACTTTAGCCTTTAAATCCGGGTGAAGTACTTTATACACTTTGCCTTGAAATCCAGCATCTTGCGATACGAAGATGAGTTTTTTGCGAAAATCACTTTCTAAGATGCTAAGAATAATATCATTTTCGTCGTCATTTTGCACCAAATGTATAAATGTAGGCAGGGTAACGTTCTTATTCCTAAGATCGCTAAAGGCATCCTGTATTGGTTTTGATTCAGTACGTAGTTCTACAGTATCAATATTATCATTAATAAATTGCGCGACATATCCAAAATAAGGAGCAAATTTTGTTACAACTATGCTATTATTTTCATCCAAACCTATCAAATCAGATATAAGCAGAGAAAACTGAGAAAATAGTTGTGCAGAGATAAGATTTACTCTTTTCAAGTAAGTCTCAAAAAATATTTCTTGATCGTCATTTAGCGAAAGGCCTTCCAGCAATGTTTTTTTCACAACGTGTAAGGTTGCTGTATCAATTACAGATTCTGCTGTAGTACCCATATCAGGCACACTTGAAAGCCCGCTTTTGAATGTACTATAGTCGTTATAATCCGCTTGCATTTGCTGTCCGGTTGTTACCAGCCGAAAAATGGTCTCTGTACAAGCAATAACTTTATTTACTGTATTATCATCATCAGCAAAATTATCCTTTATAAATTGATAAATAACTGATTTAAGACTATCTTTGGCATTTATATATTTGGAAATTTGCTCGGGGGTATTCACCCCATTCTTACCATCGAGTATATAATTATCATAGTATTGGCAGCTAATAATTAGTTCTGCCAGTACTGCCAGATGCGCAACCTTCGTTTCGTCTAATCGGTTGTTAGGAAGTGCGATCTCATTTTTCTGGCAATACTCTATTATGTATTCATAAGAGAAATAAACAAATTGTGCTCTTTGGCAAAGCCCGCTAAGTTTCTTTTGAGGTAGCCTTAAAATAAATGATTCCCAGTCGGCACTATAACCGGTATTACCATATATGGATTGCAGGATTTCTTTTTGCTTTTGCACCAAAAACTTGGCTGCTTTTTTTCGTTCGGGTACCATGATGTGATGCTTTTAGATTGTTTAATAATGTCAGGTGGATCATAGTTCGGTTTTATTAATGTGTCAATTAGTGTCATCAACCGATGGCAAAGGAAAGACACTTGGATTATTAGAATATGCTACCTATTCAATATTTGCGCCACCTCTTCAAATCATTGATTGTCAACAATATATACAAATGTATAAAAGAGTAAGTCAAAAAAAAATCGGCTAAATCCGAAATTTTATCGGATTTGGCCGAACGAAAAGATTTCATAAATGGGCACAATGCTATTCGCCTCAATCCACTTTCTTACTCTTTAGTCGCACACTACGCTGCGCATACTGCTCGGTATAGAAATAATAATACTTATTTTCCCAACCTAAACTGGCCATATCAGCCAGTAAGGAATGTGCTACATTTGTCTTGTCAGGAAATTTTTCTAACTGTTGGGCACACCAATTACTAATCGGCATAGCCTGCTCCACGATGGTTGGAAGCAAAAGATGGAAGACTTTTTTCGGGGAGCGTTGCAATATTTTCCGAAGTCCTGCCAAGGTATGGTCGGAGTTTTGTGCAAAAAACAATATTAATGGTAGCGACATTGTTCCATTTTTAAGGTCTGCAAAGGCATCTTGCAGATTTTTATCAACCGTTTCTGCAGGCATAAAGTCAATATTATCATTGACAATTTGTACAAGCAGCCCATAATTTCCCGCAAATCGCAAAATCCCCTCTTTTCCCGGTCCCATATAGCCCATCAACTGCATCACCACCTCAGCCAGCCGGATGAAGAGCGCAGCATTCGCCAAAAAGGCTCGCTGAAGGTAAAGGCTGGTGAAAGGAAGGTGCTGAGCAGGTAAGCCGAATTCTATTATTTTTTGTTCGAGCGACTCAAAGTCGGCGTACTGAAACAATGCCTCGAAGTCGGGGGCAAACTGGGTATCACGCGGTACGCCTTCCAGGAAACTTTGGTAGGTACCCCATTGCTTATCCATGCGCTGGGCCAGGTCCACACATTCCATGATCTGCTCGACCCGCTCCATAGCAAACCAGAGATCGTCGGCAGAAGCGTCTAAGCTGCGTACATAGCGATGTATAAATGACCGAAGCAGGTTGCCCGCTGTCAGATTATCATTGATCTGGTCATGGGTAATAACACCACCTTTGCCATCGAGGATCTGATTGTGGTAATAAGCGTGGGTAATGAGTGCTTCGGCCAGGAAAGGCAACTGGACTTCAAACAGGTGAGTTGACAAATCTGGACGTAAGGAAATACCTTCCAGGCTGGCCTGCTGCTTGATGTAATTGAATATTTTGAATATGAAATAACTTCGGATGCCAACCGTAGACATACGCCTGTCTAGCAAAGAAAACACGCCTTTGTCCATATTGGTATTCCAAAAAACATGGAGTGACAAGGTTTTATACTCTTTGCGGAGGGTTTTTCGGAGCGCATTCATTTCTCGGGTGCGTTCCTTAGACATCTGGCTGGCTATTGTTGCCGCAAGTTATCGGGAATTTTATGAAAAAAACAATGCCTGACGGGAAGTTTTTCCGGAAAAGATCAAAATTCCACGGCGACTGTCTCGACAAGGCCGTTTTCTACGACCAGCAACCGCTCTACGGAGAAGGCCATGCGAGGAGCAATGTCGGTATCGCAAACCACAAAGGCAGGTTGCAAAAGGGGATTTTTTAGGCGCAACAGGAAGTATTTGATTTGCCATAAATAGGCACCGCAGTCGTCTATCTGCTCTACTCCCCGCAGCAGCAGGATACGATGCTGCCCAAGGACCGCCAGTAATAGTTGTAAGCGTAATCGGTTCTGCACATCCAAGTCAACCATCCTTAGGCCAGCGACCTCACCGAGAGCAAAACCACTTAACCAAGTCTGTAAGGAGTGCTTCTGCAATGGGATACACGATAACTGCTGGCTAACGTATTGCCCCATTGGTTGGCAAAATGCCGGGTCTTGTTGGGCGAAAGTATCAGTAAAAACGATTTCTTTGAGGTAGGTACCCGTAGTAGGCAAGGGCTTAGAGGCATGATTTAAACTAAAATCCAGTGCTTCCACGGCAATATCTTCACTGATCACCTGGAGGATTTCCGCAGGTTTCACCACAATAGAACCGTATGACAATATATTACCCATGATCGAATGTGCATTGCTTAAATATAATATTGGGAGTTTTGTTTTATTTCGTTTCAGGTAGATACCCGTTGATACTTCATGCGCTGTTTAATTCTGATTATCAAAAAATATGCCAAATAAAATTTTAGGGTTTTTTTCATTTATTTGGTTGTTAGGGGTATCTACTGCTCATATTGGGGGTGATTAATCATGGAATATGTCAGCAATCTGTCATTTGTGCAAAAAGTATGCCTAAAGAATGATTAACAAACAACTGCTTGATTATCAATTATTTATTAAATAAAAGGGATTGGAATCCGAAAAATTTTGGCCACTGCCCGAACATTTTTATTATATATACGAACTTTCCTATTGAGGTGGCTCGGCTCAATACCCACCGCTCAGCCAAAGGTCTATCATCGTCAGGATGACCACCAGTACCTGCCACCACTACTATCACGCTTGTCTTGCCGCCGCCGGTATCCTTTTTCCTCCCGCCAACGCTGATAGCAGTCTTCCTGCTCAGAAATACTTAGGTAAGTAGGCGGGCAAAATTAATTGAGGTTATTTTTGTCATAACTGGCTGATTATCATTGCCTATTTGCCTTTTGCAATTTTGCTTATTTACTTATCGGTCGAGGTACGGCTTATGATTGGATGAATAAACATGATGGTCGTGGTTAAACGCTAAAAATTGCCCTTACCTGCCCCCACTCACCAAATACACTACCGCAATAAAAACAAAAACGATCATCAAGCACCCACCGCCATTATTTCCTCCTCCGAGTCTCCGGCGCTCGTGCTCTTCCAGTCGCAACTGATAAAAGCGTTCCTGTTCGTGAAAATCCGAATATGAATTCTGGCGTAAAGAATAGTTCGTTTTATATCCTGAATTATAGCGGCCATACATTGCAAAGCCAACGAGCAAAACGAGAGACAAAGATTCCATAACGGAGCAATTTAAAGGGTGAACAAATAAGCGGTTTAGCCTATTTATTCAATAAATGCTCCAAAGGAATTTGATATTGATAATCAATTAGTTGCGAGAATAATCATCCTAATTTTCCGAAATATAAACTATAAAAGCCGAAAATTTTTAGGATAACGACCGGCTTTTTC
>Ga0105048_10007747_pt1 | contig 17249 bp, 28 predicted proteins | sample MAT05_FD_78382 | JGI IMG/M metagenome (GOLD analysis project Ga0105048, IMG submission 78382) | Freshwater microbial communities from Lake Fryxell liftoff mats and glacier meltwater in Antarctica - MAT-05 | ecosystem: Environmental > Aquatic > Freshwater > Ice > Liftoff microbial mat | place...
CGACAAGAATTCACAGGAGCAGTTCGAAATCCGGACGCATAAACGGTTGATCGATGTGCTCGAGCCGAGTGGCAACACGATCCGGGCGTTGATGCGCCTGAATCTGCCAGCCGGTGTCGATATCGAGATCAAGTTGTAGTAGGGAATTTTGGAGCAATTGCCGGGGGAAACCGAATGCGGGTGACTTCCGGCAAACGATTCGAAATAGATGAGCATCACGCTCTGAAGGCGGTCGCGGCCGGTTCGGCTGACGCCGCGTCCTGATGAGACAGGGGAGAGCCAATGATCCAGGGAATGGTCGGACGCAAACTGGGAATGTCCCAGGTATTTGACGAATCGGGTGTCGTCCATCCGGTGACCGTCATCGAATGCGGACCGAACGTGGTAACTCAAATTCGTACTGCTGAGAAGGATGGCTACGAAGCGGTACAGGTTGGATTTGGAATCGATAAGCGGTTGAACAAACCCGAGCAGGGCCATCGCAAAGCGAGCGGATTTATGTCCGATACGCTGCGCGAAGTGAAGGCGGACGACGTCTCGGAGTTTGAAGTTGGTCAGCAGATCAATGTCGATGCGTTCACAGCGGGCGATATTGTGGATGTGACCGGCACTTCCAAGGGACGCGGTTTCTCTGGTGGAATGAAGCGGCACAATTTCAGCGGCGCCCAGAAGACGCACGGACAGTCGGACCGTTGGCGCGCGCCGGGTTCGATTGGTGCGAGCGCAACGCCTGGTCGCGTGCTTAAGGGCATGAAGATGGCGGGCCATTACGGGTCAGCACGAGTCACGATTGAAAATTTGACAGTAATCCGGGTTGATACAGAGCGCAATTTGCTCCTCGTACAAGGATCGGTTCCCGGGCCGAACAAGGGCATTGTCATCGTCCGTCGCGCGATGAAGGGCAAGAGCTAACAGCTGCGGACGGACGGACATTCGCGGGGTCGGTAACGAGACTCGGTAGTACGCCGGGCTCGCCTGTATAGAGGAGTAGCGCAACGATGCAGATCGATGTGCATAACACAGCCGGTGAAGTCGTTGGGCAAGTAGAGCTCGACGAAACGGTATGGAACATAGAGCCAAATATCGCAGTCATGCACCAGGCGTTGCTCATGCAGCAAGCGAATCAGCGCCAGGGTACGCATGACACCAAAACGCGCTCCGAAGTACGGGGCGGAGGCAAGAAGCCGTGGCGCCAGAAGGGAACCGGCCGTGCGCGGCAGGGTTCGACCCGAGCTCCACAGTGGATTGGCGGCGGCGTGGTGTGGGGTCCGCATCCGCGGAAGTACACCCAGCGCATGCCGTTGAAGATGCGCCGGCTGGCAATTCGGTCCGCACTTTCAGCCAAGGTTCGCGATGAGCGCGTCACGGTCATCTCCGGTCTGAGCGAGATCGCGCCGAAGACCAAAGAGATGAAGGTGATCATCAACAAGTTGCCTGAGTCCCGGTCCATCCTCATTGTGAAGGCGGGCAAGGACGAGGCAGTCGACAGAGCTGCCGGGAATCTCGAGAACGTGCGAACGATTCTCGCCTCGTATCTCAACGTTCGAGATGTCCTCAAGTATGAGCGCCTGATTGTCAGCCAGGATGCGCTGAGTGTCATCGAAGGATTGTGGGCTCTCCCGGCCGATCGGCGTGAGCCGAGTAGCTGGAAGCTTGCGCGGCTTGCCGCCCGAGCGGAAACGGAAGAGGGGGCCTAACATGGCAGAACTTCGTCTTGAGGACGTGATCCGTCGCCCACTGATCACCGAAAAGAACACCATGCTGATGGAGATTGGCCAATACACGTTCGAGGTCGATCCCGAAGCCAATAAGATTCAGATCAAGGCAGCCGTTGAATCGACATTCAATGTGAAGGTGAAAGCCGTCAACACATTGAATGTAAAACGGAAGACCCGTTCCCGAATCGCCAGCCGCCGTGGAGGTCGTATCACTGGATACGAACCGTCCTGGAAGAAGGCAATCGTCACGTTGCAGCCGGGAGACCGGATCGACCTCTTCGAACAGGTCTAAGCAAGGAAAGCGAGCAGGAGAACCTAGCAATGCCTATTCGTAAGTACAAGCCGACATCACCTGGTCGACGATCGATGAGCGTCAGCACCTTCGAGGAGATCACAAAGAAGGATCCCGAGAAGAGTCTGATCGAGCCATTGAAGAAGAAGGCCGGCCGGAACAACAGAGGTCGTATCACGACCCGGCACCGTGGTGGCGGCGCGAAGCGCTTCTATCGAATTGTTGACTTCAAGCGAAACAAGACGGGAATTCCGGCGCGGGTTGCCGCGATCGAGTACGACCCAAACCGCTCCGCTCGCATCGCACTGCTCTTCTACGTCGATGGCGAGAAGCGGTACATGTTGGCTCCGGTTGGTTTGAAGGTGGGCGATAACGTCATCTCCGGACCAGAATCACCGATCCGAATTGGAAATGCGCTGCCGCTGCGGAACATCCCAACCGGTACGCAAATCCACAACATCGAACTTCGTCGCAACAAGGGTGGACAGCTCGTCCGCTCCGCTGGCGCCGGGGCGCAGTTGATGGCGAAGGCCGAGGACTACGCGCAGGTTCGTATGCCGTCTGGTGAAGTCCGCCGCATCCACCTGGATTGTATGGCGACGCTTGGCCAGGTTGGTAATGTCGACCATGAAAATATCGAAGTTGGTAAAGCCGGTCGAACGCGACACATGGGCTTCCGGCCGACCGTTCGCGGTTCTGTCATGAACCCTCGTGACCATCCTCATGGTGGTGGTGAAGGCAAGGCCCCCATCGGTGGACAGCCGAAGACCAAGTGGGGCAAACCTGCTTTCATGCGGACCCGAAGGAACAAGCGGACGGATTCGATGATCGTTCGACGCCGACCTGCGAACAAGGGTCGACGGAAGTAGGCCATCAGCTGTCAGCTTTCAGCTTTCAGCATTGAGTGGAAGTCGATCAGGACGCCTGAGGAGAATTGGCCCAGGCGCAATCAGAAGAAACTTAGCTGACGGCTGAATGCTGAAGGCTGGAAGCTTGTCCGGAGGACAATATGGGGAGATCATCCAAAAAGGGACCCTATGTCGATCTGAAGCTGCGGCGGAAGATCGAGATCATGAACCGCGGCAATGACCGTCGCGTTGTTCGGACCTGGGCGCGCGCGTGTACCATTTTCCCGGAAATGGTTGGGCACACGGTGGCCATTCACAATGGCCGACAGCACGTTCCGATCTATGTCACCGAGAACATGGTGGGTCACAAACTCGGTGAGTTCGCGCCGACCCGGACCTTCCGCGGTCATGGGAAGGATGCTGATCGCAAGGGTCGTCGGTAATCCGACGGCGTTCGCGAACAGCGAAGGGAGATTAGAGCGCGATGGAAGTGACAGCAAAACTCGGACGAGTCCGAGTCTCCCCACGCAAGGCGCGTCTCGTCGTGGACGCGGTTCGTGGCAAGCGGGTTCTCGAGGCACAGCAGATTCTGCGCTTCATCCCGAACAAGACTGCGGTTGAGCTGGAGGGACTGATGAAGTCCGTTGCAGCGAATGCCGAGAACAACTATGACCTCGATCCGGAAGATCTCTGGATCAAGGAGATCTTCGCGGATGAAGGTCCGACGATGCGGCGCTTCAGAGCGAAGGCTCGCGGTCGTGTCGGACGAATCAACAAACGAACGTGCAGCATCACGGTCATCGCGGAAGATCGGGGAGGCCGGTAAATGGGTCGTAAAGTCAATCCAGTCGGCTTCCGTCTGGGCATTGTGAGCGAGTGGGAATCCAAGTGGTTCGCTGAGAGGAATTACACCGATCAGCTGCACGAAGATATCAAGATTCGCCGCCTTGTCATGAAAGAGCTGACACGAGCAGGAATCTCGAAGATCGAGCTTGAGCGGTCTGCCAACAAGGTCGATGTCACCCTTCACACGTCGAAGCCGGGCATCGTGATTGGAAAGCAGGGCGCGAATGTCGAGCGCATCCGGCAAATGCTGGAAAAGAACATCAGCAAGAAGGTTCACCTGAAGATCGAAGAGATCAAGGTGCCGGAAGTCGATGCTCGTTTGATCGCGGAAAGCATTGCTGAGCAGATCGCTCGCCGCGTGGCGTATCGCCGTGCGATGAAGCATGCCGTTCAGCAGGCAATGCGACGTGGCGCCAAGGGTGTCAAGATTCGTCTCTCAGGTCGGCTCGGTGGAGCCGAAATGAGTAGAACTGTGGTCGAGATGGACGGTCGAGTGCCTCTGCACACGATCCGCGCCGCGATCGATTACAGCATTGTTCATGCGCATACGACCTACGGACGCATCGGCGTCAAGGTCTGGGTCTATAGCGGAGACGTCATTCCGGAGCGTGGACCGGTGACGGAAGCCACGTTGACGGCGGATCTCGCCGCGACACCGGCGGACTAGCGCTTCGCATCATCTGATTCGGAACATCGGAACAGGAGACCGTTGACATGTTGATGCCGAAGCGGACGAAGTACCGCAAGATGATGAAGGGCCGCATGACAGGCAAAGCCTATCGCGGTTCAGACATCGCGTTCGGTGAGTTCGCGTTGCAGGCGATGGAACCGGCCTGGATTTCCAGCCGCCAGATCGAAGCCGCTCGCCGATCGATCACCAACTATTTGAAACGTGGTGGTAAGGTCTGGATTCGGATCTTCCCGGACAAGCCAGTAACCCAAAAGCCCGCGGAAACGCGGATGGGTTCCGGCAAAGGCAATCCGGAGTACTGGGTGGCCGTTGTAAAACCAGGGCGAATTATGTTCGAGATCGCGGGTGTGCCTGCGGATCGAGCAGAAGAAGCTCTGAAGCGCGCCGCGATGAAGATGCCCATGGACTGCAAGTTTGTGGTCAAACAGGTCATCGGGACAGCGGCCAATGAAAATGAGGAGGACGCGGCGTGAAAGCGACTGAGCTTCGCGCGCTAAATGAAGTGCAATTGAGCGAACAGCTCGATGAATTGCACTCCGAGTGGCGCAATCTCCGCTTCCAGGAAGCAATTGGCAAGCTAACCGCGACGTCGCGTATTCGGGAGATCCGCAAGGAAATCGCCCGGATCCACACGATTCGGACGGAGCGCGAAATCGACGCGGCGTTGCGGGCATCCCTGTCGGCAAGTCGCGGTGCGAACTAGGCTAGCGAGGAAGACCGAGGATGGCTGAGATCAACGCGACCGTTGCAAGCGGAGATGTGGCCGTACAGTATGACGGCCAACCGCCCAGAACCCAGAAGGTCGGGCGAGTGGTAAGTGACAAGATGGACAAGACCGTAGTTGTCGCCGTGGATTATGTTCGCCGACATCCGCTGTATCACAAACGGATTACTCGGACGAGCAAGTTCCAGGCGCACGATGAAAAGAACGAATGCAAAGCTGGTGACATCGTTCGGATTGAAGAGTCACGGCCGCTTTCGAAGAACAAGCGCTGGGTTGTCCGTGAAATCCTGGAGCGCGCGGTCCAGGTCTAGTTGAAAAGCCGGTCAGTAGTCGCGAAGTGTTGATACCTGGCCGGGGTGCGTGAGGGACGAAGCAGTGATCCAGCAGGAATCGCGACTTAAGGTCGCGGACAACAGCGGAGCGAGAGAGATCTTGTGCATCCGCGTTCTCGGCGGTTCGTCACGAAAGTACGGAACCGTTGGTGATGTGATCATCGCCGCAGTGAAGCAGGCGCAGCCGAACGCCGGTGTGAAAAAGGGCGATGTCGTACGCGCCGTGATCGTACGGACGGCGCAGGAGTATGGCCGGCCGGATGGCAGCCATATAAAGTTCGATGACAATGCAGCGGTGCTGATCAACGCGCAGGGTAACCCGCGCGGAACCCGTATCTTCGGCCCAGTCGGCCGTGAATTGCGGGAGAAGCAGTTCATGCGCATCGTTTCACTCGCTCCGGAAGTGCTCTAAAAGAGCGCCCGGCCGAGCGAAAACAAGAGGAAGGCGGAGACGCGATGCGAAAAATTCGGACTGGTGACGAGGTCATCGTGATCAGCGGACGCAACAAGGGTCAGCAGGGTAAGGTTCGATTGAACCTGATCTCGGAGGATCGGGTTGTGGTCGAGGGCGTGAATATCGTCATCAAACACATCAAGCGCGGTCGCGCGCGACAGGCGGGGCGAATCGAAGTCGAGGCGCCTCTGCATATTTCGAATGTAATGTTGCTCGACCCAGACACCAAGCAGCCGACCCGCGTCGGGGTGCGCAAGGGTGCGGATGGTAAGAACGAGCGCTATAGCAAGAAAACCGGAAAAACGCTACCGCGCCCGACCGTTGATTAAGAATTGCGACAACTGGTAATGGAGCGGGCGGCCTGAGCGTCGCAGCGACGACAGACCAGGCGGGATCGCCTTGAATCGTAGACACGTACAGCTGGGAGACTTTGGCGATGGCCAGACTTCGAGACAAGTACCGCGAAGACATTGTGCCGGCTTTGATGTCGGACTTCGGGTACGACAATGTTATGCAGGCTCCGAAGCTCACGAAGATTGTCATCAATATCGGACTAGGCGAAGCAGTTCAGAATGCGAAGGCCGTTGATGCTGCGGTTAACGATCTGACCTTGATCACCGGCCAAAAGCCAGTGGTCACGCGAGCCAAGAAATCGATTGCGGCGTTCAAGCTTCGTGAGGGTATGCCGATTGGTGCAATGGTGACATTGCGGGGGGATCGGATGTATGAGTTTCTGGATCGCCTGGTAGCGGTTTCGCTGCCGCGTATCCGAGACTTCCGCGGGGTTTCGCCGAACTCGTTCGACGGGCGCGGCAATTACACGCTCGGTGTTCGTGAGCAGATTCTGTTCCCGGAAATCGATTACGACAAGATTGACAAGACGCGCGGTCTCGAAATGAGTTTCGTGACCACCGCGCGGAATGATGAAGAGGGGCGACGATTGATGACGCTCTTCGGAATGCCCTTCGCCAAGAAGGAATCATAGGGAGAGCCATCGATGGCAAAGAAATCGTGGATGGTCAAGGCGGCGAAGCCAGCGAAGTTCGAAGTTCGCCAGGTCAACCGGTGCAAACTTTGTGGACGAAGTCGCGCGTACATGCGCAAGTTCGGCGTCTGCCGGATTTGTTTCCGTGAACTGGCCTCCGAAGGCAAGTTGCCCGGAGTCACGAAATCGAGCTGGTAGTTCTTCCGCATAGTGACCGATATGTTGTCGGACGGAGACGTTGCGCATGAGTGTTAACGACCCGATCAGCGATATGCTGACGCGGATCAGGAACGGCGGGCTGGCTCGCAAGGCGGACGTGACGATGCCATCCACAAAGGTGCTCGTTGCGATCGCGAAGATTCTCAAAGATGAGGGGTACATTGGCGGCTTTGAGGTCATCGAAAAGATGCCCCAGAGCGTGCTGAAGGTCTCCCTGCGGTATGGCGCAGACAAGCGACACACCATCCGAGAGATTCGTCGTGTCAGTAAGCCGGGTCTGCGGGTTTATGCAGGCAAAGACGCGATTCCTCGCGTCAAGAGCGGTCTCGGGATCGCAATTGTAAGTACACCGGAAGGTGTTTTGACGGGCTACGAGGCTCGTCGCCGAGGAATCGGTGGCGAGGTGTTGTGCACGGTCTTCTAGCCGCGCGAACGCACGCCGGTGCGGAGCACGGGCGGAGGAAGGTCTGATATGTCTCGAATCGGACTTCGGCCGATTACGGTCCCCAACGGGGTCGATATCGTTATCGGCGAGGATAATCACGTGTCGGTCAAGGGTCCGAAGGGATCATTGGCTGCCTCGTTCAGCCCGGATCTGAGTATTGTCCGTGATGCTGGGATCATTACGGTGACCCGACCGAGCGATGCTCGCGAGCATCGCTCACTGCATGGGCTCACCCGTACGTTGCTCAACAACATGCTTGTTGGCGTGACGGACGGTTTCCGCAAGAACCTTGAGATCTCCGGCGTCGGTTACCGCGCCGCGATGGATGGCAAGGATCTCGTATTGAGCCTTGGGTATTCGCATCCGGTGCGCATCGTTGCCCCAGAAGGCATCTCGTTTGCGCTGGATGGTTTGACCAAGGTCTCAGTGAGCGGGTTCGACAAGCAACTCGTCGGAGAAGAGGCAGCTCGAATCCGACGCAAGCGTCCGCCTGAACCCTACAAGGGCAAGGGAATCAAGTACGAAGGCGAGGTCATTCGCCGCAAGGCTGGTAAGACCGGTAAGGCGAAATAGGCTGGAGTCGGCATGAGCCTGGCGCACGCTAAGCGGATAGTTTCCGTCCCGGCGGCGCCCCACCGGGCCGAGTGGAGAGTACGATGCGACTAAAGTTCCGAAAGAAACTGGATCAAAGACAGCGACGTCAAAAGCGTGTGCGCGCCAAGGTGAGCGGCACGCCGATTCGTCCGCGGCTGAATGTGTTTCGGTCATCGGCACACATTTATGCGCAGGTGATTGATGACATCGCCGGTCACACGCTTGTCTCAGCTTCGGATCTTGAAACCGAAGTGGTGCAGATCGCGGGAGATGGCGCCGCAAAGTCGGCTCGCGCAAAGGCAGTCGGCCAGGTGATCGCTGAACGAGCAAAAGCAGCTGGCGTCAACTCGGTCGTATTCGACCGTGGGGGCTTCCTGTACCACGGCCGGGTTAAGGCTGTGGCCGATGGTGCTCGCGAAGCAGGATTGGATTTCTAGTCCGAACTGGCGCGCCATGCGGGTGTGCGGGTTTGACGAGCGGAGCGAAGAATGGATCGAGAAGAGCGCGGACCGCGACGACGTTCCGACGGAGAAGGCTCCGAGTTTGAGGAACGAGTCGTTCAGATAAATCGAGTTTCGAAAGTAGTCAAGGGCGGCCGGCGCTTCAGCTTCGGTGCGCTGGTGGTTGTTGGTGACGGCAAGGGTCGGGTTGGCGTCGGAATGGGCAAAGCGGGCGAAGTTCCGGATTCCATCCGGAAGGGCGTCGATGCTGCCAAGAAGTCGATGATCCTTGTTCCCCTGACTGGCGGCACGATTCCTCACGAGATCACTGAGCGCTTTGGCGCATCGACCGTATTCTTGAAGCCGGCAGCTCCCGGTACTGGCGTTATCGCCGGTGGTGGAGCGCGTGCCGTGCTTGAGGCAGCGGGTGTCAAGGACGTTCTGACGAAGGCCCATGGCAGCAGCAATCCGGTCAATGTTGTGCGAGCAACGCTTAAGGCACTGCAGGCACTCGAGTCTGCTGATTCCGTGTCGGCTCGACGACGTCTCGGACGACCGATCCGCCGAGCGATGGCATCGAACGTTGTTGGCGCGGCGGTTGTTCCTCGACCGGTTCAGGGCGGGACAGCAGTTGCTGAGCGCCCGGCACAGGGCGGACGCAACCGAGGCGGCCAGGGCGGCGGCGGTGGTCGCGGTCCCCGAAGGAGTGATAACGCGTGAGCGAAGAGCAAGCCATCAGAGGCCGGATCAAAGTGACTCTGGTTCGGAGTACGATTGGCCGACCGAAGAATCAGGAATTGACCGTGCGCGCCCTTGGGTTGCGCAAGCTCCATTCGTCAGTGGAATTACCGGATACCGACTCGGTTCGGGGCATGGTGACCAAGGTGAATCATCTGGTCGATGTGCAAGAAGTCGAGGAGTAGGCGTCCGTTCCCTGGTCTGCCGCCAATGGGCGGGGAAGCCTGGGCCGATTGGCGCAGAGGGATGAATTAGGCAATGCCATTCAACTTGAATGATCTGGTGCCAAACGAGGGCTCCAACACAAAGCGCAAGCGCGTCGGCCGTGGTACCGGTAGCGGACATGGCAAGACCTCTGGTCGTGGTACCAAGGGTCAGAAGTCACGTTCCGGACCGGGCGTTCGGGCGGGATTCGAAGGCGGGCAGCTTCCAATTCAGAAGCGAATGCCGTACAAGCGCGGTTTCACGAACATCTACAAGGCCGATTGGGAAGTTGTGAACATCGGCTCACTGGAAGAGTTCGGAATTACTGGCGCGGTCACACCGGAAACACTGTACGAGCGCGGAATCATTCGCGGTCTCGAGTTCCCGGTGAAGATTCTCGGTGCTGGTGAACTCACCGGCGCGGTACAGGTTTCGGCTCACGCCGTGTCTGAATCCGCCAAAGAGCGCATCGAAGCTGCCGGTGGATCAGTGACTTTGATCGAACGAACTGACCGTTGGGTAACTGCGCGACCGCGAAGCCGCAAGCTTCCGATCAACAGCGAACTCAAGCAGGCCGGATTCGGGAAGGTCGGCGGGCCAACGAGCCGGGACGACTTTTCCTGAGACTGGAATAGGGAGCGATCGTTATGCTCGAAGCCGTAGTCAACGCGTTTAGGATCCCGGATCTTCGCAGGAAGATTCTGTTCACGCTTGCAATGCTGGTGATCTTTCGTTTTATCGCCAGTATTCCGGTGCCGGGTGTCGATCGCTCAGGTCTCGCCGATTACATTGAGAACAACCAGCTTCTGGGAGTTCTCAATCTCTTCTCCGGAAGCGGATTGAAGAACTTCTCGATCGTCGCGCTGGGGGTGTATCCGTACATCACCGCTTCGATCATCATGCAGCTCATGACCCCGATCATTCCGAAGCTCAACGAGCTTTCGAATGAAGGTCAGGGCGGGCGGAACAAAATCAACCAGTACACCCACTGGTTGACGGTGCCGCTGGCGTTTCTCCAGGGGTACGCGCACGCTCTTCTCTTTTCTCGCACCACCGGCGATAATGGTGAGCCGCTGCTCTCAGGTTTCGGACTTTTCAATAACGACACTGCCATTCCAACCCTGGCAATTCTGCTCTCGATGACCGCCGGCACGATGTTGCTGGTATGGATTGGCGAGCTGATCACCGAAAACGGTATCGGAAACGGTATCTCGATCATCATCTTCGGTGGCATTGTCGCGAGCCTTCCAGCGTCGATCGGGCAGCTGATCACTGGCAACTCCACGCAGGACAATTTCATCGGAATCGTCTTCTTCGCGATCATCGCGCTGGTGACCGTTGTGGGCATCGTGTTGATCAATGAAGGTCAGCGTCGCATTCCCGTTCACCATGCCAAGCGGATTCGTGGCGGTCGGCAGTACGGTGGCAACACGACCTTCATTCCCCTTCGCGTCAACTCGGCTGGCATGATTCCGCTGATCTTTGCGGTCAGCATCATGGTCTTCCCTGGAATGGTTGCGAACTTCCTTGCGAGTTCGAGCAGACAGGGTGTGCGCGATTTCGGTGGCACCCTGACCAGACTCTTCAGCCCGAATAGCGTGCAGTACAACATCATCTATTTCCTGATGGTGGTTGGTTTCACATACTTCTATACGATGGTCATTTTCCAGCAACAGAAAATTCCAGAAAATCTCCAGCGACAAGGCGCCTTCATACCTGGAGTGCGCCCCGGCAAGAACACGGCCGTCTATCTGATGCGCGTTCTGACGCGAATCACCCTGATCGGTGCGCTCTTCCTGGGATTAGTGGCGATTCTTCCATTCATTGCCGCGCGGATCACTGGAGTGCAAACGTTGCTGCTCAGTGCCACGTCATTGCTCATCGTGGTCGGTGTGGCTATTGACACGATGCGCCAGCTTGAAGCACAGCTGATGATGAGGAATTACGAAGGCTTCATCAAGTAGCGAGATTAGTCGCGGCGCGGAGTGTTTGACGCACTCACTGCGTTTCCAGGACCGAAGGCATCTAATGCACGTTATTTTGATGGGCGCACAGGGCGCGGGCAAAGGCACGCAGGCAGAGAGAATCGCTCCGCAGTTTGATCTGCTTCATCTCTCGACCGGTGAGCTCTTCCGCGCGGCAGTGAAACACGAAACCGAACTGGGTGTGCTGGCGAAGGGGTTCCTCGACCGCGGTGAGCTCGTTCCAGATGAGGTCACGATCGGTATTGTGGACGCCAGACTTCAAGAGGTCGCTTCGGGAGCCATTGCGAAGTGCGGAGCACTATTTGACGGCTTTCCGCGAACCCCCGCACAGGCTGAAGGATTGGATCGGGCGTTAGCATCCCGAAACGATCACATCGCCGCGGTCATCGAGATTCGGGTGCCTCGGGAAAAGTTGATCGTCCGGCTATCGGGTCGCCGTGTGTGCCCATCCTGCGGGGCCACCTATCACCTCGAGTTCAACGCACCTCAAGTTGAAGGTGTTTGCGATCGATGTGGTTCGGCGCTTGTTCAAAGACCGGACGACACGCCTGACGCCATTGCGCGACGGCTCGACATCTACTTTGCCCAAACGGAACCACTGCTCAATTACTACGATTCACGTGGATTGTTGAAGCGGGTGGATGGCGATGGCGAGATCGACAGTGTAACGGACGCCATAGTGTCGGCACTTATTTCCGCAACCGTCAATCAGGGAACCTGAAACAACTCATGGCAGTTTCAATCAAAAATGCACGCGAAATCGAGAAGATGCGTTTGGCTGGCGGTGTTGTTGCCGTCGTGCATCAGCGCATCCAGGAGGCAATTGCTCCTGGATTGACGACGCGGGATCTCGATGACATTGCGCGGGATACCTTCCGCGAAATGAATGCAGAATCGCTCTTCCTCGGTCATCACGGTTTCACCGGGCGGATTTGTGCGTCGATCAACGAAGAAATCGTGCACGGCATCCCCGGCAAGCGCGTGCTTCGGGATGGAGACATCATTTCGGTTGACGTCGGAGCTCGGGTTCAGGGGTATTGCGGCGATTCTGCGTGGACGTATGGGGTTGGCTCGATCGATCCGGCCGCTGCGGCGCTTCTCAGGGATACTGAGGGCTCTCTTTATGCCGGTGTCGCCCAGGCGCGCGCAGGGAATCGACTAGGTGCGATCGGACACGCGGTCGAGGAGTATGCGCTCGCTCGCGGATACGGTCTCGTTCGTGAATATGGCGGTCATGGTATTGGGCGCAAGATGTGGGAAGACCCGCATGTGCCGAATCATGGCGATGCGAACAAGGGTGTACTGCTCCGGCCGGGAATGACATTGGCGATCGAGCCAATGTTGAATGCCGGCGGAGATGCGACTCAGGTGCTGGAAGATGGATGGACTGTGATCACGCAGGACCACACGTTGTCTGCACATTTCGAGCATACGGTGGTCATTACAACTGGTGAGCCGGAAATCTTGACGAAACGACTGGCAGCGGTGGTACACTAGCCATTCCGGCGGATGGTATTGCCATGCGCCGTTCCCGTGTGTCATCGCGCTGGTCGTTGTGATTCGCGGGCTGGGTATCAAAGACCCGCGTAGCGGACTCGATGACGAAGTTCGCGGGAGAGGAAAAAAGCAGGATGAAGGTATCGGCGTCGGTCGTTCGACGATGTGAGCGGTGCAAGATCATTCGTCGTAAGGGTGTGGTTCGCGTTATTTGCACGAACCCTAAGCACAAGCAGCGACAGGGTTAGGCACTTCGCATCGTATCCCGGGACAAGGGGACTTAGCAGATGGCGAGAATCGCGGGTGTAGACCTGCCGCGAGAGAAGCGTGTCGAGATTGGGCTCACCTATATTTATGGGATCGGGCTTCATACAAGTCAGGGATTGCTCGAGCGGACCGGGGTTAACCCGAATACGCGCGTGCGGGATCTGACAGACGACGAAGTTAATCGCTTGCGAGACGTAATCGACAAGGAGATGCGCGTCGAGGGTGACCTGCGGCGTGAAATCTCGATGAACATCAAGCGTTTGATGGACATTGGATCGTATCGTGGTTTGCGACATCGGCGCGGGATGCCGGTCCGCGGTCAGCGAACGCGCACCAATGCGCGAACGAGACGCGGTCCTAAACGGGCCATCGGTGTGGGCAAGAAGAAGAAGTAATTCGTGAGGTAATGCGGGCCCGGTCGCGTATTGCGGCCGGGCTACCGCTGTCTAGAGAGGCAAGAGGCAGAGATGGCAGAGCGGAAACGCGGTGGAGCCGGACAGGGCAAGGGCAAGACGCGCATTCGGCGTCGAGACCGGAAAAACGTTCCTCGTGGACGTGCGTATATCCAGGCCACGTTCAATAACACAATCGTGACCCTGACCGACCCTGCGGGTAGCGTGATCTCATGGTCGAGCGCTGGGGCTAATGGCTTCAAGGGCTCGCGCAAGAGCACGCCGTATGCGGCCCAGGTTACGGCAGAGCAAGCAGCTCGCCGCGCTATGGAGCATGGTCTGCGCCAAGTCGATGTCTTTGTGAAAGGACCGGGATCTGGTCGTGAGATGGCAATCCGCGCACTGCAGTCAAGCGGTGTGATGGTCGTTTCGATCACGGACACAACACCGATTCCCCACAACGGCTGTCGGCCTCCGAAGCGGCGACGCGTCTAACTCAATTCGTATTGCAACTGACCGATCTTGGTTGATCGTTAAGGAGGATCGACCCGCGAATGGCGAGATATACAGGTCCCGTGTGCCGCTTGTGTCGGCGAGAGGGAACAAAGCTTTATTTGAAGGGCGCGCGTTGCGACGGGCCAAAGTGTCCGATTGTGAAGCGTCAGCCGGCGAAGAATTTCCCTCCTGGTCAGCATGGCCAGCGTCGGACACGCCGCCCATCCGAGTATGGGTTGCAACTTCGCGAGAAGCAAAAAGTGCGTCGTTATTACGGTGTGCTGGAGAGTCAGTTCCACAAGCACTATGTGGAAGCGGAACGCCGTGGTGGCGTCACCGGTGACAATCTGCTTCAGATTCTCGAAACACGGTTGGACAATGTCGTCTATCGGATGGGATTCGCAGATTCCCGCCGGCAGGCCCGACAGCTTGTCCGCCATGGTCACTTCGTCGTCAACGGACGCAAGACGAACATTCCTTCGTTCATCGTCCGACCTGGTGATGAAGTCCGGGTACGGCCGGAAAGCCGAACCCGGGAATATTTCAAGGACTACGGCGAGGTGCTCTCCACAAAGCGGGCACCGGAGTGGCTCAGCGTGAACGTCGGTGATCTGGGTGGCAAGGTGCTTGGCCTTCCTGCGCGAGACCAGATTGAGGTTCCGGCATTCAACGAATCGCTGATCGTTGAGTACTACAGCCGGTAGAACGTTGTTGTGCGACTGGGCGCTGCCCTTTCTCGAGGTCTGCGTTCAGATCAGTTCAGCACGATAGCCACCAAGGAGGCGAACCCGGTTGCTCGAAAAGCCGCAGTTCCGAATTGAAACCATTGAGTCTGGCCTGAACTATGGCCGGTATAAGGTAGAGCCGCTCGAGCCTGGATACGGCACGACGCTGGGAAATGCGCTCCGCCGAATTTTGCTTCGCTCTCTTGAGGGTGTGGCGATTTCGCGGGTGCGGATCGACGGCGTTTGGCACGAGTTTGCAACGGTCAACAATGTCCGCGAGGATGTTGTGGAAATCGTTCTCAACCTCAAGCGTGTCCGTTTGAAGCGTGCCATCGAAATGAATGGCGAAGCTCGCGCGCATCTCTATGTTCGCGGCGAAGGTAACGGTGAGCGTGTCGTGACCGCAGGAGATGTGGCATGGCCATCGGAGGTTGATGTCATCAACCCCGATCAGCCGATTGCCACTCTCACCTCGGCTGACGCCGTTCTTGATATGGACCTCTGGATCACACGTGACCGCGGCTATCGGCCGGCGGAAGCCCAGGAGACCTATTCACTCGGTGAGATCCCGATCGATGCGATCTTCACGCCCATCCAGAAAGTAAACTTCGTGGTCGAGCACACCCGGGTTGGTCAGATGACCGACTTTGACCGCTTGATTCTCGAAATTCTGACAGATGGCACCATTGAACCGGATGATGCGCTAGCCCAGGCCGCACAGATTCTGGTCGATCATGCGAAGGTCTTCGCCGACTTCAACCGCAAAGATGGCGAAGGTGTCGCTGCCGGAAGCCCGTTCATCTCTGATGAAGTTCACAATAAGCCGTTGGCGGATCTCGGTCTGTCACCGCGTGTGCTGAACGCGCTTCGAAGTCGTCAGATCGACAAGGTCGGTCAGGTTCTTACGATGGACCCGGACCAACTGCTCTCGATCCGGAACTTCGGCCCTCGCTCACTCAACGAGCTTCGTGAGAAACTCGCCGAGTTCGGTTACTTGCCCGAGGGCGAGGTCGGAATCTTCGGCACTGAACATGGTTACCTGGATGCGGCCGAGAGCGCCATTGGTGGCGACGACGAGTCCGACACACGGGAAGTTGAAGAGGCGATCGCTTCGCTTCTTGTTGACGATTTGACCGGAGACCTGGCTGGTGGCCTTGGCGGTCGTCCGGTGTCGAATGATGAGGACGACGAGAGATGAGGCACAAAAAGGCGGGTCGAAAGTTAGGGCGAAACCCAGCCCAGCGCAAAGCGCTCTTTCGGCAGCTCGCAATTTCGATGATCCTGCATGAGCGGATCACCACGACCGAGGCGAAGGCGAAGTCAATCCGCCCGATCGTCGAGAAGCTGGTAACGATTGCCCGAGACGATTCGCATGCGCATCGGCGGTTGATCATGTCGAAGATCGATCACGATTTGGCGACCGCGAAGCTGTTTGAAGTGATCGCACCGCGTTACGAGAGCACTCCTGGTGGGTATACCCGGATCTCGAAGCTGGAACCGCGTCATGGCGACGCAGCTCCGATGGCGTTGATTGAGTTTGTCGAGTAATTCCGCGTCAGATGGGGATCGTCGGCAGCAGTTGATGCTGACGATCTCTTATGACGGTTCGAACTTCAAAGGTTCGCAGCGGCAAGGGAGACATCGGACAGTACAGGCCGAAGTTGAACGAGCACTGACGGAACTTTGGAGCAAGGAAGCCAAAGCAGCGTTCGCGGGACGAACTGATACCGGTGTGCATGCAGCGGGGCAGGTCGTCAGTAGCGAAGATTTCCGGCCAGATCTGGCAGATTGGCAGATCAAGAAGGCGATCAATGCGCGGCTTCCGGTAGACGTAAGTGTCGAGTCGGTTTGTCGCCGCCCGGCTGAATTCAATGCGAGATTCGATGCGATCTGGCGTGAATACCGATACCGGGTCTGGTCCGGTTCACGTCATCCGTTGCTGAGTCCGCAGGTGGTTCAGCGGGAGCGATGGTTAAACGTCGAGGCAATGACCGGAGCGGCCAGGGTTCTTGTTGGTTCGCATGATTTTGCCGCGTTCGCAGGAAACGGTGAAGGAGTGCCCTGGTCTGACCGGCAGGAGTCACCGCGAGGAACGGTGCGAGAGGTTTATCGATCCGAGGTTGCGGTGTTGGAACCCTGGTGGGCCCCGCGACCCGAGGGCGGTAAACTGATCGAGATCCGGGTGGTGGCAGATGGCTTCTTACCAAAAATGGTAAGGACGATTGCTGGAGTTCTGATGGAAGTTGGTTACGGCAACCAACAGAGCGTTTGGATCGAGAAGTTGATCGCACAGCGCGATCGGCGATTGGCCGGAGATACTGCCCCGGCTCATGGATTGATATTCTGGCGGGTCGGTTA
>Ga0105048_10007748_pt1 | contig 17249 bp, 13 predicted proteins | sample MAT05_FD_78382 | JGI IMG/M metagenome (GOLD analysis project Ga0105048, IMG submission 78382) | Freshwater microbial communities from Lake Fryxell liftoff mats and glacier meltwater in Antarctica - MAT-05 | ecosystem: Environmental > Aquatic > Freshwater > Ice > Liftoff microbial mat | place...
AATGATTGTTTGTCGATTGCCAGTGATCGAGCCACCCGCGATGAAGCGGGGGGGCTATGTCGGTGCGCGTCTGAGGAGCCGCCAGGGCTTGAGCCACAGCAAGCCGATGAACGCTGCGGTGATGTTAATTATTATTTCGGTGCCGCTGACGATGAGGGAGATGGGCGCAAAACCTCCGCCCGTAACTCCGGGTATCGTGAGAAAGGAGGCTAGGCCGGTGGTGCCGCTCTCGCGGGCGCCGAGCGCGCCCGAGGGACTCAGGACCCCGATGAGGTAGAAAGTGCACGCGGCGATCACGGCCGTATCAATTGTTAATGTTACGCCGACAATCTGAGCCGCAACGAGGAACCGGGCTGCTTGGACAAGGAGATCAAGGACGCGGATGGCGAGTGCCGCGGCGACGGTTCGGGCGTCGGCCAGCATGTCGAAACAGGCGAAGAGCTTGCCGAAGACTTGGCTATGGGTGAATCGCCGAGTAAGTGACTCGACGCGGTTGCCCAAGAGCGAAAGGCGGGCGGTGACGCGTCGTACACGCTCTAGGCCTGCTTGCCCAGCAAAGGCGCGGGCAATAGCAACGATGAGCGCCCAGTTGACAACGAGCCCGATCGTTCCAACGACGACGAAGAGCATATCTATCTGCTTGCGCCACAGGGAGACGGCGATGAGCGGCACGAGTGCGCCCAAAAGAAGTAGCCCCACCGCGACCATCCACGCTCCGGCTGTGAGGAGCGGTACACCGTCGCGACGCTGATGAATTAAGGCGCGAGCGACAATACTTAGTTTAGCCGGGGCGTAGCTGGCGACCGCCGCGATTCCGTTGACGGCCTGGACATCCCAGAACTTAAGCCGATGTACCGGGGAAATTACGACCCAGAACTTAGCTCCGTTCAAGAGCAGACTGAGCAAGGATAAGCCCAGAAGACTGACGAGCAGACTTGGAGGGGCGTCTTTGAGGCGTTCGAGCTTGGCGGCATTTTCCGGGCGAAGCGCATTGTGGATGCACCAATAGAGTAAACCCATGCAAAGTGCAAAGCCGAGCAGTTGGAGAGCTGTACGCAGCGCGCTGTGCTTTGGCGTGACTACGAGGGTGGTGGGTGCGGGAGCAAGCGGAGATTGATCAGAAACGGACGGCAAGTGATATAAGTGTAAGCAGGACGGGAAGCGCGGCGATCAGGAACGCGGCGATTGGTATCGCGAGAAAAGCTCAGTTCGATGGGGCCGGCGGAGATTCCGGCGCTGGCGGCTGGCCAGGAGTTTGTTTCTGCCCTGAAAGTGCTTGGCCGACTTGCACGAGAACCTGTCCGGTGGCGGGCCAAGTCCGGAGCGGCTGCGAGCTTCGTTGCAGCCACGCACTTAGCTGCGCAATATTGAAGCCGGGCTGCAGAGTTCCCGAGCGTTGAAGGCGGTCGATCTCGGCGAAGTCTACGAGCAGAAAATCGCCCGCATCGACGCCCTGAGGTGAACCATCGAGGTTGAGGGAGGGCCATGTATCCCAAGTGGTTTGGTAGCGGACAGGTCTCACATAATAAAAAGGTGTTGCTCCGCCGATGATGTGAACGCGGGCGTTAGGCGGGAGCAGTAGATTGATTGTTTGCTCTGGGGTGAGGTTGTCCAAAAGTTGTGCGGTCGATTGAGATGGATCAAAGGGCGCGGCGAGTGCTGGTCGGAGCGAATCTCCGGTCCGGTCGGCGGTGGTGATCGCGAGCAGCGCGTTGGGCCTCCAGTTTCGCTGGCTGAGAAAGATATAAGTTAGCCCAACAGATTGCCCTATCACGATCGCGGTGACCACGATCGTCGGCCAGCGGACTTGCCTGTCAAGCCTGTCAAGCCTGTCAAGCCTGTCAAGCTTGTCCGGCTTGTCCGGCTTGTCCGGCTTGTCATTCTTGTTATCCTTTTCCTGGGCCTGGCGTTCTGCGCCTCGCCACCGCGCAAGCCGCGACGTCGCAATGATAACGATGAGTGACCCAGTGACGAGCAGCGGAATCAGAAAGCGAGACTGCACGTGGGTAGTGCGCAGCCACAACCCTAGTTGTAACATAAATACCGCTACAAGATCGCTCGCCACGGACCACCGAAACGCTGAGCGACGCGCCGATGGTTTTCGCGGCTCATTTTTATCGGTTTGGGAGCCTACGCGACCCGAGGTGAGCGCTATAGCCACTACCGCGGCGAAAACGGCCGGAAAAAAGAGGAGCCACTGCGGGTGCATCAAGCCGCGGTGACGCGCGCCTGCGGGGTCGGCGGGATCGGGGAGGAACATCAAGCGCAGAGACTGCAGTAGCGAGCCCGAAAAATGATGGCCCGCTAGATAACGCTTTACCTGTTCGGAATTCCAGTGGCCCGTGCCGCCGTTCGCGTTTGGGAAGAGGTGAGCCGCGAATGGAAAGACTGGATTGCCCGAGGCCCAATAGTTGCGGGCGAGCCAGGGAGTTAACATTGCCAAGCCGGTAACGGCTGCGACGCTTGCTGCGGCTGCGATTGTGGGCCAGCGGTGCCCTTCGCGCCGGAAGGTGCCGAAAAGCAGGATTGCTATTGGCACAGCGCAGAATATAAGTCCGGTAGGTTTGCACCCGATGGCACCCCCAAGCAGTACGGCGCAGACCATGCTGCGGAGGATGGGAGAGCGCAGCGGATGCGGGGGTAACGGTTCGTCGCCGGGAACGTAACTTTGCTTGGATTCGCCCGAGTACAATGCACACGCGACAGATGCAGCGAAAAAGGCGAGCATCGGCATCTCGTTGTAAGCGAGCGATCCGATTACGACTGTCCAAGGGGTGGCGAGGGCGAGCGCACCGGCAAGCAGTGGGAGTGGGCTAGGACTGGTCGGTCTGCCTGGAGCTGCCCTAGGAACAAGGCCTGAGCAGTGAAGGGCTGTGTTCGCCGCGACACCGATGCACCACGCGGCGAAGAGCGTGAACGCCGCGTGAAGAAACTGGCAGGAGATTGGCCAAATCGAAGCCTGCAACGGCGTTACGAGGGGCGAGGCGGGAGACGTGGCGTGCATTAACGCCGCGAGGTGGTAGTTGGCGGCCTCGGCGTACGAGGGAAGAAACGAATACACGTTATGTTGAAGCGGCCAGAGCCTTCCGTTGGCGCTCCATTCTACAGGTAGTTGTAAGTGATAACTAAGGGCATCGTAACCGCCAAACTCACTCTCCCAAAGATAGCCGGGCGCGTTGCAGGCCGCGAGCAGAAGGACGGCGGCAGGAAGAATTAATAAGAGCGAAAAGCGGTGCAAACGCAGAGTCTTGCCGCCTTGCGACCCTTCGCTTACTAACGCAGACTTCGATTCGTCGGTGAAAAGTTCCGAAGTGAGCAGTGAGGTGAGCGACTGCAAGCGAGCAACGGCCTTGCCCGATAGGAAGAGCAACGCGAGACCGGCAGCGATGGGCAACCACGCGAGTGCTACTGATGAGTAACCATGCGAAAAGCCGCCTACCGTGCCTAGCAGGTGCGAATAAGTGAGGAGTGTGGTCAAGCCAAGCGCACCGCGGATGGTTGCCAAAGTCAGCGACTTCTGCGCTTCCTTGGAGTCGGGCACGACGCGACGGAAGAGGCTCCCTAAACCTAAGCCGCCCAGAATGTAAGCGAGGGCGAGTAGCGGGGCCGGGGAGAGGAGAGTGATGAGGGCCGCCGCTGCGGTACTTTGGAGTCCACCGCCGAAGGAGGCCAGAGACAGGAACGCCAGCAGTGAGAGGGCGAGCAGGATGAGAAGGGCACGCATCATTTAGCTTACGTTCAAGTGGCGACTGCCGGGGCCTTGTTTGAGGGGATAGGCGGTTGCTAGTCGACTCCGGGGCGGTCGGATCAACGATAGTTGCTGCGGATCTGAGGTCTAGGACGTGCGGACGCGCCGAGCCACTAGCGCTCGCGCGACCTGCCCGAATCGCTAGCCGACCATCTTTCACCATACGCGAGTGAGCGTAGCGAAGCCAAGCGGCTCGTTGGATGGGCCCGCTGTCATATTCACGCTTGCTCTAAGAGTGGTTTCGCCATCCCGCCTGGCGGGAGCGTTGGTTGGCTAAAGTAATATAGCAGGCACGGCGGAAGAGGCGAACACGGGCTGGGTCGATCCGTCGGGCGGCGGCCCACTGGTCGGTTATGATTCTGATATGGTGAGTGGACGAGAGCAGTCTGATTTGGAGCCAGCAATCGAGATTATCGAGCCCTTGTGTGCAGTCTTCAGACGCAAACTTAAAAGCGAGGGGTTGAAGTATACTCCAGAGCGGGCGCAAGTGCTCGATACCATTGTTCGGCACGATGGCCTTTTCGATGCGGAAATGGTGATGGCGAAAGTGAAGGGCACGGGGGTTCGGGTCAGCAAGGCCACAGTCTACCGGACGATTAAACTCTTACAAGAGGCGGGAGTAGTTCATCGTGTGCTTTATGACGGCGATAACGCGCATTATTTGTTGGTGTATGGGCAAACTCCGCGGGCTATTCTGATTCCAGTCAATGCTCGCGGCGAGCCCTCTTCCCAGCCGCCGCTGGTAATCGAGGTGGAGGTTCCCGGCCTGATCGAACTCTGCTCGCACGCGGCGACGGCGCGAGGGTGGAAACTGCGCGGCCAGCGACTGCATATCTTTGTCAGCGCGCCGTAGACAATTCTGCCAGGCGCGGTCAGGTAGGAGTCGCGAGGGATTAATTATATTATCTCACCCGCGAGGGGTGCGGTGACCATAATAACCCGAGAATATTATTTGAACTTGTCCGCTGAGAGTGTATCGAGCAAGCCAACGCAGGCGCGTTCGATCATCTGATACCCAAGCTCAAAGCCATTGTCGCCACCGTGGTAAGGGTCGGGTACTTGGCGGTGATCATCGGCAATGTCTGCAAGAAGAGGGTCATAGGAACGTAATAACCGGATTTTGTGAAAAGGACCTCCGATGCGGATTGACTCGGAGATGTTGTGCAGGTCCATCGCGAGCAGTAGATCAAAGTCCTCAAAGTCGCGGGCCCGAAGTTGTCGAGCGGTATTGACAAGCGTGAGGCCGTGCGCGGCCGCGACCTGCACGGAGCGCGGATCGGCGGGTTTGCCTGATTCCCAGCTGCTGGTACCGCAGGAATCCAATGTAAAGTTCGAAGAAAGGTTTCGCTCTTGCGCGAGATGCTCAAAGATGCAACGCGCAAGCGGAGAACGGCAAATATTGCCCATGCAAACGAAGTTAAGCCGGTAGTGCTTCATAGGTATCCGAATCGAGTTGCTCACCAATCACTTAACACAACGTAATCAAACCGGGGTTGACGGAGCTAGCCAGAAGCCAGCACTTATGTTCGCCCAGTCGCGGCCGTCAACGCCGAGGTTGAAGCGGGCCTGGCCAGCGAAGTAAGAGTAAAGAGTATTAACTCCGAGATCTCTGCGCGAGTGGCGGAAGGACTCATGTTCGCCTCGCGCGGCGATCCAAGTTCGTCATTTTCCAGTAGTCGCATTGCCGCCGCAGCGAACGCGGCGGGGGTGTAGGCACGGGCGATCTGCACCGTTGCCGGGCCCAGAACCAAGCTCTGGTCCATCAGCTCGCTGGTTGTAGCATCGACAGCGATCTTCACATGGTTTCGGAGCGCGTCGAAGCAGACTGCGACATCGCCGGGAGTGGCTGCTCGGTGCATGGGCGCAATCCCGATATCAACCGCAGAATAGGCCGCGATGATGGGATCGTCGGTCAGTAGAAGTCGACGAACATAACCCTCGCGGTAGTGGCGAATTGCGCGATCGATCCGGCGGGCGGCGCGAGGGAGGATTAGCGCAACATCCCGGCCGCCGACGCGGAGCATGCCTGCGAGTACGCAGAACTCAAACGCATCAACGTCGCGTGGATCATCGGTGAGAGGGGCGATCAGCGTGGTCGAGGGATTAAGAGCGTAATCACTGCGTAGTTCGTGTCGGAGGGTGGCATCAAAGTCGGGGGTCAAGAGACCGTGGCTGCCGGAGAGGGGGAGCGGGCTTTTGTGAGCACTATCCATCGCGTCTACCAGCAAGCCGCGCGATGCAAGAATGCCCAACGCAACCGCAAAACTGCCGGGAATCGCAAGATCGTCGCGGCGCAGAGCACCAGAGTGAACGCACACAGCGGGGACATCACCTTGAGAGAGCGTGCGACTCGCAAACTGCTGAAGCAGGGATGCGCTTCGATACGCACTTACAGCTGAAGCGGCAATTCCTACTAGCTGCGCTTCGCTTACCGATCGCGATCCGTCGAGTGCCCATATCTCATTGGCAATGATCTCGGTGTCACTGCGGCGATTCAGGGCAGACATGAGTTCGCGGCATGAAATAAGCGGTGATTGACAACCGTCGGCCCGGTCAAGAATGTTAAGCAGACGTTGGGCCATCGGAGGGTGAGGATCGGAGTTGCGAGCCCGGGTTGCCTAGCTCTGTTTCTTTCGATCGTTCAGATCGCTCACCCGCTGTTGGATCACGTGCTTATAGAATAACTTGGCGAGGTCTTCACCCGTGGACTTAGCCAGCCGCTCCTGCGCTTGCATGTACTCGTTGCCGTTCTTCGGGCTCGTGCCCTGCTTGTAAGGGAGTACAACTTCCAGAAGATAGCCGTCGGGTTTGGTATCGTCGGGCCAGAGCCGCGCGGGCTTGTTCACACAGTCAATTACCTTCACACGAAGCCTGGCGGTGGGCTGAAAGGTAGCGCCATCGCGGGAGAGTGTGAACTCATCGACGGTGGCGAAGATAAGCACTTCGGCCCCCACCGAGGCGCCCAGCGTGGCTAAATCTACGGGGCCGCTTTCCTGCTCGCCGCTTACCCGGGTGAGGGCGGATTTGGGGTCGATAACGGTCTTGATCGCACCGGCCTTGAGCAGCTCATCGCTCGCTGTGCGCGCGATGGTATTGCGCAGGGCTCGGCGATCGAGCCAGTTTCGCCGATCGTCAATGAACACGACCGTTGGTCGCTCCGCCGGTGGATCAAACTGAGCAGCTTGCTTTTCCGGGCCGTGGATGAGCACCACCGCCGGACCCACAATGTTACAGCCGCCCAAAATTACCGATAGCAACACGACCGGTAACGCGACGCTTAAGGCCTGGAAGATACGAGCAATGGAAACTAACATAACTAAATCGCAGTGATATCGGGCGGTTGGTTCGCTGACGCCTCGGCGTTGACTTTGTAACACGAACGCAGTTTTTGTGATTCGGGTAGCAGCGAGTAGGGGTTCGCGGCGTTCGGCGGTCGCCGTCCGGTGAACTAGTACTCGGGGTAATAAGGTTCTTGATGGTTATAGAAAAGCCACGATGCTCGATCGATGAATCGCAATGAAAGCGCCGACGTAACCTGTGCCGCGGAGATTTGTTCAGGGCTTAACCCGCGCTTTCCGGGGAATGGGACCCCGATCGACTGCTCGAACGCAAACTCGTCGGGCGCGGGCCCGTCACATTCAATAACGGCAACCGTCCCCGATGCAACCCCATCCCATTCGTACGCATTACCGGGATCGTTAAGGCGGTACTCGGTAATCTGAATGTAAATCAAACGGTCAACGCCGCCAAGCCCTTTGCTTAGCTCGCTCAACGGGCGCGCGGGCCAAGCCGGGTTGTCGTAAAGGTAACGCAGTACTTCTTTCGTTGGAACAAAGCCGGACGCTTTGGGAAGATTCTGCGTGTTTGCAAGTCGTTCGGTAATTTTGCCTGCGAGGCGGTCGGTGATGCCCGGATGGTCAGCTTCAATCATGCGGTCGGCCGTCACAACCACCGCGAACGACTTGCCTTCGAGGCCGGTATAGGCGGCCTTAACTTCCTTGGTGCTATCTTTCCTGTATGATTCTGCCATGAAGCCAACGGCACTACAGCCCGCAACAGAGCACAGGCCAGCGAGAGAGAGGAGCAATATTCGCGTCCAGCGCGCGGTAGGGCGACGATGCATCGCGGATTATACGGCCTAGGGGAACGAGGCCGGAGCCAGCATGCGCTAAGCAGCCTTCGCCCGGCCGCAGGGAGCAGCGTGCCAACATTTCAGCTCCCATCATCTGATCTCCACGCCCGCTCGAAAGAGCAGGGGAGATAACATTCAATCGGGGCGCGCTACCATGTTTGTGACCGCGATACTGATTGGGTTTTTGGTTCGGCGGGTCGTCAGGGTTTGATGCAGATACTAATTTTAGAATGGAGAAAAGTGATGATGCCCAGTCAAACAAGTTTCACATCTGCTTTGGCGGTGGCGGCCGTTTTGTGCGCAGTCGCGCAGGGGCAGACCTGCGGGTATCTCGGTTGGCGTCAAGTGTCCACCACGACACTCTCGGCGACCGGGCCCAGGCATTCTTTTATGATGGTGTATGACTCTCAAACCGCACGCACACTCCTGTACGGAGGGGCGAGCGGGCGATTCCCGGATTATATTGAGTTCTCGGATATCCGCGTTCTTGAGGGCAATGCGTGGCGAGAGTTGCCGGTTCAGTTCGCCGCGCCCAAGCGTTGGGAGCTGGGCATGAGTTACGATTCAACCCGCGGCGTGATCGTTCTGAATGGCGGAGCAAGCTTCGTCGGAGTTGCGGGAAATGTTAACAACCATCACATCGGCGGAACGTACGAGTTTGACGGTGGCAACTGGGGCGTCAAAACTTTCTCAGGGCCGATCGCGCGGCACGGCGCGGGGATGGGTTATGACTCTTGGCGCGGGCGCACGGTGCTCTTCGGCGGTAAACATAACGTGCCCGGCACCTGGGAGTGGGACGGAACGGCTTGGACTGATCGCAATCCGCCGGGTCCGGTGCCATCACCTCGTGGATTTGTCGGTATGGCCTTTGACCCGGTGCGGGGCAAGCTGGTAATGTTTGGTGGCGGCACCGATTCATTCGTGCCGCTTGGCGACACCTGGGAATGGGACGGATCGACTTGGGCGCAGACAGCGGTTACGGGGCCTCCGGCACGGCTAGGGCCACTGATGGTGTGGGATTCATTCCGTAAAATTATGGTGTTGCACGGTGGGCAAGATAATGTGCAGGGCCGCCGTAACGATCTTTGGGAGTATCGTGCGGGAGTGTGGACGGCGGTGACGGTGGCGGGAAGCCAACCGCCGCTGCGTTACATGGGCGGGTTTGCTTATGATTCCCACCGTAACCGCTACATTGCCGCGGGCGGGCAGACACTGCAGGAAGGTCAGACAGATACCTGGGAACTCCGCGGCAATCCGTATATCGCCCTTCCGCCGGCGGATGTAAGTGTCGCCGCCGATTCGACGGCCAATCTTCGAGTGGGCGTTGAATCCACGGCCAGCACAACATTACGTTGGCGAAGGAACGGCGTGGCAATGTCGGACGGCGGGCGGGTAAGCGGCTCGGCGACCGGGTCGCTGGTGATCTCCGGCGCGGCGGCTGCAGATGCGGGTACCTATAATGTTATAATTACAACCGCGTGCGGTAGCTTTCTTACCGCGGCGGCAACGTTGGAAGTTCGCTGTCCCGCCGACTATAACCAGGATGGCGGCGTTGATGGGTCGGATGTGGAATCTTACTTTGAAGCCTGGGTGCTGGCCACCGCCGACGCCGACTTCAATCAGGATGGGGGAGTGGATGGGTCCGATGTTGAAGTCTTCTTCACGCGCTGGACCAACGGTTGTTAATATTCATCAATACTGAGAGTGACTTGCCTATGAGTTCGTGTGCCAAAGTCGGCGAAGGTGTATGCTTCGACGCCCGATGCGTGAGCGCGCCGGATCTTCGCCGCTGATGAAGCACCGCGTGCTACAACCCGAACTGATGGATGACCCCGCACTCCCCGCGGCGGAACATCGCGCTGCGCTGCGTGGGCTTGCCAGGATTAATGTGTTGAGTTTCACCGCTCGCGCTTTGTGGACGCGGATGAAGCACGTCGCGCTCACTTCGCCCGCGCCGGTTCGGGTGCTCGATATCGCCGCGGGCTCAGGTGATGTAATCTTGGCGATCACGGCGATGGCGAGGACGGAGGGAATACCGATAGACGCTCACGTGCTGGACATCAGCCAGGAAGCGCTCGACGTCGCGGGCGCTGCCGCACGGATACGCGGTTTAAGCCTTACCACGCATCGTGCCAATATCGTCGCCGGCGACTACTTTATCGCGGTGGGGGTGGGGGTGGGTCAGCGATTCGATATCGTATTATGTTCGCTCTTCCTTCACCACCTGAAGCACGAAGAGATCGTGCTGGTCCTTCAGCGCGCTCGAGAGTTGACGCTGCAACAGTTGCTGGTAAGTGATTTGCGAAGGTGCTCCATGGGCCTCGCGGCGGCCCACGTCGCCGGTAGATTGCTCACTCGCTCACCTGTTGTCCGCACCGATTCGGTGCGGTCGGTGCGGGCCGCGCTGACACCGAAGGAATTGGGTTCAGCGGCTCAGCAGGCCCGGTTGAATGGGCACACAATCACCGATTGCTGGCCATTTCGGATGGTGATGGAGTGGAGGCCAACATCGTGATATTTCCCGAAATAATTATTATCGGCGCGGGTGTGGGCGGTGCCGCAGCGGCGCTCCAGCTTTCGCGCTTGGGGCGGCGCGTGTTATTGGTTGAAAGAAGCCTTTGGCCGCGCGAAAAGGTCTGCGGCTGCTGCGTCGGCGCGGCAGGGGTTGCCATGCTCCACGAGTTAGATGTGCGGATCGAGGCCGCCCTTGGAGCGGTCCCTATCGAACAGTTACGTCTATTCGCCGGTGGGCAGCGCGTAACGCTTCCTATAGCTCCGGGGGTCGCCATCTCGCGGGGCTTCATGGATTCGTTGCTCGTGAGTAGGGCATGCGCATCGGGGGCGGTCTTTCGCCCAGGTTGCATCGCGAAGGTAACCTCTCGTGACCACGCTGGGGCTTGGTCGGTTCGGCTTAAGGATGTAGCCCACGGGGGGCACGAGCAAACCATAACCGCACCGCTCGTGTTGGTCGCCGATGGGTTGGGCGGCTCGAGTCTTGACGACCTCCCCGGGTTTGAGCCAGATGTTGAGCCGGACGGCCACATCGGGGTTCAAATGACGATGCCGCTGATCGCGAATGGCGACACCCCTGATCGCGGCAAATCAGCGGGCATAATTGAGATGCATGTGGGCAAGAGTGGTTATGTCGGCGTGGTCCGGCTCGGTGACGGCACGGACCACCTCGCCGCTGCTTTGTCGCCATCGGCAGCGCGGCTCGCGGGAGGGATTGCCCCGGCAATTAACGAGATACTGGGTGAATGCGGCGTAGCATGGCGAGTTCCCCCGTCAGTTAAGCCGCGGGGCACTCCTTTACTTACGCGGAGCAGGCGGCGGGTGTCAAGCGGCGGTTTGCTCGTGCTCGGGGACGCCGCGTGTTACGTTGAGCCATTCACCGGGGAAGGAATGACATGGGCCTTGGCGAGCGCGAAGGCGGCCTGCACACTCGCGGAGGATTTCCTATGCCATCGATCTGCGGAGCATCAGTTGGCGGAGGCATGGCAAACTTGGCACGATTGCGAGCTGCGAGAACGCTTCTCTTCTTGCGACCAAATTCGTCACCTCTGCCGAGAGAGCCGCAGTGTCGCTGCTGCAATATCATTACTTCGCCTCCCCGGCGTCGGGTCGCTCGCGGGTAAGTTAATTGCTCGAAGAGTCGCGAGGCCTTACGACTGCCCGGTGAGTAAACAATCGCCGAAAAAGCGAACTCGGGAAGGTCTACAAAAGGGGTGGAATGCCAGCGTCAACTATTGATTCTCAGCAGGCTAGAGTGCGGTCAGCGATTGTGGGGATTGGTTGCTGCACTCCTCCAGAGTCGGCATCGCAGCTCCAGGCATCTACGTTCATGCAGGAACGGTCAGCGCTGACCGGCACCGCTGCGGGGCTATGCGCGGTGCTCCACCAGAAGAGCGGCGTGGATAAACGCCACAGCGTTGTGCTCCTGGAAACCCGCGAAGACAGTTCTCCGCTTCTTCAGGATTTCTACACGCTCAAGTCTTCTCCCCAGGGCAATGGGCCTTCAACCGCAACAAGAATGGAGCTCTTCTCAAAAGTCGCCCCGGCACTGGGTGTTCAAGCCGCGCGGCTCGCGCTCGCCGATGCGAAGCGAGCTCCGGCAGAGATCACACACATAATTACAGTCTCCTGCACAGGATTCGCAGCACCCGGTATGGACCACGCGCTCATCACAGAACTGGAGCTAGCGGACACGACCGAGCGGACGCATGTAGGCTTCATGGGGTGCCACGCCGCGATCAATGCGCTACGAGTCGCGGACGGTCTTGTGCGCAGTTCGCCCGACGCGGTGGTGCTGATCGTCACTGTTGAGTTATGTACGCTCCACTTACAATATACAAGTCGGCCGGATCGAATGCTGGCCAATGCACTGTTTGCCGATGGCGCGGCCGCTGCCCTGGTCGCTCGGCCGCGCGACGGTGATGGACGAATGGTGATGGTCGAGGCGACGGGCAGTTGCATGTTCCCCGGAACGTCGAGCGCGATGGCGTGGGAGATAACCGACAATGGTTTCGCGATGACGCTTGACAAAAGCGTCCCCGTTCTCATCCGTGCTCACTTATATCCATGGCTGGAGAAGTGGCTTTCTCCGGGCACCACGCCGATCGCGCGGATCAAAGAGATCGGCAGCTTCGCCATTCACCCCGGGGGTCCGCGGGTGCTTGATTCAGTCCGCGACGCCTTGGGCATCGACGAGGCAAAGATGCAGCCGTCGCGAGATATCCTGCGGCAGTACGGCAACATGTCCTCCTGTACGGTACTGTTTATCCTGCGTTTGTTGCTCGACGCTCGATGCAGCGGGCCCGTTCTGATGCTCGCATTTGGGCCTGGTCTCACCGCAGAGGGAGCGGTTCTCCAGTTAGAGCCCGCAACACTCGCCTAGTTCCGCAACCCTCGTTGCGAGCTTGGTCACAAAACATAAGTCCGTACAACCTTTCGGTGCGAAGCACGTAAACTCGTTCCAACCCTTCAGACACGAGCGTCCATGACTGAGCCAACTCGAGCATCTCCGCAGGATCAGCACGAAGACGTGGTCATAGCTCGCGACGAAGCGGTGGGGGACGCGCGCAGTGTTCATCGAGCGCTCGAACCGCAACATGTTATCTTTGATTCCGCTGAACACTCCACCACCTCCCCGCAACCTGACCCGGTGAACGATGAGGAGTCCACGCCACCTCGACCTGGCCGCGGCGTTGCCACATTCTTTACCACTATTAACACTCTAGCCGCTGTAGGTATTGCGGTGATGCTGACGGGCTTGCTATCCGGTGTCGGATGGGGCCTTGCACAAATGTTTGGCTGGCTGACAATACTCATAACGCTGCCGGCAGGATGTCTGATTTGTTACACCCAACTCAAACGTGCGGCGTTCGCCACCTGCAAAACTTCGCCCGCTGCCCCACTCGCCATTGTGACCGGAACGGTGGTAGGGGGCGTCCTAGTCGGCCTGGGCATCCTCACGATAAGTGTGCGCGATGTCGTCATCATGGCTTCACTCATTTTTGCCGCGCCGATGGCCGTGTGCCAATACCTCGGCGCTAAGGAGGGGGCTTGGGCGGGTATTGTCAAACGCTACGGGGCGCCTCGCTTGGGAATTGGTGCTACCTGCGCGCGTTGCGAGTATGACCTCCGCGGCCTACAGCCGATGATCGCCTGCCCAGAATGCGGTCACACCTACCGCTTCGCCTGGGCCGCCGAGCATCGCCCAGTTGCATGATGCGAGATTGCACGCCCCAAGCGGACGCCAGCCAACCCAATTTCCGGGTTCACCGGTGCCGATAATATGGGCCAAAAGTTGGGCTCCAGCGGCGTGAAAACAGACAACCGGCGGGGAGTGCGCTACATTCTCGGTCCAGTTCGGCCCGTGTCGTTCTAAAAGTAGTTTCCCTCCTCTTCTGCCCCTACCACGGACCGAGTGCTATACTAGTATATTCCTTCTGCTCGCGCGGTGGTCGGCTTCGAGCCGCATCGCAGCCTGCAGGACGGGATGGTCGGTTGGTCCTTCTCCGGGAGTCTGCATGTCATTTGAAGCCGCTGTACACGCTCAAGCCGTCAAGATTTGTCGCTCGTCTCTAGAAATGACCGCCACCGCAGGGAGCGGGCATCCGACAACCTCCGCGAGCATTAGTCACCTCGTGACCGTTCTGCTGTTTCACACAATGAAGTGGTCGCCCGATTACCCTGATTATCCCACCAGCGATCGCTTGGTGCTCTCAGAAGGACATGCCGTTCCGGCCGTGTACGCCGCCTGCGCGGAACTGGGTGTTCTATATGGTAAAGAGGGCTCGCGGCGCAAGCTGACCGTGGCAGATTTACGTAATCTGCGCAACGCCGAGAGTGAACTGGACGGCCACCCCAATCCCATGGAAGGGTTTCCTTTCTTTGACGCTGCCACTGGGTCCTTGGGCCAGGGGCTGAGTGTCGCCGCGGGCCTTGGCGAGGCGGCGAGGTTTGATGGTTTGGAAAAGCGAATTTATTGTATTATCGGGGACGGGGAATCGCGAGAGGGCCAGATTGCCGAGGCGCTTGATTACATCGTTGATCGTAAGTTACGCAACGTGCTGCCGATCTTTAACTGCAATGATTACGGTCAGGCAGATAAAGTAAGTAATCAGCAGTCCGCCGACACCATCGCGGCGAAGCTGGCCGCCGCGGGCTACCAGGTTGAAGTCATCGATGGGCACGCACCACCGCAGATCAAGGCCGCCTTCGAAGCCTTCCGTGAACTGGACAAAAACAGCCCCAAGCCGATCGCGGTGGTGGCCAAGACGGTGAAGGGTTGGGGAAGCCCGAGCGTTCAAGGCCAAGGCTGGCACGGCAAGCCCCCCACCGGTGATCAACTCAAACGCGCGTTGAGCGAGTTGGAGGCAAAACGCATCGAAATGACAAGCTCCCTCGCGAGCAGCGACCAGTTTACGATCGACGCACCCCCCGAATATAAGCACAAGGAATTTGTTGCCAGCGAAGCCCCAACGCTCAGCGAGTACATGAAGCAAAACGACATGGAAACCCTGCTGCAAACCGGCACGCTTGCCACTCGCCGCGCGTACGGCTTCGCGCTTCGCGCTCTGGGCCACGCCAACGACCGTGTCGTAGTCCTTGATGCCGATGTCTCCAACAGCACCTTTTCCGAGGTCTTCAAGAAGGATCCTGCTCTTGCCGACCGCTTCCTGGAATGTAAGATCGCCGAACAGAATATGTTCTCAGTCGCGGTGGGCCTCTCAGCCGGTGGCAAGGTGCCCTTCGCAACCACCTTTAGCAAGTTTGTAACCAGGGGTTATGATCAGATCGAAATGGGGATCTACAGCGGGGCCAATCTTAAAATCGTCGGGAGCCACAGCGGTATTACGCTCGCCGCAGATGGTCCCAGCCAGATGAGCATGCCCGACGTAGCCTGGTTCAGATCGCTGAGCACGATGCGCGATCATCGCGGCAACCCCGGCTGTTATGTTCTCCAACCTTCAGATGCTTTCGCCGCTTACGCGCTCACCCAGACCATGGCCGAATATGAGGGCGTAGTCTACATGCGGACGCTGCGGGCGGAAACCGAGTTCTTATACAGCGACGACACTATATTTAATCTCGGCGGCTTTGAGGTTCTCAATCAAGGACGCGACATCGTGCTCGCCGCTGCGGGTTACATGGTGCACGAAGCCAATAAGGCCCTCGAACTGCTCGACAAGGCGGGGGTCTCGGCGACGATCGTTGATCTTTATTCGCTCCCCTTTGACACCGAGCGGTTCCTGGACGTCGTGCAGCAATCGGGCGGGATGGTGCTGACCATCGAAGATAACTTCGGCGGCGGTATCGGCGCAACGGTGTCTGAAGCCCTGCTCGAATCCGGCGATGGATTTAAGATGCAGCAGATGCACGTGCGGCGGATTCCCAAGAGCGCAAAGACGCCCGATGAAGTGCTGAAGATGTGCGGCTTGACCGCCGAAGATATTAAGAAAACTGCGATGACCATGCTGGGTGTCTAAACGACCATGACCCGGACCTCATCGGCCTCGCGCGCGTGGACCCGGCCACGTGTAATGATTGCGTCTAATTTGCGACTAGCCCCTAACCCACTCCGCGACGGGGAGCCCGCGATTATTGCCTGCTCTCCTTATTTATGTAACGTTTATCGTGCGTGTACGGTGTAGCCATGCCTGTCAAGACTTCATTTCCCAAGAGCAAGATCAAGATCGTTCTCGTAGAGAACGTTCATCCTGCGGGTGTGGCGATGCTCAAGGACGAGGGGTTCTCGGTTGAAACTACCGCAGGAGCGCCGGACGCGGCGAAACTCGGACGACTGCTTCAGGATGCGCACTTGTTGGGGCTTCGCAGCAAGACCGAACTCACGCAGGAACTTCTCGCTGCCGCCCCCAGGTTGCTGGCCGCGGGGTGCTTTTGTATCGGGACCAACCAAGTCGATCTACGCAAGGCCTGTTCGCTGGGAATCCCCGTGTTTAACTCGCCGTTCTCTAACACCCGGAGCGTTGCCGAGTTAACGATTGCAGAAGTTGTGGTGTTGTCGCGACGGATGGTGGCTCAGAGCGCCGGGATGCATAAGGGAATATGGGATAAATCCGCGGCCGGGGCCCACGAAGTACGCGGCAGGACGTTGGGGATTGTGGGGTACGGTCATATCGGATCGCAGGTCAGCGTGCTGGCCGAAGCCTTTGGAATGCGGGTTTTGTTCTTTGATATTATCTCCAAGCTGGCGCTCGGCAACGCGCGGCAGGTGAAGGACCTGGCGACGCTACTCAAAGAATCTGATATTGTTACGTTACACGTCCCCGCGACAGCTTCGACCAAAAACATGATCGGGCCGACGCAGCTTAAACGCATGAAGCCGGGGTCGCATCTGATTAATAACGCCCGCGGGAGCATTGTTGATATCTCCGCATTGGCGGAGGTACTTCGCTCCGGCCATCTGGGCGGGGCGGCGCTTGATGTGTTCCCGCATGAGCCAGCGAGCAAGGATGAGAAGTTCATCAGCGAGCTTATGGGTATCCCCAACGTTATATTAACTCCTCACGTGGGCGGCAGCACGGAAGAAGCCCAAGCAGCGATCGCCGAAGATGTCGCAGCCAAGCTCATTAAGTACATGAACGTGGGTTCTACCACCGGCGCGGTGAATGTGCCCGAGGTTGAGCTGCCCGAGCAGGATGCCGGGAGCGGCGGTGGAGAGCAAGTCGGAGGCCGTCGGCATCGCGTGCTGCACTTCCATCGCAACGTGCCGGGCGTGCTCAGTAAGCTTCACTCGGTAGTTGCTGGCCTGGGGGCGAACATCTGGGCTGAGTACCTCCGGACCAACGAGGATATTGGTTACGTTGTGCTCGATGTTGACCCGCTGGAGAATAACGCGCTGAT
>Ga0105048_10007750_pt1 | contig 17246 bp, 12 predicted proteins | sample MAT05_FD_78382 | JGI IMG/M metagenome (GOLD analysis project Ga0105048, IMG submission 78382) | Freshwater microbial communities from Lake Fryxell liftoff mats and glacier meltwater in Antarctica - MAT-05 | ecosystem: Environmental > Aquatic > Freshwater > Ice > Liftoff microbial mat | place...
GAGCTTCGTCTTCCCGGCCGCGAGCGCCTTCTGGACCCGCGAGACGGCGTTGTCAGGGGTGGCCGTGTCGTAATAGATGGGCGGCAGGTTCAGGTCCGCGGCCGGTGCCCGCACGCCGACCGCGAGGGCGAGGGCCGCGGCCACCGGCACGCATCCCGCAGGGAGAAGGAGTCGGCGAAAGCGGGTCGTCGCGGGCATTACCGAACCCCCACCGCGGGAAACAGGATCGAACTATCCTTTATTAGGATAGCCGCACCCCGCGGGGTTGCAAGTCGGCTCCGGATGCGTTCACCCGTCGGGCGTGCGGACCGGCGTGCCCACGGTCCCGGCGGCCACGGCCGATACCGTCTCGCAAACTTCGCAGCGGCGGCAGTACGGCCACATCACCCGCCCGGAGACCTCCGCCGAGCCCGGGGCGAGATACCCGTCGAGGTGCGGCAGGAGTACCCGCGCTCGGTAGGCGAGCCAGTCGCGGACGAGATCGGCGAACCCGTCCGGCGGCTTCGCCCCGACGACGAATCGGTGCCGCCCGAACGCGACCTCGTACCCCCGCCCGTCCTTGGTGACGCCGACCTCGGCCTCGGGGTCGGCGACGAGGAAGCCGTTGAGCGCCACCCCGCGGCAACACACGACGAGCGGGCCGAGGTCCGGGGCGTCGGGGAAGCGCTGCACCAGCAGGGCGTCGGGGAAGTCGGCCAGCACCCGGGCGCTGACGTGCGGGGCGACGCGGGCCAGCTCGAAGGCGGACACCGCCGGCCCGACCGCCTCCCACCCGCGGGTGTGCCGCATGCCCCAGACGGCGTGGAACAGGCCGAGCCGGTGCGGGGGTTCGACCGCCATCGCCCGCCGCAGGTGCGGGGCGACGGCCCACACGTCGATCAGGTCGCGGGGCTTCAACCCGGCGGCGAACGCGGCGGCGAGGAGCAGCACCCGGAGGCGGTCGCCGTCGGCCGGGTCCGCCGCCGGGGGGCGGCCGAGGAAGCATTCGGCCACGTACCCGACGTACTCGAACGGGAGGTCGTCGCGGAACCCGGCGGCGGCGAGGGCGGCGACCCCGCCGGCCCGGTCGCTGCCGAGCCGGGCGCTGTCGTCCACCTGGAGGAACGTCGCGGCGGCCAGGAGTTCCAGGGCGGGGGCCGATTCGTTCGCCCCCGCCGCCGCCCGCTCCGCGACCCGGTTCAACACCCCCACCCTCACCACCGGGTCGCCGCGGCCGATGCTGGCGCGACACAGGCGAGTCAGGAAGCGCGTCGCCCCGCCGTCGCCGGCTTCGGGCCGGTCCACAAGCCGTCGGGCGAGGACCGCCCACCCGCCATCGACGGCGCTCTCGGCCGGTCGCGGGAGCGGGCGGCGGCGGAAGTAGACGATCCCGTATACGCCCGCCGCCGCGAGCACGAACCGCACGACCAGGGCGACCGGGTTCACCAACCGCGGCGGGACGAGCAGGGCGAGGACGACGGCCGCCGCGAGGACCGCCCCGGCGGCGAGGGTCGCGGCCCCGCGCGGCCCTACCGCACCCCCGCGGTCGCGGCCGGACTCGATGACCCGGCCCGGGACGGCGATCGTCCGCGTCCGGAACCCGTCCGCCCCGCCGACCTCGACGACGTAGCCGTCGCCGCTGAGCCGCCGGCGGTTCAGTCCGAGCGGTGGGGGCAGCGGGGCGACGGGTTCCGCGAGTTCGCCGAAACAGGTCGGGCACAGCCCCGCCCGGCGGTCGAGTGCCGCGGCCAGCAGCGGGGCCGCGTCCTCGGCCGGCGGGTCGGCGGCGACCCAGGCCCGCAGGTCGGACGGGCCGGCGAGGAGGGCGGCGCGGTCCAGGGCCGCCGGGTCGCCGGTCGCGGCGTGGGCGGCGCGCAGTTCGGCGACGACGCGCCGCGGGTCGCGGACCTTGCCCCCATCGAGCAGCAGCCCGTGTTCGTGCCACAGGTGCTCGACCATCGCCACCCGCCGCAGCCGCACGCCGCACCGCGGGCAGTCCATCCGCACCCGCCGCTCGCGCCGCTCGATGAGGGCGTCCAGCGCGCGGCTCTTGTCCGTCTGGTGCTGTAACTGGCGGAGGCGGCCGAGGCGGCGGAGGCCGGACAGCCCGGCGACGAGCGGACGCACCACCGGACGCACCGCCCCCGCCGTGTCGGGCGACGACCGCAGCACCCGGGCGGCGGCCAGGACGCGGACGGCGGGCGGGACGGTGCGGTCCGACAGGAGCGGTGCGACGTGGGCGAGGACGGCCGCGGGAACCTTGCCGCGGAGCCGGCCGACCCATTCCAGGAACGCCCGCCGCCCGGCCGGGCCGCCCGCGAGGAAGAGGTCGGCGACGGCGCGGAGCTGGTCGGCGGCGCGGGCACCCCGGGCGAGCTGAACGACCAACCCGTGCCGCTTCGCGGGGTCGGCGGTGGCGAGAACCCGGTTGGCGAGTTCGCCGAGCGTGAGTCGCGGGGGGGTCGGGTCGGGCATCGGTTACGCGCACGGAGGCGGAACGGTTTTCCCCTCTCCCCTTGCGGGAGAGGGCGGTGAGCGGCGCAGCCGCGAGCCGGGTGAGGGGTGGAGGCGATACCTATTTGGGCAAGGCCGACCCCCCACCCGCGGGCTGCGCCGCGACCTCCCCCACAAGGGGGGAGGTCGAGAGTGCGCCTCCGGCCGGGTAAGGCGTTCCTCCCACACGAACGGGAGGTGAGCGAGCGCGGGTCGGCTCCGGTCCTGACCTCCCCCCTTGTGGGGGAGGTCGCGGCGCAGCCCGCGGGTGGGGGGTGAGCTGCAACCATCGCGCGGACGCCCCCACCCCTCACCCGGCCGTTCGCCTACGGCTCACGGCCGCCCTCTCCCGCAAGGGGAGAGGGGAAGACAAGCAGCCGCCCGGTTGCGGTCGGCCTACGGCTTCAACTTGATCGCCGACGGCAGTAGGCACGTCCCGTCCTTGCACGCCACCACCCGCACGCGGACTTCGAGCGGGCCGGCGGCCGGGCCGCGGGGCACCTTGCCGGTGAGCGTCACCGTGCCGTCGTAGACGCGGTACGCGCCGGCGGCCGCGTCCTTCGCCACCACCCCCATCGGGTACGCGACCGTCGCGGCGAACGCCTTGCCGCCGACCGACACCTCGACCTTCGTTTCGGACGCGCCGAGCATGTCGTTCCCGACCGGGTTGGCGTAGACGTGCCACGGGGCGGCGATGGCGAGCGTGACGGTGAACTCCTGCGTGCCGTCCGCCACCGGGCCGGCCTTGAGCGTCGCCGTCACCACGTCCGCCGACTCGCGGGGCTTCTTGGTCGGGTCGGGCACGAGGGGCGATTTCGGCTCGACCGCGGCCGGGTCGGCGGGGAGGGCGAGCAGGTCGTCGAGCGCCCGTGCCATGCCGGGGGCCGACCCCGGGGTCGTCCGCACCACCCCGCCGAACACCTTGATCGTGCGACTGGCGAAGTCGCGGTAGGCCGCGTCGCCGGTCTTCTGCCAGAGCCGGATCAGGTTGCGGGCCATCACCCCGTTCCCGGACGGCTGCGCCCCGTCGTACCCGTCCTTCGCCCGGGCGAACAGCTTTTCGTGGTCGTGGGCGGTGTAGAAGAAGCCGCCGCGGGCGGCGTCGGCGTGCCACTTGAGGGCCGCGTCGGTCAGCGCCTTGGCCTCGTCGAGCCAGCGCTTTTCGTTGGTCGCGTCGTGGAGGGTCAGCAACCCGTGGACGAGGAAGGCGTAGTCGTCGAGGTAGGCGGTGCCCTTCGCGGTCGGCTTCTCGCCGGGGGCGGCGGCGTAGAGCCGGAGCAACCGCCCGTCCGCCGTCCGCGTCGTCTTCAAGAGGAAGTCGGCGGCGGTCGCGGCGGCGGCGGTGTACGCTTTCTCCTTGAAGACCTCGCCGGCCCGGGCGTACCCCGCGACCATCTGCCCGTTCCAGGCGGTAATGACCTTCGTGTCGAGGAACGGCCGCTCCCGCTTCGCCCGCGCCGCCAGCAGTTTACCCTTCAACGGTTCGAGCCGGGCGAGCAGCGCCGCCTCGGTGATCTTCAACTCCTTCGCGGCCTCGGCGGTCGGCTTCGGGAGGCGGAGGATGTGGTACTTCTCCTCGAAGTTCGGGGCGGCCGCGCCGTACACGGCCGTCACGAGCGCCACGTCCGCGTCGGCCACCAAAGCCTGCTTCAACTCGGCGGCGGTCCAGACGTAGAACTTGCCCTCCGCCCCGTCGCTGTCGGCGTCGAGGGCCGAGTAGAACGCGCCGTCCGCGCTGGTCATCTCGCGCTTCACGAAGCCGAGCGTCTCGGCGACGACCCGCCGGTACAGCGGGTCGGGGTCGGCGCGGTAGGCGTCGGCGTAGAGTTCGACGAGCTGGGCGTTGTCGTACAGCATCTTCTCGAAGTGCGGGACGGTCCACGTCCGCTCGGTGCTGTAGCGGTGGAACCCGCCGCCGACCTGGTCGTAGATGCCGCCCTCGGCCATCTTCCGCAGCGTGAGGCGGACGGCCTTCGCCAGCCCGTCGCGGTCCGGCTTGCGGCTCTGCTGGAGGAGGAACGCCCAGGCCGCGGCCCGCGGGAACTTGGCGTGCCGGAACTCGCGCTCCTTCGTCCCGATGCCGCCGTGTTCCGGGTCGGTGGCGAAAGCGGCGACCGCGTCGGCGACGTGCTCGCGGGTCAGCGCCCCGACGAGCGCGAACCGGGTGCCGCGCTCGAGCGCGTCGACCGTCATCTCGGCGATGCGGTCGGCCTGCTTCATCAGCCCGGCGTGGTCCTTCGCGTCGAGGTCGGTGACTTTCTTGAGGATCGTGGGCAGGCCCGGCAGGGTGTCGTCGCCGACCAGTTTGTCGGCGGGGGGGAAGTAGGTGCCGCCGAAGATCGGCTTGCCGTCGGCGGTGAGGAACATGGTGAGCGGCCACCCGCCGGACTCGCCGGCCACGTTCAGGGCGGTCATGTACACGTCGTCCACGTCCGGCCGCTCCTCGCGGTCCACCTTGATGCAGACGAAGTGGTCGTTGAGGATTTTGGCGACGGCGGGGTTCGAGAACGACTCCCGCTCCATGACGTGGCACCAGTGGCAGGAGCTGTACCCGATCGACAGGAAGACGAGCTTCTTTTCCTTCCTCGCCCGGTCGAACGCCGCCGGCCCCCACGGGTGCCAGTCCACCGGGTTGTGGGCGTGCTGGAGGAGGTACGGGCTGCTCTCCTTCGCCAGCCGGTTGGCCTTGCCCTTCTCCGTCGCCTTCGGGTCGGCGGCCGGCCCCGGGGCGGCGGCCAAGAAGGTTAAGGCGGCGGCGGCGCAGAAGGCGATGAGACGTGCGGGCATGGCGGGCCTCCGGGGGTGCGGCTATCGTACCGGCCCGCCCGCGTACGGCGACGGCGGGTCGGTCAGCGGAGCTTTTGTTGCTTGAGGAGTTCGTCGGCCCACGCCGCCAGTTCCGGCGGGAGCGGCGGGTCGGGGTCTTTTGTGTAGTCGGCGGTGGCGTCGTAGGCGGCCCGGTCGTAGGCCAGGGCGAGGGCGGCCTGCAGGTCGAGCGGGGCGTCGGGGTCCGGGTCGCGAAGCGGGATGCCGACGACCGGGAGCGGGTCTTGAAGGCGGATCGGCCACGCCTTACCGTCCGGCCGCGAGTTAGCCGGCGAGGAATAGACAAGGTACTCATACTTTGCGAACCGCCGCCGCTTGATCGGGTGCGACGTGCCGACCCGGAGGAGGTCGATCTCGACCCAGTTGGCGGACGATGCCAAAACCTCCGCCCGCTTCTTCAAAAAGCTCTGCCGCCCGGCCGCCCCCGGCAGCTTGTTGCTCGGGCTTAGGAGTTCGATGACGGTCACGACATCCCCGCCATCGACTTCGCGGATTTCAACCCGCCCTTCCCGGATCGGATCGCGCGTGCGGACGACGACCGATCCGGCGATCATGAGGCCGGCGGACGCGCCGTTCGGTCCGGGTGGCACCGCGCCGCTATATTTCTCGATCTGGATGTCCGGCACCCGTCGGATTTCCAACTCGGGGTCGTCGTCCGCCACCATGTATAAACGTTCTTCGACACGGGCGACGTATTTCGGACGGATGACCCGGTTCAGCAGCGCGCGGTAGGTCGAAATCAATTCGTGGTGGGCGTCCGGCCACAACCGCGGGTCTTCGAGATACGGGTCCATTCCGGGGAACGGCGACGGCATGGCGGCCTCGGTCAGCGGAGCTTCTTCTGCCTGAGAAGCTTGGTCGCCCACTTCGCCAAGTCCGGCGGGAGAGGGGGAACGGGGTCTTCGGTGTAGTCGAGTTTCAAATCGTATGCCCCGCGGTCATAGATCATGTCGAGTGCCCGTTGTAGGTCGAGAGCGGTATCCGGGTCCGGGTTGCGGAGTGGGATGCCGACGGCCGGCAGCGGCGATTGAAGGCGGATCGGCCAGACCCGCCCTTTCGGCCTGAGTTCGGCGGGCGAAACGTGGACGAAGTATTCGTGGGGCCGAATCCGTTTCCGGAGCGGAAGGGATTGGCCTTGGCGCAACAGGTCGATTTCCACCCAGTGGGCGTCGGACGAGGTGACTTCCCGCCGCTTGGCGATGAAACTCCTCCGACCCTCGGCCCCGCTCACTTTGTTGGACGGGCTGAGGAGTTCGATCACGGTCACGAGTTGTTTGGTGTCGGTAGCCCGGATTTCGACCCGTCGCTCGCGCGTTTCGTCTTCCGACAAGGTCGTGACAACCAGTGGTTCTGCGACGGCGACCGTACCCCCGGGACGGGTTCCGAGTTTCGTCTTCCCACCGTGTCGCCGCTCGATCCAGATGTCGGGCACCCGGGTCTGCTCCTCACCCGGATCGTCGTCGGGGGTGACGTAGATCCGCTCCTCGATTTCGGCGACGTAGCGCGGGCGGAGTTGTTGGTTGAGCATTTCACTGAAGGCGGCGATCAGCAACAAGTGGACGCCGGGCCAACGTGGCGGGTCTTCGAGGTACGGGTCCATTCCGGGGAACGGCGACGGCATGGGGGCCTCGGCGGGGCGGGTGTCGTGCGGTGATTGTACCGCAACCCCGCCGCCGGTTGAATCCCGCCACGCGGGGCGTCACCGGACCAGCGCGTGGCAGGTGCTGGCGATGAACTCGCGGTTGAGCAGGGCGATGTGCTCGACGCTGATTTCCTTCGGGCAGGCGGCCTCGCACTCGTTGATGTTCGTGCAGTGCCCGAACCCCTCGCGGTCGTGCTGGGCGACCATCGCCCGCACCCGCTCCTTCCGCTCGGCGTGGCCCTGCGGCAGGTGCGCCAGGTGGCTCACCTTCGCGGCCGTGAAGAGCATCGCGCTGGCGTTCGGGCAGGCGGCGACGCACGCCCCGCAGCCGATGCACTCGGCCGCGTCCATCGCGGTCTCCTGCATGAGCTTCGGCACCGGCAGGGCGTTCCCGTCCGGCGCGCCGCCGGTGTTTACCCCCACGAACCCGCCGGCCTGGACGATGCGGTCCAGCGCCGAGCGGTCGGTACACAGGTCCTTGACGACCGGCAGCGCCTTCGCCCGCCACGGCTCGATGTGGATGTGGTCGCCGTCGCGGAAGCTGCGCATGTGCAGCTGGCAGGCGGTCGTCGCCCGCTCGGGCCCGTGGGCGAGGCCATTAATCATCATCGCGCACGACCCGCAGATGCCCTCGCGGCAGTCCTGGTCGAACGCGACCGGTTCGTCGCCGGCCTTGGTGAGGCCCTCGTTCAGCACGTCGAGCATGTCGAGGAACGACATGTCCGGGCTGACCCCGTCGAGCGGGTACGTCGTCATCTTCCCGGCGGCGGTCCGGTTCGGCTGCCGCCAGATGTGGAGGGTGAGTTTCATGGGGCCGTAGGTCTTGAGGACAAAAGCCCACCCGTCGCGACGGGTGGGCTTTATGGGGTCACTTGTAGCTCCGCTCGGCCAGCTTGACGTTCTCGAAGGCGAGCGGCTCGACGTTGCGGACCGGCACGGCGTCCGGGCCGGCGTACTCCCAGGCGGCGACGTGGGCGTAGTCGGCGTCGTTCCGCTTGGCCTCGCCGTCGGCCGTCTGGTACTCGGTCCGGAAGTGCCCGCCGCACGACTCGTCGCGGGTCAGGGCGTCGCGGGCCAAGAGCTCGCCGAACTCCAGGTAGTCGGCCACCCGGTTCGCCTTCTCCAGCGCCGAGTTCAGGTCGGCGTCCGACCCGGGGACGGTCACGTTCGCCCAGAACTCGCCGCGCAATTCCTGCATCTTCCCGATGGCGCGTTCGAGGCTCTGGCGGCTGCGGGCCATGCCCACGTCGTCCCACATCACCCGGCCGCATTCGCGGTGGAATTCGAGGGCCGTCTTCTTCCCCTTGATGGCGAGCAGTTTCTTGATCCGGTCGGCGGCCTCGGCCTCGACCCGCTTGACCTCGGGGTGGGCGGTCGTGATCGCCCCGGTCGCCTTGTCCGACTCCGGCTTGAGGGCGGCGAGCCAGTGGGTGAGGGTGTACGGGAGGACGAAGTACCCGTCGGCCAGGCCCTGCATCAGGGCCGACGCCCCGAGGCGGTTCGCCCCGTGGTCGGAGAAGTTCGCCTCGCCGGCGACGAACAGCCCGTCGAGGTTGCTCATCAGCTCGTAGTTCACCCACAGCCCGCCCATCGTGTAGTGGACGGCCGGGTAGATGCGCATGGGCCGGTCGTACCCGCTCTCGGCCGTGATCCGCTCGTACATCTCGAAGAGGTTGCCGTACTTCGCGGCGATCCTCGCCTTCCCCTGCTTCTCGATCGCCCGGCCGAAGTCGAGGTAGACCCCGCGGCCGCCCGGCCCGACCCCGCGGCCCTCGTCGCACGCCTCCTTGGCGGCCCGGCTGGCGATGTCGCGGGGGGCCAGGTTGCCGTAGCTCGGGTACTTGCGCTCCAGGAAGTAGTCGCGGTCCGGGTCGGCGACCTCGCGCGGGTGCTTGCCGATGTCGGCGGCGTTCTTCGGTGCCCACATGCGGCCGTCGTTGCGGAGCGACTCGCTCATCAGGGTGAGCTTCGACTGGTGGTCGCCGGTCACGGGGATGCAGGTCGGGTGGATCTGCGTGTAGCAGGGGTTGGCGAAGGCCGCCCCGCGCTTGTACGCCCGGTAGGTGGCCGAGACGTTGCACCCGTTGGCGTTCGTACTCAGGAAGAAGACGTTCCCGTACCCGCCGGTGGCCAGCACCACGGCGTCGCCGACGAACGACTCGATGCGGCCGGTTTCGAGGTGGCGCGTGACGATCCCGCGGGCGCGGCCGTCGATCACCACGAGGTCGAGCATCTCGCAGCGGGGGAACATCGTCACCCCGCCGGCGGCGATCTGGCGACTGAGTGCCTGGTACGCCCCGAGGAGGAGTTGCTGCCCGGTCTGGCCGCGGCAGTAGAAGGTGCGCTGGAGCTGCGACCCGCCGAACGAGCGGGTGTCGAGCAGGCCGCCGTACTCGCGGGCGAACGGGACGCCCTGGGCGACGCACTGGTCGATGATGTTGACCGACTCCTCGGCGAGGCGGTGGACGTTCGCCTCGCGGCTGCGGAAGTCGCCCCCCTTGATCGTGTCGTAGAAGAGGCGGTGGACGCTGTCGCCGTCGTTGCGGTAGTTCTTGGCGGCGTTGATGCCCCCCTGGGCGGCGATGCTGTGCGCCCGCCGGGGGGAGTCCTGGTAGCAGAAGCTGAGGACGTTGTACCCGAGTTCGGCGAGGGTCGCGGCGGCGGCCCCGCCGGCCAGCCCGGTGCCGACCACGAGGACCGTGTACTTCCGCTTGTTCGCGGGGTTGATGAGCCGCTGGTCGTCCTTGAACCGGGTCCACTTCTCGGCCAGCGGGCCGCCCGGCACCTTCGGATCGAGATTCATATGGCTCTCCCGAACCCACCCGTGCGACGGGTGGGCTTTCCGCGTTCTCAGCTCATCTTGTACTGCGTCTGCACCCACCCGAACTGCACGGCCAGCACGATGGCGCTGTTCCCGACGAGAATCACAAGGGCGACGGCCAGGCCCAGCATGTCGATCGGCCCGCGGAACCGGGCGTTCTTCAACCCGAGGGTCTGAAACACACTCGGGATGCCGTGCCGCAGGTGGACGAACAAGATCACCTGGCCGACGAGGTACAGGATCACGATGGGCACGTTGGTAAACCCGGCGACCAGCATCTCGTAGACGTTGTGCCGGAGCGGGTCTTTGGCGTCCTTCAAGTCGAGGTAGTTCGTCCACACCAGTTGCCCGGTCGTCGGGTCGGGCACCTCGGCCCCCTTCACCCAAGCGAACGTGTAGTGGGCGAGGTGGAACAGGGTGAACAGCCCGATCACGACGCCGGTCCAGACCATCGTCCGGCTGGCGACCGTCGCCTGGGCCGTCCCGGGGTAGGCGTAGGCCACCGGGCGGGCCGCGACCGACCGGAGCTTTAACCGCACGGCGAGGGCGATGTGCAACACGAAGATGGCCAGCAACCCGGCCCGGGCGACCCAGATTAATGCCCCGAGGTCGTGCTTGAGGAAGTAGGCGTACTTGTTGATCGCGTCCGGCCCCTGGAACATTTTCAGGTTGCCGATCATGTGGAAGACGACGAACAGTACCAGCCCCGCCCCGGTCAGGCCGACCAGCACCTTCCCCCCGACCGACGAGTCGAGGACGGCCCGGGCGAGGTCGGTCGCACCCGGCCCGGCCGCCGGCTCGGTGGGGCCTTTCGGGTGGCGGACGCCGGAGGTCGCGGATGCCATAGGCGGGGGGCGGGTTGGGGGATGGCGGGCGGCGGGGGCCGGTATCTGCATTCTAGGAGGGCCTGCCGGCTTTCGGCCATGCGCCGGCCGGGACGCGGCCGTAGACGACCGGCCCCGCCCGCAGAACCTGACCGAAACCGGACTTCCATTAACGGGGAACGGATTTCGACGCACGCAGGGGCTTGCGTTGATCCGTTCCGTCGATGATTATGGTGCCTGATCCCTCGCAACGCCCTCCCCCGGTCCGACGTGCCCCCGATCCATAACGCCCACGACCACGCGCCGACCGGCCGGGGGAAAGTGATGAAAGGTCCGCCCGTTCAAGGGGGTGGTGGCGGCTCGCGCGACACCTCGCCGACGCTGATCGAGCAGGTGCGGGCGAACGACCCCGAGGCGTGGCGGCGGCTGGTCCGCCTGTACCTGCCGCTCGTCTGCCACTGGTGCAAGCCGGCCGGCCTCCGCCCGTCGGACGTGGACGAGGTCGCCCAGGACGTGTTCCTGAGCGTCTTCCGGGGGCTGAAGAACTTCAACTACGACCGCGACGGGGCGTCGTTCCGGGCGTGGTTGCGGACCGTCACCCGCAGCAAGATCGCGGGCCGCCCCCCGGCCCCCGGAGGGGTCGGGGCGGGCGGGAGCGACGCCCTCCGGCGGATCGAGGCCGTCGCCGCTGAAACCCCCGAGTCCGACGTGGGCGAACTGGGCCTGTTGTACCGCCGGGCGGTCGATTCGCTGGAAGCGGCGTTCGAAGAGAAGACCCGGCGGGCGTTTTGGCGGTTGGCCGCCGGGAGGACCGCCCGCGAGGTGGCGGACGAACTGGGGATGAGCCTGGCGGCGGTCTACACCGCCAAGTCCAAAATCCTCAAGCGGTTGAAGGACGAGTTCCGGGGGCTGTTCGAGGCGTGAGCCGGGAACGGCGGGCGGCGCGACGGCAGGGGGTGAATCGTGGTCCGAACCGATTCGTGCGTGAGCGAGGAGCAACTCGTCGCCCTCCACCACGGCGACCTGGAGGGCGATGCCCTCGGGGCGGTGTGCGAACACCTGTCGGCCTGCCCCGACTGCGACTCCCGCCTCGCACAAGTCGAAGGGTCGGACCACATCTTCCCGGCCCTCCGGGCGGCCCGCCCGGGCGAGTCGTGGGCGGCGTCGGCGGACGCCTACGACCGGCTCGAACAGCGCCTCGGGGTCATGCCCCGCGACGCCGCCGGGGGTGCCCCGCCGACCACGACGGACGAACTCCCGCCGCGGCGGGTCGTCCCGGCCCGGCTCGGCCGCTACGACCTGACCGAGGAACTCGGCCGGGGCGGGATGGGGATCGTGTTCGCGGCCGTCCACACCGTCCTGAACAAGCGGTTCGCGGTCAAGGTCATCCTCCCCGAGTACGCCGACAACCCGCGGGTCGTGGCCCGGTTCCGCCGCGAGGTCCGGGTGGTGGGCGAGATGGCCCACCCGAACGTCGTCGCCGCCACCGACGCGGACGAGGACGCCGGGTGCCACTTCCTGGTGATGGAACTGGTCACCGGCCTCGACCTGGCCACGCTCCTGCGCGAGGCCGGCCCGTTCCCGGTGGCGGACGCGGCCGAGGCGATCCGGCAGGCCGCCGTCGGCCTCCAGTACGTCCACGAGCGGGAGCGCGTCCACCGCGACCTGAAGCCGTCGAACCTGATGCTCTCGACCGACGGGGTGGTCAAGGTGCTCGACCTCGGGCTGGCCGCCCTGTTCGCCGACGGCGTCCCGACCGGCGAGCTGACCGGCACCCGCCTCGTCATGGGGACGGCCGACTACATGGCCCCCGAGCAGTGGGTGGACAGCCACGCCGTGGACATCCGCGCCGACATCTACAGCCTCGGGTGTACCTTGTACCACGTCCTGACCGGGGAAGTCCCCTTCCCCCCCGCCGCCCGGCGGCCGACCCCCGGCAACCCGGCGGCGCACGCCGCGGTCCCGACCCCGTCCGTCCGGGTCATTCGTCCGGACGTGCCGCCCGGCCTCGACGCGGTCGTCCGGCGGATGCTGGAGCCGAACCCGGCGGACCGCTACCCGACGCCGCAAGCCCTCGCCGACGCCCTGGCACCGTTCGCCACCGGCGCGGACTGCAAGGGGCTGGTCAGCGCGACCCGCGACTGCTTGCTGGAACACCGGGCGACCGGGCAGTCGGGCGGCCGTGCGGACGGCGAGACGGCCCCTTACCGCGGGCGAACGCCGACCGTCACCCCGCGCTCCGGGCCGCGCGCGGCCGTGCCCGGTCGGCGGCGAGCGACGTGGCGGTGGGCCGCGGCCGGCGGGGTCGGGGTCGCCACCGCGCTCGCCCTCTGGGTCGTGTTCGGCGGGCCGAAGGGGGACGGCCCCGCCCCGTCCATGTCGAAGGCCAACGAACCCGTCGCCGCCCCGCCCGCGGTGCCGACCACACTCCCCGAGGCGGACAACGGGCCGCAAACGGGTCAGTGGTACGCCCTCCTACGCAACGCCCCCGTGCCGCTCATCCTCGACAACCAGCCGTTCAACCGACACGTTCAATACAACCCGAAAACGCTCGAATTCCGCGTCGATACTCCGCTGATGAACATGTACTCGTTCGGTAGCGCGGACCGATCCGATTACAAATTGCAGATCGGCATCCGGCAGACCAAGTGGGTCGGCGGGGTGGGCATCTTCTTCGGGCATCATCCCGAGCCGGGGACGCACGCGGCGGGCGCGAAGTGCCAACTTCTCAAACTCGAGCCGAGTTGGAAGCCCGGGCCGCCCGAGTTCAAGATGACGCGGGAGTGGGGGAGCATCGAGCCGGACCAGCAGGGGCGGCCGGGTTTCGTCCGGAACGTCAGTTCGGCCACGTGCCGATTTCCTCCCCCGTTGGACAGTCAGGAACACGTCCTGGGGATCGAGGTGCGGAACGGCAAGTTGCGAAACGTGACCTGGAACGGGATCCTGCTCCCCGACCTCGTGACTCACGAGTGCAACGCGGCCGTGACGCCCGCCGATTACGTCGGGGCGTTCGGGGTCGTCGTCGTGCAGAGCAGTAGCGTCTTCGGGAATGCCCGTCTCATGGTACTGGAAGGAACGCCCAAGTGATCGTGATCAGCGCCCGCCGGCCCGACGACGACGAGAAGAATTTTCACGTCGCCGTGACGGGGTCGGGAAACCGGGGAATCATCTGTGCGAACGTACACGTTCTCTTCGGGGATTTCGCCGGCGGCACGGCCGATACGGGGGACTCCGTGTTCGCCAAAATCTACGACGAAGGCACGACCTCCGCACAGATTCCCCTGAAGCATTCGGACGCCGTGGGGACGGCCCCCGCCAGGGGTGTACCGCACCAGACCGCTAATAACGTCTGGTATTTCGAGTCGATTTCCGACGCCACGGCCAGCGCGGCCGGGTTCGGTGCCAAGAATATCCTGGCCGTCTGGGCCGTTCCCGCGGGCACGGGGATGGTACCGGAGAAACTCCAGACGATTAATTTCTTCGGGAGTCCGGCCACGACCACGGATTGCGCCCTCTTCGCCGGGGGCGGGCAAGCGGGCGATTCCCCCGGCCGCGGGTGTCTGACCGCGGCGACGATGCTCGCCACCGCCCCCCTCATGTGGACCCTCATGACCGACGGCTTCCAGGTCGGCCGCGGGCTGCTCAACGGGTTCTGGAACCTCCACCTGAACGCCGACGCCCCCGGGCACTTCGTCTGGGACAACGGCGGCGACGGAGTCGGGACGCCGCGGGTCGAGCTGCGGGCCGAGAAGCCGCTCGTCACCAGCTGGCGGCTCACCCTGCGGGCCGGGGGCGACACGGTCGAGTACCTGCGGCCGGCCGGCGAATGGAACCCGCTCGCGGCGAACGCCCTGCACCACGTCCGCAACGGGCACCCCGCCGGGGCCGTGCCGCCCGCCCTCACCGTGACCCCCGGTTGACCCCGCCGCCATGCCCGACCTCGCCTGCCGCCACCGCGGGGCCGCCGCCGCCCCCGGCGTCCACCGCTGCGACTCGCCCAAGCTGGTCGGGTTGAAACTCGTGTCGGCCGCGATGTGCGGGGGGTGCCACTACCACGACCACCCCCCGGCCGCGGCCCGGCCGGACGCCCGCCACCTGCTCCCGTGCCTGCGGCGCGGCGCGGAGATCGGCGTTGGCGAGTTTGCCTGCGCCCACCCTTCCCACCCCCGGGCGACTGACGCCGAATGCCGCGGGTGCCCCGACTACCTGTTCCCGGTCCTCACCCCGGAAACCCCGGCGGCGGTCGTGCGCGACATGGCCGGCCTGCCGCCGCACCTCCAACCCGACAAGTGGTGGGGGTGGCCGAACGTCCGCGCCGGCTACCTCCTCGCGGCCGACGCCGCGGTCGCCACCACGCCCCCGTACCCGGGCGGGTTCGCCGGCCGCGGGGTGGTGATCGCCGGCGGTGGGAACTACTTCCCGTCCGCCTACGTGACGGCCCGCGTCCTGCGGCACGTCGGCTGTCGTTTGCCGATCCAGCTCTGGCACTTCGACGGGGAAGTGACCGACCCGATGCGCGACGCAGTGCGGCCCTACGGCGTGGAGTGCGTGAACGCCGACGCCGTCGCCCGTAAGGAGAAATTCCGCTTCCTCGAAGGGAACTGGTGGAAGGGGTGGCAGCTCAAGCCGTTCGCCGTCGCCCGGTCGCCGTTCCGGGAAGTCCTCTATCTCGACGCCGACTGCTACCCGGCACGCGACCCGTCGTTCCTCTTCGACTGGGCACCCTACCGCGAGCGCGGGGCGGCGTTCTGGCCGGACCTCACGACCTCGGCGTACCTCCTGCCCGACGCCGCGTGGGAGGCGTTCGGCCTCCGCCCCGGGTGGCTGCCGCTCGAATCCGGGCAGTTCCTCGTGAACAAGGAGGCGTGCTGGCGGGAACTGCAATTGGCACTCTGGTACAACGCCCACGCCGACTACGTCTACCGCCTGATTTGGGGCGACAAGGACACCCTGAATCTGGCGTGGCGGCGGCACGGCACCCACTACGCGATGCCCCACCCGCGGGCCGGGTGGGACGTTCACACGATCCTGCAATATGGGCCGGACGGCGACGTGCTGTTCCAGCACCGCTGCCAGGACAAGTTCCGCCTCGCCGCGGGCCGGTACGCGAGCGTCAGCCAACACCACGCGGTCAACCGCCGCAACCCGAACCTCGCCCACGAGGACGCCTGCTTCGCGTTCCTCGACGACTTGCGGCGGACGGGGGTCGTGGCCGAAACGGGAGAGGTGCGCGGTGAGTGAGCCGTTCGTCCTCGGCATCCCGACCCTGTGCCGGCACGACCTACTGCGCGCGTGCATCGACTCGGCCCTGGCCGGGGGGCACCCGCCGCACCTCGTCTTCGTGGTCGATAACGGGGGCGGGTTCGCCCACCCGGACGGCCGGGTGCGGGTGGTTAACCCGGCCGAGAACCTCGGCGTCGCCCGGTCGTGGAACCTCCTCCACAAACTCGCCGGCCGCCTGCCGCTACTGCTCAGCAACGACGACATCCGGTTCCACCCGGACACCTGCGCGGCGGCCCTCGCCACCTCGGGGCCGTTCGTCGCCGTGTGCGGGTGGGCCTGCTTCCTCCAGCGGGAAGAATGCTGGCGGGCGGTCGGGGAGTACGACGAGAGGTTCTGGCCGGCGTACTTCGAGGACAACGACTACCACTACCGGATGCGACTGGCCGGCCTCGACTACACCGTCCCCGGGGCCGGGCCGGTGACGCACGCCGGCAGCGCCACCCTCCACGCCCTCCCCGAGGTCCACCGCCGGACGGTCGAGCACTGTTTCGAGCAGAACAAGACCTACTACGTCGCGAAGTGGGGCGGGATGCCCGGCGGAGAAGCCTTCTCGCGCCCGTTCGACGGCCGCCCGCCCCCGGAGCCGCCCGCGTGATCTACGACTGCTTCACCTACTTCGACGAGATCGACCTGCTCGACCTCCGCCTCCGCACCACCGAGGCGGCGGTCGGGCGCTGGGTGATCGTCGAGGGCACGCACACCCACCAGGGCCGGCCGAAGGCGACCAACCTCCGCGACCACTGGTCGCGGCTCGCCCGGTGGCACGACCGGATCGTCCACGTGACCGTCCCCCCGCGCGGCGCGACGACCCACGACCGCGAGGTCGCCCAGCGGGCCGACATCACCCCCGTCCTGACCGGCCTCGGCGTCCGCCCGGACGACGTGATCCACTTCGGCGACCTGGACGAGATCACCCGGGCCGACGTGCTGGCCGCGTACCGCCCGGGCGACGGCGTGCGGTCGCCCGAACACGCACACTGCTACTACTGGCTGAACTGCCGGTGCGGCGGGTGGGGGGCGGCCAAGCTCTGCACCTGGGCCGACGCCGGCGAACGCGCCGGGTACGACATGCACACCCTCCGCCACACCCCGGCGCGGCCCATTCCGGACGCCGGGTGGCACTTCTCGTTCACCGGCGGGGTCGAGGCGGTGCGGCGGAAGCTCGGGGCGTACCTGCACGAGGAGCTGAACGTACCCGCGTACAACGACGAGCGCCACGTCCGCGTCTGTCGGGCGGCCGGGATCGACCTGTTCCTCCGCCCCGGCCGGTACGAGTTCGTCCGGCCGGACGGGTTCCTGCCGGCGGCCGCCCGCGACCCGCAGTTCCGCCACCTGTGGGCCGACGCCTACTTCCACGAACTCTGGACCGACACCAAGC
>Ga0105048_10007751_pt1 | contig 17240 bp, 20 predicted proteins | sample MAT05_FD_78382 | JGI IMG/M metagenome (GOLD analysis project Ga0105048, IMG submission 78382) | Freshwater microbial communities from Lake Fryxell liftoff mats and glacier meltwater in Antarctica - MAT-05 | ecosystem: Environmental > Aquatic > Freshwater > Ice > Liftoff microbial mat | place...
CCCGCCGACGAGTTCGCGCTCTGCCTCGAAGAAGCCATGCGCCTGCTACGCGCCAACGGACTGATCGTGTTCTGCGGAGCGTTCGGTGATGACAAGGTGGCCGACCCCTCGCAGCGCGACCCCGAGACCATCGCGCGCCGCACCCTGGTGCGCGCCGTGCGCGATGACGAGCGCCTCATGCCGATGCTCCTGCCTGTGGGCGACGGTCTGCTCGCCGCAGCGCTGCGCTGACACTCAGGCGTCGAACGACTCCACCCACCGCACCAGCGATGCGGTGCCGTATCCGGTGCCACCGCGCGTGATCGTGCCTCGGTCGGCATCCGATCGGCCTGGCCCGGCGATGTCGAGGTGCAACCACTCGCGCTGCCCGACGAACTGCTGAAGGAACAACGCAGCGGTGATCGAGCCACCTCCGATCGTGGGGTCGGTGGCGATGTGGCACAGATCGGCGATGTCGGAATCAAGCGCGGCGGAGTACTCCTGCGCCAGTGGCAGGTGCCACACCGGTTCGCCGGCCGCGGCCGCAGCGCGCTCCCATCGCCGAGCACCAGCGCCGGAGGTGGCATACATCGCGCCGTGGATCCGTCCGAGCCCCACTGATGCAGCGCCGGTCAACGTGGCCACGTCGACCATCACATCGGGGTCGAGCACCGCATCGGCATACGCCAGCGCATCGGCCAGAACCAGGCGCCCCTCGGCGTCGGTATTACGCACCTCCACCGTGGTGCCGCCATACTGCGTCAGCACGTCGCCTGGCCGCATCGCTGCAGCACCGGGCATGTTCTCAGCGATGGCCAGCAGACCGATCACCTCGGAGCCGACACCGAGCCGGGCCACTGCCTCCATCGCTGCCAGCACGGTCGCCGATCCACTCATATCGGTCTTCATCGGCACCATGAAGTCGGCCGGCTTGAGCGACAACCCACCTGTGTCGAAGGTGATGCCCTTGCCGACCAGGACGATGCGCCGCGTACCGGCGCGCATCCGCTTCGGACGGTAGGTGAGTTGCACCAGCGCCGAGGGATGCACCGAGCCTGCGCCCACCGCCACGAGGCCACCGAAGCCCTGCTCCTCGAGTTCGGCCTGGCCGCGTACCTCGATCTCCAACCCGTGCTGCTGCGCCACCTGCTCGGCTTGCTCCACGAGCCACAGAGGTGACTTCTCGTTCGACGGGGTGTTGGCCAGATCACGGGCGTAACGAACGGCCTCACCACTGATCACACCAAGCTGGATCGCCTTCTTCGCAGCAGCGGGCGTCAGGGCTCCGCCCACCTGCACCACCACATGGGCAGGATCGGACGACTGCGGCTTGGTGCTGCGCGTGAAGCGGTAGCCGCCCATGAGCAGGCCCTCCACAAAGGCCCGGACGCCCGGCGCCGTGGAGCCGCGCAACGCCTCGACCACCGTGCGATCGCGATCCCTGATCCGCCGTGCGACCGCCGCGCCAGCAGTTCGCAAACTGCTCGGAGTTCTGTCGCCCACACCCACCACCAGGATGAGTTCAAGCCCGTGATCGGGTCCGTCGACCTCGATCGCCACCACCTCGCCCACGCGACCAGTGGCCTTGGCACGGCGCACGCGTCGCATGACATCGACCCCGTGGGTGGCACCGAGGGTGACGACCGAGGGGTCCACAGTCACCGAGGCGTCGGCCGACGGTCGGGCTCCCGCGACGAGGACCTGAGCGAAGGATCCATGCACCGACTCAACCGTCTCGGGGAACCACGAGGCGAGCGACTTGGTACTGGGGGTGAACGTCGAGGTGCTCACAGGGCTCCCGCAATCGTGGGCGAGGGGAACAGATGGGTGAACGAACTTGCCTGGCATGTGTTCCTCATCGTCCCACCGATGCACAACCTCGTCGTGGCGAACGGGTGTCAAGCGGGCTCCGGCGTGCCAACTGGCCCTACGTTCGTCAACGAAACCTTCTTCCTTCGACTCTGCAGGGGTTCACATGTCCGTCATCCTCAAGCGACGAGCAGTGCAGCTGGCAGCCATCACTGCCACCACGGGCGCCGTCGTGCTCTCCACTTTCGCTCCAGCGCAAGCAGCGCTGCCCGTCTGGCCGACCAGTGGGTACCGCCCCACGTGCGACGTCGTCCTGGCGCAACCTGGCCCGCCTTCCGGTACCTCGTGGAGCTACTTCGACAACACAAAGCCGAAGATCACCGGTTTCGTCCAAACGGGCATCATCAGGGTCGGAAACTCGCCCACGGCGCCGACCAGGTTGTTCACGATCTACGGAACGGACACCTGCTCGGGCGTCGGGACCTATTCCGTCGTCGTGGCCAAGAACGGTGCCGTCATTGATATCCTGCCCGTCACCCAGTCGAGGGGCAGTTCGTTCAACGGAAGCGGGTCGTACTACGGCTCGCTCACTCCCAGCGACATCGGCAAACTCACGTATCCGTCGATGCAAGCGCTGGACCGGTTCACCGAGTTCGACCTCAGCGGCGACTACAAGTTGCTGCTGAGCAGCACCCTTCAAACCCCCAGCCGCACGACGGTGTCCACGACAGACGCCTACCGCAACAACGCCACCTTCGTGATGCGTGACGTGCGCTCCACCGTGGCCGTGAACAAGACCTCGATCAGGAAGGGCGCCAAGGTGTACGTCGGGGGCAAGTTCACCCGCGCCACTGGCTCGTCCTACGTGAACCTCGTCGGCGCCAGGATCATGCTCCAACGACGCGACAGAGGATCCACTAAGTGGGTCAACGTTGTCAGCGCCAAGACCAACAGCAGCGGGAACGTCTCCATCGGATCAGCGCCAAGCAAGACCGCCGACTTCCGCCTCAACTACGTCGGCTACTTCTTTTCGCCGTTCTACGCGCCGTCTGTCACTGGCAGCAAGCGGGTCACCGTCACGTAGGTCCGCGAAACACACCAAACAGCGATGGCCCCCAGTCCGTGAGGAGTGGGGGCCATCGCTGTTTGGTCTAGGAGGTCGGGGTCAGACCACCACGGCCTTGAGCGCGTCGCCGAGGTCGTTCGCCTCGGTGGCCGAGAGCTCTACGACCAGGCGGCCGCCACCCTCCAGCGGGATGCGCATCACAATTCCGCCGCGCCCCTCCTTGGTGACCTCGAGCGGGCCGTCGCCCGTCCGCGGCTTCATGGCCGCCATCTGAGTCCCCTTTCCACGCGTTCTGGCGCGCCTCCACGGGCGCACGAGCATCCATTATCGCGTAGCCCGCCCCGTCACCTCTCCCCAGGGCGGTTCGACCCCTACGCTGTGCGCCCATGACCTCCACGCAGCGCTTCGCGACCCAGATCGTCGGCAGCTACCACAAGCCCCACTGGCTGGCCGACCACGAACTCGTCTACGCCAAGGAGGGCGTCTGGTGGCGAGTGGCCCCCGACCTCCTGGAAGAGGCTCAGGACGACGCCGTGCGCCTTGCTGTGTTCGACCAGGAGAAGGCTGGCCTGACCTACGCCACTGATGGCGAAGAGCGCCGTCAGACCTTCTCCGGCCACTTCTACGCCCTGGGTGGCATCGACTCGGACGAGCAGGGGCTGGTCACCAACTTCGGCGGCGACGTCCTCGAGTACCTGACCATGAAGCAGCGGGCCATCACCTCGGACGAGAACCAGAAGCCCGCCGCACCCCCGGAGTTCAAGCAGCCGCGCGTGGTGGGGCCCATCACCTGGGATCGCCCCCTCGTCGTCAACGCAGCCGGTTTCTTGCAGAGCACGACGTCGGCCAAGTCGAAGGTCACCGTGATCGGGCCGGCCACACTTGCGCTGCGCCTCGTTGATGAGCATTACGGCTCGCTCGACCAGGTCGCGTTCGCCGTGGCCGATGCACTCAACAAGGAGCTGCTCGCACTCGATGCGCTGGGCATCGATCTGATCCAGCTCGATGAGCCCGAGGTGCACTTCCGCTACAGCCAGCTGAAGGACTTCGCGGTCGAGGCCATCGACCGTGCCTTCGCCGGCGTGAAGACCCGTAAGGCCGTCCACATGTGTTACGGCTATAGCAAGAACATCGCGGAGAAGCGCTCGACGCCGGTGTACGCCGACGCCCTTGCACTGCTTGCACAGACCACCACCGATGCCATCTCACTGGAGTACGCGCAGCCGGGCCACTCACCTGACCTGCTGGCCAACGCCGGCGACAAGACGGTGATCCTCGGTGTGCTGAACCTCGACACCGAGGCGCCCATCGAGACGGTCGAGGAGATCCTGGCTCGCGCCGAAGCCGCCATTGCCATCGTCGGTCCGGACCGACTCGAGCTGGCACCCGACTGCGGCATGTGGTTCCTTCCGCGCGACACCTGCTTCGGCAAGCTCCAAGCCATGGAAGCCGCTGCCCAGCAGTTGCGTCTGAAGTACGCCTGAGGCGACGGTTCGGCTAGGCGGCGAGGTGGCAGCCGACGACGTGATCGTCGACCAGGCCGCAGGCCTGCATGGCCGCATACATCGTGGTGGGGCCGACAAAGACGAACCCCGCGTGCTTCAACGCCTTGCTCAGCGCCTTTGACTCAGGTGACTGCGATGGCAGGTCGCTCAACTCGTTGGCACGGGGGCCGCGCGAGTCCGGAGCCGGCGCGAACGACCACACCAGCTCATCCAGCGCCCCCTCGCCCCCGGATTCACGCAGTTCTCGCGCTGCCTGCGCATTCGTCAAGGTGGCCCGGATCTTCAGTCGGTTGCGGACGATCCCTGCATCCTCCATCAACCTGGAGAAGTCCGACTCGTCGAACTGGGCCACCTGGTCGATATCGAAGTCGGCGAAGGCTGCGCGAAAGTTCTGCCGCTTGCGCAGAATCGTCAACCACGAAAGGCCAGACTGAAACGCCTCGAGCGTGATGCGCTCGAACAACGCCGCATCCCCGTGAACCGCACGACCCCACTCAAGGTCGTGGTACTCGACGTAGTCAGGCGACGACAGGCACCACGAACACCGCAAGGGTTCTTCGGTCGCCTGTTCGGTGGGTGCCGGTTCGGCGGGCATGGGTTCATCGCCTGGCATCGGCCTCGGCCACCGCCGCCAGTTTGTTCAGCGACTGTCGGATGCCCAAGAGAAACGCGGGTCGAGCGATGGGCCACCCCAAACGGCCAACCACGCCCCACGGCAGCTCCAGAGATTCGCCCCACACGAAGCGAGTCCGACCGCTAGGAAGTTCGAGCAGTTCAAAGGTGCCGGTGCCCTTCACTATGTCGCCGGTGTGCAGCACATCGCAACGACGCGGCGGATCCCAGTGCGTCACCACCATGGTGTCGAGGAAGCCGGCCTTGCCAACACCCGAGAAGGCTTCAACCACGCTGCCCACGGAGGCACCATCACCGGAGGCCACCTTCACGTGCGTGCCGAGCATCCATTCGCCCTGGCGTTGCCAATCGAACAGCAGATCCCACACGACCTGTACGGGTGCATCGATGATGACATCGAGCTCGACGTCAGGCATCGGCTCGCTCGCTGTCCTCGACCGCGTCGTCCGAGTCGGCCGCGTCGTCCGAGTCGGCCGCTTCGGCTGCGTCGATTGCTTCGCCTGCTTGCTGGGTGGCATCGACCTCAGGCTCGTCGGCAACTAGTTCCGGTGCCACCCGCTCGGGACGCTTGGGCACCTCGGCTCCGGCCGCATTCAACGCCCCCGTGAGAGTGCCGACGTACTCATCTCGCTCGTCGAGCTCGGAAGCCAAGCGATCGAGCACACCATCGACTTGGTCCATCCGGTAGCCGCGCAGCCCGACCGCGAAGCGGACGCGATCGACGTCACCCGGCAGGAGGGTGCGGTCGTCCGGCAGATCGGCCGGCTCACGATCAGGTGGGGCCTGCCCTAGACGACCGAACGTGCCGGTGGCGTATGCAGCGACACCGGCCACCAGGCCCAGCGCGAGCACGATCAGCAACGTCGACACGGTCACTCCAGCCAGGATCCAGAACTGCACGGACATGAGGATCGTGCCACGCTGATGATCCGCCTCGCACCCCCACGCTCGGAGCCTCGTGTGTCGCTACTCCTTGGTCCTCACATCTTCGCCGATCACGACCTGGTCATCATGGCGATCGTCAACCGCACACCCGACTCGTTCTACGACGGCGGCCAGACCTTTACCGACACCTCAGCCATGGCAGCGGTCGACAGGGCCATCGACGAGGGTGCCGACATCATCGACATCGGCGGCGTGAAGGCCGGTCCCGGCGACCACGTGGACGCCGATGAGGAGATGCGACGCACGGTGGGATTCGTCGAGGCCGTTCGGAGGAAGCATCCCGACGTGGCTATCAGCGTCGACACCTGGCGGCACGAGGTGGCGAAGGCGGTGTGCGACGTCGGGGCCGATCTGCTCAACGACGCATGGGGCGGAGTCGACCCCTTGCTCGCCGAGGTGGCAGCCGCGCGAGGCGTCGGCATCGTGTGTACCCACGCCGGGGGTCAGCAACCGCGCACCCGTCCGCACCGCGTCGAGTACGCCGACGTGATGGACGACATCATTTCCACCACCGTCAGGCTCGCTGAACGTGCACATGCGCTCGGTGTGCGACGCGAGTCGATCCTGATCGACCCCGGACACGACTTCGGCAAGAACACCCGCCATTCGCTCGAGGCGACCGCGCGGCTAGCCGAGATGGTCGCTACTGGATGGCCGGTGCTGGTCTCGTTGTCGAACAAGGACTTTATAGGCGAGACGCTTGACGCACCCGTGGGTGAGCGCCTGAACGGCACGCTCGCGGCGACTGCAGTGAGTGCCTGGATGGGCGCGCAGGTGTTCCGTGCCCATAACGTGCGTGAGACCCGCGAGGTACTCGACACCATCGCCGCGATCCGAGGCACACGCGAACCCGCAGTGGCCCGCAGAGGCCTGGCTTAACCCCATTTACATCCCCCTGACATCGACATGACGATGGCTTGACGGGCAGGGGTGAGGATGGTGCACGTCATTCACCTCATCCCCGAACCCCTTGGTGGTTCTTCATGAACAGGCACTTGATATGAACCGGCCCACTGGCCGTAGCGCTGCGATTGCAGCAGCCTGGCTGACCGCCGGAGCAGTCGGCGCAAGCGCGCTCACCGGCTTCGCCTTCGCCGCCGGCGCAACCGGCACCAACGACTCCGCGGCTCCGTCGGCCTACCCGGCCGCAACGCAGCCGCCCGCCACCGACGCTCCCGGCCCTGGCGGCCAGGGCGGACCGGGCATGAAGGGCCGCATGGGTGGCATGGGCGGGCCCGGTGGCCCCGGCATTGGGCGGCTCGGCCCCGATGGCCCCGTCCTCCACGGCGATTTGGTCGTTAAGAACAAGGACGGCAAGGTCGTCACGATCCGCGTCCAATCCGGCAAGGTGACCGCCGCAGGTTCGGGCTCGATCACCGTGGCCAGTTCCGATGGGTACACGAGCACGTGGATCCTGAACGCCGACACCAGGATCCGCCGCGACATGCAGGACGCCACCGCGGCGAACCTTGTGGTGGGCGACACGGTTGCCGTCCGAGGCGAGGTAGTGAGCGGCAACGCCACGGCCAAGGTCGTCCGGGCATTCACCCCCGACGGTCTGGCCAAGGCCAAAGAGAAGCGCTCCGAGATACAGCAGCGGCGTCAGGACCGCAGGGGCCAGAACCAACCAGCACCCGGCGCTACCGACGGTGCCTCACTGGGCGGGCTCGACATCTGACCCCGAAAGCACCTCGACGACCCGGTCCCCCTGTTCGCAGGACGGCCGGGTCGTCGACTGTCAGGGCATGTCCTCCAGTAGTTCGGCCGACGTCGGCGCGATGAACGCCCGCGTGGCCAGACCGGTTTCGAGCGCCGCGAAAGCCTCATCGACCGACGAGGTCCACACCAGTGCATCAGCGGCGGACCGTCTAAGAAACGACTGCTCCACCAAGGTCTCGACCTGCTCGCGCAGCGGTGCGAACACACCCTCGGGGTCGAGCACGACGACGGGTTTGTCGTGCATTCCCAAGGTGCGCGCCACCCACACTTCGAGCAGTTCCTCAAGGGTGCCGATGCCGCCGGCCATCGCCAGGAACGCATCGGAACGAGAATCCATCGTGGCCTTGCGGGTGCGCATGTCGCCGGTGACGATCAGCTCGTCGGCGTCGTGATCGGTGATCTCGACGTCCATCAGCGCCATCGGGATCACCCCCACCGTCAGGGCGCCGCTGCGACGAGCCGCCCGCGCGACCTCGCCCATCATCGAGATCGCGCCACCACCCGACACGAGCGTCCATCCGCGCTCGCCGATTCCTGCACCCACCAGAGCCGCAACCTCGAGATGAGCAGCCTCGATCTCGCGCGAGGACGAGCAGAAAACGCAGAGGGCGGTCACAGCAGCGGCGGTTCGATCTGCGCCGCCGCGCTCTCGTCGATGATGCGCTGCACCAAGGCCTGCTGCTCCATCATCTTGCGCGTCTCACGATCGCGCGCTGACTCCTGCAGGATCGCCAGAGCTTCCTCCGGAGTGTCGACCACCTGCAACAGGTTCAGATCGGCTTCGGCCGCCATGCCACCGGCCACCATGCGCTCGCGCATCCAATCGACGAGCCCGCCCCAGTACTCCGAGCCCAGCAGCACGATGGGGAAGGCCGTGATCTTCTGCGTCTGCACCAGGCAGAACGATTCGAAGAGCTCATCGAGCGTGCCCACACCACCGGGAAGAATGACGAAGCCCTCGGCGTACTTCACGAAGCACGTCTTGCGGGCAAAGAAGTAGCGGAAGTGAACAGCGACATCCACCCATTCGTTCATGCCCTGCTCGAAGGGAAGCTCGATGTTCAGTCCGACAGAGACTCCGCCCACTTCGCACGCACCCCTGTTGACGGCCTCCATGGATCCGGGACCGCCCCCGGTGATGACCGCATAGCCGGCCTGGGCCAGTGCGCGCCCCGTGGCGACGCCAATGGCGTATTCAGGTGAGTCACGGGCCGTACGGGCGCTGCCGAACACGCTGATGGCCGGGCCGAGTTCGGCTAGCGCCCCGAAGCCTTCGACGAACTCGGCCTGGATCCGTAGGACGCGCCATGGATCGGTATGCACCCACGCGCCGTCACCGGCCGAGTCGAGCAGCCTGCGGTCAGCGGTGGAGGTCGTCAATTGCGCACGTCGTCGAACGACCGCTCCCGAACGACGGGCAGGGGCATTCGGGTCCTCGAAGAAGCCATCAGGCGGGGAAGGTGTCATGCCAGAACCCTAGGAGGACACGAGGCCCAGCCACGACCGCAGCGCGCCCAGTGTGCTGCGCAGATGCGCGACAGGCACGAACTCATCACGCGTGTGGGCCAGCACGGGATCGCCAGGACCGTAGTTCACGGAGGGAACACCGATGGCCGAGAAGCGCGACACATCGGTCCAACCGAACTTCGGACGCGCCTGCCCTCCGACAGCCGCCAGGAACGACACGGCGGCCGGCCGGTCCAGGCCCGGCATGGCGCCCGGACTGTTGTCGACGATGTCGAGGTCGAAGCCGCTGAACACCTCCCGGACGTGCGCTGCCGCCTCGTCCGCGGATCGGGTGGGTGCGTACCGATAGTTCACCGTGACGGTGCACTCGTCGGGGATGACGTTGCCGGCGACTCCCCCGCTGATCCCGACCGCACTGAGCCCCTCGCGATACTCCAGCCCGTCAACGACCTCGCGACGGGGTTCATAGGAGTTCAGCCTGTGCAGGATCTCGGCGGCATGGTGGATCGCGTTGTCACCGACCCACGAGCGGGCGCTGTGGGCCCGACGTCCTTGAGTGGCGATGACAGCGCGCAGAGTGCCCTGGCATCCGGCCTCGACCCCGGCATCGCTCGGCTCCATCAGGATGGCGAAGTCGGCGGCCAGCAGCTCAGGCCGCTTCGCCAGCACATGCCCCAATCCGTTATGGCTGTCTTCAACCTCTTCACCGGAATAGAAGGCAAACGTGACGTCGTGCACGGGATCGATCGCTCCGGCCGCGAGCGCCAGCGCAACGGCCACGCCACCCTTCATGTCGCAGGCACCCAACCCGTACAAGCGGTCATCGACCAGTCGGGACGGAAGGTTGTCGGCCGCCGGCACGGTGTCGAGGTGACCGGCGATCACTACGCGTTGGTCGCGGTTCAGTTCGGTACGAGCTATCACGTTGTCGCCCAGACGCGTGACCTTGAGATGCGGCAGGGCCAGCAGGGCGGATTCAACGGCGTCGGCAAGCTGCCGCTCGTTGTGGCTCTGCGAGGGCACATCAACCAGCGCCGCCGTCAGATCGACGATGTCCGCTGCGAGATCAAGTTCGGTCACGTGGCTACGGTAGTCCGGTGACCCGATCAGCTAGTGCCACCGGCGTGGCCACCTACGCATCCGATGACGTCCTTCTCGACGCCTGGTACCCCAACCCCCATCTGGAGCGGGAGCCCAAGCCCGTCGCGGGGCTCGAGGGGGTGCCGGGCAGCGACCCGCTCAGGGGAACCCGCACGGCGGTCATCACGACGCTCATTGACGATCTTGATGCTGCGCCCGTCGATGCGGCCGATGCCTACCTGCGGCTCCACCTGCTGTCACACCGGTTGGTGGCACCGAACACGATCAATCTGGCGGGGGTCTTCGGCCTGCTCACCAACGTGGCCTGGACGAACCTGGGCCCCGTCGCGTTGGACGACCTCGACGCAGCCCGCCTGCGCGTTCGCGCAGCGCACCAGGTGCTCACGGTGCTGAGCGTCGACAAGTTCCCTCGCATGGTCGACTACGTCGTCCCGAGCGGCGTACGCATCGCCGATGCCGATCGCGTACGCCTCGGCGCCCACCTAGCGGCGGGCACCACCGTGATGCACGAAGGATTCGTGAACTTTAACGCCGGAACGCTGGGTGCCTCGATGGTCGAAGGCCGCATCTCGGCCGGGGTGGTGGTGGGTGATGACTCTGACATCGGCGGCGGCGCCTCCATCATGGGCACCTTGTCCGGCGGAGGCTCCGAGGTGATCAGCATCGGTGAGCGCTGCCTGCTGGGCGCCAACGCGGGCATCGGCATCTCGCTTGGTGACGACTGCGTGGTCGAAGCCGGGTGCTACGTGACCGCCGGCTCGAAGGTGACCCTGCCCGATGGCGAGGTGGTGCGCGGCCGCGAACTCTCGAAGGTCAACGGCATCCTGCTCCGTCGCAACTCGCTCACCGGCGCGCTCGAGGCGCTGCCTCGCACGGGATCCTGGGGTGGCCTCAATGCCGCACTCCACAGCAATTGATCGTCCTCCACACCGGTCGACCATGTCCTCCGGCCGTCACCATTCCCTGGCCTGGATTGCGGTCGTGATCGCGATGACGGTCCTTTTCGCTGGATGCTCGGACGGCGCCGACACGTCGAGCGCACCTATTCCTTCGCCCACAACGACGGCCACCGCACCAAGCGCCGCAGCCATCAAGGCTGCGCCCGCCTCTCTGACCCTCTCGTGCACACCCGCCGGCACCAGTGCGTCAACGCAGCTCGTGGCCACCTCGCCCAGAGGGGTGAAGGTGCTGGCGGCCAATTCCACCGATCAACCTCGGCTGATCGGCTATCGGATCGAGCCTGCTGGCGGCGGCGCTGCCGTCGTCGGATCGATCCAACCGAGCGTCACGGAACCAGCGCAGGCCCAGCTCTACGCACTGCCCCCGGGACGCATGGAGGTGCGCTGCGGCCGGTCGGCGAACACCGGGATCGATGACGAAGTCTCGTTGAGCATCGTCGACCGCGGCGGCTACTACAGCTCCGTAAGCATCCAGAAGGTGCTCGGGTGCCAGCCGAAGCCTCTGACGACCGAACGCATCTTCCCGGCCCGCGCCACCCGCTCGGACGCACTCACGCTGATGGCGCAGCGGCTGCCGGCGCCGGGCCGCTACACCGTCAAGGATGGTCCCGGGTACAAGGCGGCCGATGTCAGGCAGCATCTGGTGCTGCGAGACGGCAAGGGCTACGGCATCGCCACGGTGGCTTTGCTGCCGAACCTCTCGTACCGGCCGGCCATCACCGCAACCTGCTGAGCTCGAAGGCTCAGCGCGATTCGATCGGCAGGTAGTTGCGCTCGGGTGCACCCACGTAGACCTGACGCGGACGGCCGATCTTGGTGTCGGGGTCTTCGATCATCTCGCGCCACTGGGCGATCCATCCGGGTAGGCGCCCCAGAGCAAACAGCACAGTGAACATGCGGGGCGGGAAGCCCATCGCCTTGTAGAGGATGCCGGTGTAGAAGTCGACATTCGGGTAGAGCTTCCGCTCGATGAAGAAGTCATCGCTGAGTGCAACCTCTTCAAGCCGGCGCGCGATGTCGAGCAGCGGATCCTGCACGTCGAGCGCGGCCAGCACCTCGTCGCATGCCGACTTGATGATCTTGGCGCGGGGGTCGTAGTTCTTGTAGACCCGGTGACCGAAGCCCATCAGACGGACGCCGTCCTCGCGGTTCTTCACCTGGCGGATGAAGGTATTCACTCCGCCACCGGCGGCGTGAATGTTCTCGAGCATGTCGAGCACGGCCTGGTTAGCACCGCCGTGGAGCGGACCGAACAGGGCGTTCACTCCGGCCGAGACGGACGCGAACATGTTGGCGTGCGAGGAACCGACCAGGCGCACCGTCGACGTTGAGCAGTTCTGCTCGTGGTCGGCGTGAAGGATGAACAGCAGATCGAGCGCCTTCACGACCGTGGGGTCGAGGCGGTAGTCCTCGGCCGGCACACCGAAGGTCATGCGCAAGAAGTTCTCGGTGACACCGAGCGAGTTATCGGGGTAGAGCAGCGGCTGGCCGACGCTCTTCTTGTAGGCGTAGGCAGCAATCGTCGGCACCTTCGCGAGCAGGCGGATCGTCGAGATCTCGACCTGCTCCTTGTCGAAGGGGTCGAGGCTGTCTTGATAGAAGGTCGACAACGCGCTGACGGCGCTGGACAGGACCGGCATCGGGTGCGCGTCACGCGGGAAGCCGTCGAAAAAACGCCGGAGATCCTCGTGCAGCATCGTGTGGTTACGGATGCTGCCATCGAAAGCTGCCAGCTGATCAGCCGTTGGGAGCTCGCCGTAGATGAGAAGGTACGACACCTCGAGGAAGCTTGAAGACGCCGCAAGCTGCTCGATGGGGTAGCCGCGGTAGCGCAGGATGCCTTCATCGCCGTCGATGTAGGTGACGCTGCTTTCGCAGGACGCGGTGTTCATGAAGCCGTGGTCGAGGGCAACGTGATCAGTGGCCTTGAGCAGTTGGGAGACATCGAGACCGGAGTTGCCCACGGTGGCGGGTACCGGTCGGAGCGGCAGTTCGCCGCCGGGGTAGTTCAAGGTCACGTCCGACACGAGGTCCTCCGCCGGTTTTGGTCCGAAGCTCCGATCGGTCCGATCGGATGGGATGAAACTAACCGTCGCCTCATCGGAGCCCGCAGGGAGGTCTGACCATTCCCCGGTGATGCACGCCCGTCTCAAACAGCGAGACGCAGAACCGCCGCATCGATCCGCTCGTCCGACGCGGTAAGACTGATCCTCACGTGTCTGGCACCCGCGGCTCCGTAGAAGGTGCCTGGGGCCACGAGGATCCCCCGGTCGGCCAGCCACCGCACCGTCGACCAGGCGTCCTCACTCCGCGTGGCCCAGAGGTACAGGCCCGCCTCGGAGTGCTCAATCTCAAACCCTGCCGTCGACAGCGCGCCCAGCAGCACCTCACGACGCCGGCCGTAGCGCGCCTTCTGCTCCACCACGTGCACGTCGTCGTCGAGAGCGGCCACGGCTGCCCCCTGGATGGGGCCGGGCACGATCATGCCCAGGTGCTTGCGCAGTGCGAGCAAGGAACGTACGACTTCTGGATCGCCGGCCACGAACCCGAAGCGGTAGCCGGCCAGGTTTGAACGCTTCGAGAGCGAATGCACCGCCAGCACCCCCTCGGTCGATCCGCCGCAGACGCGAGGGTCGAGCACCGAGACCGGCTGCTCGGTCCACCCGAGCTCGAGGTAGCACTCGTCCGACACCACCAGGGCACCTCGCTCGCGGGCCCAGTCGACCACCTTGCGCATGTGCTCGACCGGCAGCACCCTGCCGGTCGGGTTTGAGGGCGAGTTCACCCACACCAGAGCGATCGGAGCCGGCCCCACTGCAGTGAGCGAGTCGGTGACCACTGGTTCGGCACCGCACATGCGTGCCCCCACGTCATAGGTCGGGTAGGCCAGCTCGGGAACGATGACGCGGTCGGCGGCACCCAGACCGAGCATCGTCGGAAGCCACGCCACGAACTCCTTGGTGCCGATCACGGGCAACACATCGGCCGGATCGACCTGCACGGCACCGGCAGCGCGCACCATCCATCGTGAAGCCGCCTGTCGGACCGCGTCCGTGCCGTGGGTCGTGGGGTAGCCGGGACTGTCCGCGCCGTCAGCCAAAGCGTGCTGCACGAGCAGGGGCGTGGGATCCACGGGCGTGCCCACGCTCAGGTCGACGATGCCGTCGGCATGCTTGCGTGCCCGGGCGGCATCGTCGGCAAGCGAGTCCCACGGAAACTCGGGAAGCCGCGTCAGAGGTCCGCCGGACTTCATCACGCGCCGTCCTCCTGAAGCTTCACGTGCACTGAAACGTGCTCCGAACGACGAACGCGCCACCATCCCGTGAGGGAGGGCGGCGCGTCGCCACGATCGATGCTGAACTACTCGGCGTGCTCCTGAGGCGGCAAGGCGATGACCAGCGGGATATCGCGGTCGGAAGCACCAATGCGGCTGGCTCCACCGGGCGAGCCCACACCTTCGAAGAACTCCACATTCCCAGCGGTATAGGCCGACCACTCGCCGGGAACATCGTCTTCGTAGAAGATCGCCTCGACCGGGCAGACCGGCTCGCAGGCTCCGCAGTCGACGCACTCGTCGGGGTGGATGTAGAGCATCCGACCGCCTTCGTAGATGCAGTCCACAGGGCACTCTTCGATGCAGGCCTTGTCCTTCAGGTCGACGCAAGGCTGCGCGATGACGTAGGTCACGTGCGGGGTCCTTCCAGACTCAAGTCAGCGGTGGTGCCGGGGGCGCTCATATCAGCGGTCTTACCGCTGGTCGCCCTAGTATTGCCAAGACCTGGTCCGATGTCATCGCGGGGGTTGCCTGTGTCGCCCGCTCCGAGCACCCCCTCCCCGGAGGGTCCTCGTCCCGCCATCGGCCAGGGCGGCCGCCTCGTGGTGGCGATCGGGGCTGACTCGATCGGCTCACGGGTGAGTGTGCGCTATCTGCTCGTCGGAACCAGCCCCCACGACCCCGATGTGCTCATGACCGACGTCGTGGGTGTCCTTGAGGACTGGACCGAGGGAGTGGCTCGCATCCGCCGCGCCTCGGGAGAACGGGTCGATGTGCCGATCGGAGCGATCGTGGCCGCCAAGGTGGTGCCACCGGCTCCCCCCCGGCGCTCATGGCCCGCTCCGTGAGCGCGGCCTCCCGGGCAAGATTCGCCGAAGTGGTGCGGACCTCTCCCGACGACGTGGCCCTGGCCTGCCTCCTGATGGCGGTCGAGGCCGATCCGGAGGTCGACATCGCTGCCGCACAGGCCACCCTGGCGGCGCTCGCCGATGCGGTTCCCGACGGTCCATCGCCGGCGTGGCGCCTGCGTCAAGTGCTGGGCCAGATGCGTGGAACGCCGGCCGACTACCGCGACCTTCGTTCGAGCCTGCTGCCCGATGTCGTGCAGCGAGGCCGAGGGCTGCCGATCATGTTGTCGGTGGTCTGGATGGACGTCGCTCGACGGATCGGAATCCACAGTGTGGGCCTGGGTCTGCCCGGTCACTTCGTGGTGGCGGTGGGCACCGACGCATCGGATGTCATCGCCCCCGACGCTCCCCACATCGAGATCGTCGACCCGTTCGCCGGGGGCGCTGCGTTCTCGCTCGACACGGACGAACGCCCCATGGCCCCGGTTCAGATCCTGCATCGCATCCTGCGCAACATCACGGCATGGGCCGATCGTCCAGAGCGCACGTCGACCGCACTCTGGGCCTGTGAACTGGGTCTGCTCCTGCCACGTCACCCGAGCGAGCTGAGACGCACCCACGGAGAGCTGCTCGTGCGCAGTGGTCGCTTTCTGGATGGTGCAACGGCTTTCGACGACTTCGCCGAGACGATCGAGACCATCGATGCGGCCGGCGCCGAAAAGGCTCGGGTGTCCGCTCGGTTGGCGCGAGCGCGCCGCAACTAGCCCAACGCATCCAGACCGCGTTGGCGAATCAACGGACCGGGCTTCCACCGCCGCTGTCAATGGCCTTGCGGATCTTCGACTCGACACGGTCGGCAACGAAACGTCGCCACCACGGCACGTTTACCGGCACGAAGTAGTCCGCGTCGAACCAGCCACGCTGTGACCAGTACGTCTGATCCGCCGGACTCGTGTCGGCGGTGCGCTGCACAAGAAGCCGCACAACCTTGAACCCGATCAGATCGCTCAGCGATGGAGCCGGTGGTGTCGTCCGGCGGCTCATGGCCATCGCATCGGTGGCGATCGCATCGAGAGCGGCGTCGACCTTCGTGCGGTAGGCATCCTGCGTTAGAGCCGGACCATTGACCCCGAGTCGTCCAGCCACAGTGAAGCCCCATCGCCGGACGGCCGATTCGAGATAGTCCAGGGCGCCTTCGTGCCCGGCTCCTGCCGCCGTTGTGACCAGAACAGCCGTGCCATTGAACATGCGCGGGCGATGGATCATGTAGGCGAACTGATCGATGAGGCGCTTCATCGGTGCGCTGATCTGAAAGCTGTGGATCGGAGTCGCAAACACCACGACGTCGGCCGCCATCATCAGACGCTCAATCGGACCGGCCACATCGACGAGCGGACAGGTCTGCTCACCATCGGTCATGCACGAGAGGCAGCCGGAGCACGCCGGGCCAAGACCGGCGCTTGAGCACACGATGGTGTCGAGGTCGATGGTGTGGCCGCGAGAGCGCCATCGCTCGATGAGTGCGTCGACCACCTCGCCAGTGGTTCCTTGATCGGCATGAGGACTGCCGTTGACGACGAGCACGCGCATGAGATTCCCCCGTAGCCTTAGTACCGGGCTGTGCGAACGTACGCTCAGCCTTGGCGAACCGTAGCAATTGATGCGACCGCTGCCCTGCACCGCGATCCACAACGCTCCGGGAGCCTCGTTGCTGCACCTGACGGACACGCTGACCCGACGCGTGGAGCCCATTGAACCCAGCACCCCTGGCCGACTCTCTGTTTACGCTTGCGGACCCACGGTCTACCGGTACGCGCATGTGGGCAATCTGCGGACATTCCTGCTCACCGATCTGATTCGGCGCACGGCAGGGCTTCACGGGCTGCGGGTTCAGGTGGTCCAGAACATCACCGACGTCGGCCACATGGCCGATGA
>Ga0105048_10007753_pt1 | contig 17235 bp, 15 predicted proteins | sample MAT05_FD_78382 | JGI IMG/M metagenome (GOLD analysis project Ga0105048, IMG submission 78382) | Freshwater microbial communities from Lake Fryxell liftoff mats and glacier meltwater in Antarctica - MAT-05 | ecosystem: Environmental > Aquatic > Freshwater > Ice > Liftoff microbial mat | place...
ACCGCCCAACCGCCCAACCGCCCAACCGCATCATCCCAACCGCATCATCCCAACCGCATCATCCCAACCGCATCATCCCAACCGCATCATCCCAACCGCATCAGAAACTCGACACTGCCAATTTAAGCGAAATATCTTGTGCGAGCAGTAGAATAGCGGCTATTTTTTAGGATTTCAGCTTGCAAATTCGCCACCGAATGGCGAATATTTCGCCATGAAAAAGCGAAATGCCGAGCGCGCGCTTCGCCTCGCAATGGCCGACACCCCCGTCGTCTTGCTCAACGGCGCCCGCCAAACCGGAAAGACGACGCTGGCGCGCCACATCGCCAAGGAGCATGGCGCCCAGTATTTCACCTTCGATGACCCCACATCGCTGGGCTTGGCCTCAAACGATCCGGTTGGCTTTGTTCAAGGCCTCTCACGCATGGCCGTGCTGGATGAGATACAGAAAGTGCCCGAATTGCTCCCGGCGCTCACTGTGAGCATTGATTCTCGGCCTGTCCCGGGACGTTTCCTGCTGACAAGCTCAGCCAACGTGTGGATGCAGTCTCGGTACTATGAATCTCTGGTAGGGCGGGTGGAAGTTGTTCCGTTATTTCCTTTCTCTGCAGGTGAATTGGCGGGCGCGCGCGAGACCTTTTTGGAGCGGGTTTCAAAGGGGATTCAGTGGGGCCGTCGTCGCCGCCCGGCGGATAGACAAGCGGTCATTCGACGTCTGGTTATCGGCGGGTATCCAGAAGCACAGATCCGCAAGTCTGAGGAACGCCGGGCGGCATGGTTCATGTCCTACTTGGCAACCACGCTGGGTGGCGACGTTCGCGATATCGTGAAAGTTGACGCGCTTCGGGCGCTGCCGACGCTGCTCAAGCTGCTGGCAAAATCCACGGCTGGCCTGTTGAACCTCGCCGATATGGTGCGAGCTACAGGCCTGCCTCACACGACTCTGAGAAGATATCTTGCTCTGCTTGAAACCGTGTTCATCGTCCAATCATTGCCTGCTTGGTCTGGAAATTCTGCGCAAAGAATCGTCAAATCGCCAAAGCTCCATTTGCTGGATACGGGCCTGGTGTGCCACCTTCTGGGAGTCGACGGACATGGACTGGCCGGCGATACCTATCTTTTGGGTCGGGTGCTTGAAACCTTCGTCGTGCAGGAAATCCGAAAGCAGGCAAGCTTTGGGTTTCCGCAGGTGAAGCTTTGTCACTACAAGAGCGCAAGTGGCGGTGAGGCGGCCCTCCTTCTTGAGTGGCCAAACGGTTCGATGGTGGCGTTTGAGGTCAGGGCCAGTGCGACAGTCAGAGCTGCTGATTTCGCAGGCCTGAAAAGCTTGCGTGAAGAATTTGGGGCGGCTCTCCGAGCGGGCGTTCTCATTTACTTGGGTGAACAAGTGGTTCCGTTTGGCGACGGGCTGTGGTGCGAGCCCATCTCTGCATTGTGGTCAGTGGACGCGGATTGAACGCTCGGATCCCCTAGGTGCGGACTAGGTGCAGGTGCCCGGTGGCCAAGCCATGCGAGGCTCGGTAAGGTGACCGGCCTAATGGCTTACGACCACCGAACGATCGAGAAGCGCTGGCAGACTTATTGGGACGAGCATCAGAGCTTCAAGGCTCAGCGTCACCCCGATCGGCCGAAGTTCTATGTGCTGGATATGTTTCCGTATCCTTCGGGTTCCGGGCTCCATGTCGGACACCCAGAAGGCTACACGGCTACAGATATCATTGCTCGCTACAAGCGTATGCGGGGCTTCGATGTACTGCATCCCATGGGTTGGGATGCTTTTGGATTGCCAGCAGAGCAGCACGCGATCCGCACGGGCGCGCACCCCGCCCAGACGACCGCAGATAACGTCCAGAACTTTCGGCGACAGCTCAAGTCACTTGGCTTTAGTGTGGACTGGGAGCGTGAGGTCAACACTACCGATCCTACGTACGTGCGCTGGACACAGTGGATTTTTCTTCAGCTGTTCAAGCGCGGGCTGGCATTTCAGGCGGAAATTCCGGTCAATTGGTGTCCTGAATTGGGCACTGTGTTGTCGAACGAGGAGGTCGTAGATGGTGTGAGCGAAGTGGGAGGGCATCCGGTCGTGCGTCGGCCGCTCCGCCAATGGCAACTGAGAATCACCGCCTATGCTGATCGTTTGGCGAGTGAGCTCGAAGGGCTCGATTGGCCAGAAACGAAGCAGAAGCAACGCGACTGGATCGGTCGCAGCGAGGGAGCAGAAGTGGAGTTCCCGGTTATCGGCTCGCAAGAAAAGCTGACCGTGTTCACGACTCGACCCGATACGCTGTACGGCGCCACGTACCTGGTGATCGCGCCCGATCATCGCCTCACCGGCACACTCACCACGCCTGAGCAACGTGACGCGGTGATTCAGTATGTCGCAGCGACGGAACGCAAGAGCGATCTCGAACGCACGTCGCTTGGGAAGCAGAAAACCGGAGTATTTACCGGAGCTTATGCCTCGAATCCATTGTCCGGCAGCCAGATCCCTATCTACACGGCAGATTACGTATTGGGCTCGTACGGCACAGGTGCGATCATGGCCGTGCCCGCACACGATGAGCGCGATTTTGAGTTCGCAAAGGCTTTTGGGTTGCCGATCCGTACGGTGGTGAGCAGCGACGGCACGACACCTGAACAGCTAGAAAGCGCCTTCACGGCGCCGGGCATCAGCGTGCAGAGCGGTCCCCATTCAGGGCTTCCCACCGCCGAGATGAAAGCTCAGATCCTTGATTTTCTCGAAGCCAAAGGCCTAGGGAAACGCCAGGTTAACTACAAATTGCGAGATTGGGTGTTCAGTCGGCAACGCTACTGGGGCGAACCCATTCCAATCTATTTCCCTGTGAAAACAGCGGGAGATCCGCGTTTAGGAGCGGCTTTCGAGATTGACTATGCGCGCCCGCTGGCGCTCACCGAGCAAGAATTGCCACTTCAGCTGCCAGAGCTTGAAGACTATAAGCCCGGCGATCCGGCGGGGCCGCTAGCCAAAGCGCTGGATTGGCGCTTCTTTCAGCGAGATGGCGAGTGGTTCGCTCGCGAGACGAATACGATGCCGCAGTGGGCTGGCTCCTGCTGGTATTATCTGCGTTACCTCGACCCCAAGAACGAGCAGGAGATCTTCAGTCAGGCAGCGTACGACGCTTGGATGCCGGTAGATCTCTACGTGGGCGGCTCGGAGCATGCGGTGCTGCATTTGATGTACGCGCGCTTCTGGCACAAAGTCCTGTTTGACATCGGGGTCGTGAAACACCCGGAGCCATTCACGAAGCTGGTCCATCAAGGACTCATCTTGGGAATGGTGTACCGCTGGTATGCGGTGTTGGACCCAGAGGGTCGCTTGGTTCACGCTTTGGCCGGTGACGATTCGAGGGTGGAACCCTCGGGTGACGGGCTGCGATTTCAACCAAGTGGAGAGCACGTCGAGGCTCGCTACGAGGTGGAGAGCCAGATTGTCCTCAAAGAAGGCCGGCCGTTCCACGCGGAGCACGACGTGGCCCTATTCGGCATGGCCGAAAAAATGAGCAAATCTCGCGGGAATGTCGTGAATCCCGACCCTGTGATTGAGGAACACGGCGCAGATAGCCTGCGCGTTTACGAGATGTTCATGGGCCCACTCGAACAATCCAAGCCCTGGCAAACGAGTGGGATCCTAGGATGTCGAAGATTTCTAGACAGAGTGCACACCCTGGCGACCCGTGAGCTCTCGGAAGCGTCGATGGACGCAGAAACGGCCAAGGAAGTGCATCGCACCGTGAAACGTGTGACAGAGCACGTCGAGACATTGCGCTTTAACACGGCAATTGCGTTCATGATGGAGCTCGTCAAGTTCTTGGGCGCTCAAGCAACGCCGGCACGCGAAGCCATAGAAAAGCTGGTTCTGTGTGTTTCACCCTTTGCTCCCCATTTGGCTGAGGAGCTTTGGGTAGGGCTTGGTCACCCCGAAACTCTGGCGCAGGTGACGTGGCCGAGCTTCGACGAAGCGCTTTGTGTCGACTCTGAGGTCGAGATGCCCGTGCAGATCAATGGAAAAGTCCGTAGTCGCGTGCGATTGGCCGTGGATGCCTCCGAATCCGATGCGCAGAGCGCAGCCCTTGCCGATGAGACCATTCTGAAGCTGCTCGAAGGGAAGTCAGTGAAGAAGCTGGTCTATGTTAAAGGACGTATTCTCAATTTGATCGTCGGCTAGCCCTCGATATCCTCGCTATTTTTAGCGCCGTTTTACGTTGACCGGTGCCTTTGCCCGGTGCAGGCTGCAAGTGAAATGCGTGTGCCGCTGGCCCAGTTGACCGTCCCTTTGTTGGGGACATGGTTGGTGGCTTCCGGATGCCAAAAAGGTTCTGCGGGCGTCACCACAGAGCCCAAAACTGAGCCCGCTGTGATCAGTTTTGCGGATTGCCAAGCGGGTCCAGTGCCTGGGGAAGCTCCATTGCGCTTGCTCACTCGGCGCGCGTACGACAACAGCGTCGCAGATATTCTGGGCGACTTAGGCAACGCTTCAGCGGCTTTTCCACCGGAAAATCAGCTGCTCGGGTTCAACACCAACGCCGAAGCGCACCAGGCCTCGCCGCTTCTGGTTTCGGAAATGCTCAGCGCCGCCGAGGGGATCGCTGAGCGAACAGTCGCTACCAAGCTGGACCAAATCGCGCCCTGCGCCTCGGGTGCCACCATGGATTGTGGGGCTGAGTTTGTGCGCGAAATCGGCCGAAAGCTGTTTCGACGCCCGCTGGTCGCCGCTGAAGAAGTAGTTTTTACGCGTCTTTTTACGGAGACGCTGGCGCAAAACTCCTACGCGAACGCGATATCGGTCGTGCTCCAGGCGCTGCTTCAAGCGCCACAGTTTCTCTACCGCGTGGAAAGTATCCGGCCGCCGCTAGTGGAAAGCGGGCCCCAGCTTTTGGGCCCTTACGAGATGGCGACTCGCCTCAGCTATTTCCTAACCGAGAGTGCACCCGACGACACGCTGCTCGAAGCCGCTGCGCAAAATGCACTCGGCACGCGCGAAGCGCTCGAAGTGCAGGCCCGGCGCCTGCTGCAGCTGCCCCATGCACGCGGCATGGTCGCGAATTTTCACGCACAGTGGCTAGACACCGCAGAGCTGGGTCGAGTGATTCGCGAGCAGGCGGGAGTGACCCCGCCGGCCAATTTCGGCAGCCTTCTCCAAGCCTCGCTGGCTAGCTACATGGATGCTGCATTCTGGGAGAAAGGCACGTTTGAGAGTCTGTTTTCTTCGGATGAGATTTTTCTCGACGCCAAGCTCGCTCCATTTTTTGGGCACGCTGCTACGGGAGAGGGATTTTCGGCGGTCTCTGAACCGAAGCAGCGCTTTGGCCTGCTCACCCAACCAGCTTTGATGGTAGCGCTGGCCCACCCGAATCAGACGGCACCGGTTTTTCGCGGAGTCTTTCTGCGTCAGCATTTTCTGTGCAACGAGGTGCCGCCACCGCCGCCGACTGTTAACGCTGTGGCTCCTGAGCCCGATCCCAAGGCCACCACCCGCGAACGCTTCCGGCAACACACGGAAAGCCCTGTCTGCGCTAGCTGTCACACGCTGATCGATCCGGTGGGTTTTGGCTTTGAAAACTACGATCAGTTTGGGCGCTTCCGTACCGAGGAAAACGGGCTGCCAGTGGACGCGAGCGGGGCCTTGAATGATTTGCCCGAAACGAGCTTGAACGGGCCCTTTAGTGGCCCGGCGGAACTCGCGCAGCGCATTTCTCAGAGTACCAGCGCGCGCGATTGCTTGGCGACTCAGTGGTATCGATTTGCGGCAGGTAGAGCCGAAACAGCGGCTGATCGTTGTAGCTTGAGGCCGATTCAGGCGGAGTTCCAAGCCTCGGGCGCGTTGCCAGAGGTTCCGCTAAAGATCGCGCTTTCCGATGCATTTCGGTATCGTCCGCCCTACGTGCTGAATGGAGGGGTCAAGCCATGAAGCTCGGTCGACGGCATTTCCTGCATGGTGCGGCGGGCACGCTGGTAGCGTTGCCGATGCTCGATTCGCTTCAGGTTAACGCACAGTTAGCGGCGCCACCCAAACGCTTGGTGCTGATGTACACGCCCAACGGCACTATTCAGGAAGCCTGGTGGCCCAAGAACGTCACGAGCCCCACAGCGTTTGAGCTCAATACGATTCATACTCCCTTGGAAGCCCACAAATCCCGGCTCACGTTCCTGGGTGGTGTTGATTTGGCGGTGACGGGCGTCGGCCCCGGTGGGCCGCACCAACGTGGAATTGGCTCGCTCTTTACGGGGCGGGAACTGCAAGTGGGTCAGTTTTTGGATGGCTGTGGGCGCGCGGCTGGCTGGGCCAACGGCATCAGCGTCGATCAGCGCATCGCCACAGAAGTGGGCGCCAGCGTTCCGATCAAGAGTCTCGAGTTGGCGGCCCGCTCTACCCAAGCCGACGTGCAGTCTCGCATCAGCTATGCAGGCCCCGGAAGCCCGCTGCCTCCCACAAATACTCCACTGGAGGTCTACAATCGGCTCTTTTCCCGGTTGGATGTGCCGGTCAATGTAGCAGCCCAGGTAGTCGCTCGGCGGAAATCCGTGCTGGATAGCGTTCAGCAGCAGTACGCCATTTTGAAGGCCCAAGTGAGTAGCCACGACGCAGAAAAGCTGGAGAAGCATTTAAGCCTCGTGCGGGATCTAGAATCACGGTTGGGTGCCTCGGCCGGCGGCGGATGCGAAAAGCCAATGTCGCCCCTGAGCCAAGATCCAGAAAGTGAACCCGAAATGCCGGAAATTGTGCGGCTGCATTTCGAGTTTCTAGCGCTCGCATTCGCTTGCGACCTCACTCGCGTCGGAAGTCTCCAGATCTCAACGGCTCTCAACCGAATTCGTTATCCTTGGCTGGGCAGCCTGGGCAACGGCCACACGCTCTCTCACTCGGGCGACAGCGACACGACGGCGAACGCAGAAATCGTGACACGCCATACTTGGCATTCGCAAATGCTGGCGCACTTTCTAGATTCATTGGCGGCGATTTCCGAGGGCGAGGGGAGCGTGCTCGACAACACGCTTCTAGTGTGGGGTAGCGAGGTTTCCAAAGGCAATCTCCACACGCTCACGAATATGCCGTGGGTGATCGCAGGCACGCTCGGTAGCCGTGTTCCAGGCGGGCGTTATCTACAGTTCAACGGCGCTCCGCACAGCCAACTTCTGCTGTCGCTCCTCCACGCGTTTGATGTTGCGGATAACAGCTTCGGGCATCCGGACTACGCGAGTGGCGAGCTACCTGGCTTGCTGGCGTAGCGACAGTTGATTAACCGGCGTTTAACTAGCATGGGCAAAACTGAGCGTCTGCAGGGTGGACAAGCGTTTAGGAGCTGGACACCCGGCGAGGTGTGGATAAGCTGTTGTTTCCCGTGAAACTTGGCCCATTTTTCTGCATCGTGCTCGCCGTACTGGGCGGCTGCAGCTATCGCTCGATTTACGCAGAATCACCGGGGAAACAAACCCTTTCGGTGGGGACTCCGAAGTCTCGGGTGGCGTACCTCGCGGCTGCGGTCGGGGCTGTGGATGGATTGAGGGCAGAGCTTTCGGCGCGGGCTGCCTACAACTGCTCGGATGGCTATCCCAGGGTTGAGCTTGAGGTGCTGCGCATTGATGAGCACCCGCTTGGGATCTTGGTGGCGCCGGGGGGTGTGCCGCTGGCGCGCGGCAGCCGGATCTCGGTTACGGCGCAAGCGTGGGTCGTTGAACAACCGGGAGCTGAGCCGACCCGTCGGAGCGGTGATCTTCGGCGGAGCGCCGCTTACGGCCATGCTCCAGCAGCAGCTGCAGACTCAGTGGAACGTGAGAAGGCGCTGCGCGGGGCGGCGCGTGCACTCGGGCAGGCGTTGGCCGCGCGGATCCTGGGGCTACCCGTGGCGACGGACGACGCGCTCTGAATCGTGTTCCAAATGCAGCCGCTCCGTTTCCAGAAGCGTCCTAAACCCGCCAGTACTGAAGCTCTGACGCCTCAGGGACCGGTAGGAAGGCCCATGGCCTTCTTGAAGCGTTTGGCGTCGGCGAACATGTCGACGTTGGCGAACACGTACGTGGCTCGCTGATTGACATCTTCACGTGCGATGTCCGCGAGCCGCTCGATCGCTGGATCTTCGTAGCGGGACTTCCTGCCGGCAGGGCCGGGAAGCCGGTAATAGGCCACTTCACGCTTGGAGAGCCCTTGGTGCAGAGGATCGCGCACGGCGAGGGTGTCCGTTTCGGCGGCCAGCTTATCCAAATCGTCCGCCTTCCACGCAGAGCCAGCTTCGAACACCACCGTGTCGAAGCGCGAGCGCGCTTCCTTCAGAAAATCTTTGAGAGCCGACTTATTAGCGCGGCTATTGGAGAAGTCCGGCGGCGCTACAAACACGGCTGTTTTAGCGTTGAGATCGGCGGCCACAGAAACGAGGATAGCCAAGGCGGCGTCCATTTCAGCCCCGGTACGGAATGCCTCGGCTCCCACCTGGCGTGGCCCAAGCACGGCGAAATCAAAGCCCTCGGGGGCTTCTCGTCGCCAGCGGCGTACTGTGCCCGGCCCCGGCACGGCGACGTGCGTCTCTTGAACCTCAACAAATAGGTATTCTTTAAAATACCGCGTTGCTGGAACAGCGAACCCAGCACATCCAACCGTTAGCATTACCGGCGGAGGGTATCACACTCGCACGGTGTGGGTGAGGGGAACACCCACAAAAAAGCAAAAGGGCCGGTCCAAACGGATCCAGGCCCAATTGCCAATTAGCCTGATCGCTCAAGGCACGCCGATATGTTGTTACTGGAAGCACTCCATGAGGCAACCGGTCATGATCAGCTCGGGAGTAGTGCCTGGATTCAAGCAATTAATCAGAGTGTCCGTGGCCGGATCGAGCTTCGTACAGGCCGTGGTCTGGCACTTGGTGCGGCATTCGGTGAAGCTCGCCTCGTCAGCCCCGAAGCCGAGTTTGAGGACGCAAGCTTGGATGCACAGTGCCTCGCCCATCCCATCCGGCGCACCATAGCCACAGGGCGTCTTCGGCGAGCCGCCGTTGCACGCTTCGAACTGCGTACAGCACTTCTCGGCAATGCATTTCTTGCACGGGGTGACTGAGTTGGGATCGCACATCGCGATGGTGGTCGTCGGCACCCGCGTTCCTGCGTCATTGCACATCACAGCTTCAGCACCGCCGGTCCCCGCGCCGCCCGAGGCCGTTGCGCCACCAGCCGCCGAGCCTCCCATCGTCCCAGTTGCGCCCCCCATAGCTGCGCCTCCGGTCGACTTCCCACCCGTTCCGCCGGCTTTGGACCCGCCCGTCGCTCCGCCGCTATTGCCCCCTCCTGTGCCGCCCGGCCCAAAATCACCATCTCCATCACCCGTGGTGACAGTACAGGCAAGGGCGATAAAGGAGCTGAGTGTGCCGCAGAGTAAGAGTTTTGCGTAAGCAGACGAGGTCATGTGGGGAATTCCTCCAATTTTAGGCGAATGTTGCTAATCCTACACTACCCAGCGCCTTACTGAAACCTTCCTCGCGCATGCTGGGTGTGCCGAGGCGTTTTTGGGCGCAGAGTTCGCTTCAATCGATGCGGCGGATCACGTGGAAGCCGAACTGTGTTTCAACGACCTGGCTCACCTGCCCAGGAGCGAGCGCAAAAGCGGCGTCGGCGAAGGGCTTCACCATGCTCTCGCGTTGGAAGTGCCCCAGATCGCCGCCCTTTGGCCGCGACCCTGGATCGTCTGAATGCTGCTGCGCGAGTTTGGAAAAGACAGCTGCATCCGTGGCTTGGGTCCGGAGTGTTTCGGCGAGCTGGCGCGCTTCTTCCTTCGTACGAACTGTTACGGCTTGGGCCCTGAGCGCACCCGTGTACGCGATGAGAATATGAGCCGCGTGGAGGTCCGATGCCTGGCCCGGCGCAGGGATCGCCTCGTTATTAGTTGGGGCAGCCATCGCCCCGTTGGCTGGAGAGGGCGCGGGGGCGATGGGCTTGGCCTCGACCGGGGCTGAGTTGCTGACCGCCCGCTCATCGAGATGTCCCCGGGGAGGTGCGGTGAGGCATGAACAACTGAGGCCCAAAAAAAGCGTGGGCAAGGCGGCGTAGCTGAGGCTCGGCATGCGCAAAAAGTATTGCGAATCATGCTATGGGTTCAACCCCTGCCATGCCGCGGATCCTGCATATCGAAGACGACGCTGCGAATCAGCTGTTGGTCCGGAAGCTGCTGACGATGGCCGGGTTTGAGGTGGTCGAGGCCCTGGATGGTCTCGAAGGCATCAAGAAAGCCCGGGAATGTAAGCCCGATTTGATCTTGGTGGATATCGCGATCCCCGGCTTGGACGGTTACGAAGTGACGCTCCGCTTGCGAGCGGAGCCGGCGCTTCGGAACGTGCCGATTGTGGCGATCACGGCCGAAGGAAACCGGGAAACGAGCTTGGCCGTGGGGTGTGATGGGTATCTCCAGAAGCCGATTGATGCTCGCTCGTTTGCGCAGACTCTCCAAAATTATTTGGGAGGCCACCGCGAGCAAGCAACGCCGCAATCTGCTGGGGATCATTTGCGAGCGCAGGGGCAGCGCATTGTGGCCCATCTTGAGCAAAAAATAGCGGAGCTCAGCGATGCTAACGGGCGTTTACTTGAAGCCGATCAGGCGCGCCGTGAGTTTTATCGCAACATTTCCCACGAATTGGCCACTCCCATGACCCCCATTGTGGGTTATCTCAAGTTGCTTTTGGACAACGAGTTGGGCCCGATCGCCGTGCCACAGGCCAAAGCGCTGAAGGCGATGGACGATTGCGTGCAGCGTCTGCGGCGCCTGATTGATAGCCTTTTGGACGTCACCGGGCTTGAAACCGGGCGCATGCAATTTATCTTTCGTGATTACGACATGGTCGATGTGGTCCATCGCTCGATCGCCCGTCAGTCACGAGCGTTCGAGGAGTCCGGAGTGCAGTTGGTGACTGATTTGCCCCGAATGGGCTCGCTTTCCGCCCTCGGTGATCCAGAGCGTCTGTCGCGCGCGATCGATCATTTGCTGGAAAATGCCGCGAAATTTACGCCGGCTGGCGGCAAAGTGGGCGTGCGCCTGAGGCGTTTGGAGTCAGGCCATCTGGAGCTATGCGTGGCGGATAGTGGCCCTGGGGTTCCCCAAGACAAGCTAGAGCGGCTCTTTGAGCCATTCTACCAAGTCGATGGCTCACCAACCCGGGCGCACGGTGGGACGGGCATAGGACTGGCGATTGTGCGTGGTGTGGCTCGCGGGCATTCGGGAGATGTGCGCGTCGCGTCGCCGGCGCAAGAAGAAGTGATCGGCGTGCCGTTGCGCGGTGCCGCATTTTATTTGGTGATTGCGGAGCGCGCGGGGCGAGCTCCGAGTGGGGAATACAACGCCGTGGCTGCTCCCGTTCGCGCCCAGCAAGTCTGATCCCCGGATGGCGCCCGAAAAGCCGGAAATCTATTTGGATTGGAACGCCACCACTCCGCTCTGCGACGAGGCGCGCACAGCGCAGGAGTTGGCAGCTCGGCAAGCATGGGGGAATCCAAGCAGTGTGCATGGAAGTGGGCGGCGGGCGCGTCGCTTGTTGGACGAAGTGAGAGAAGCTCTCGCGGGCATGCTTGGGGTACATCGGCGGGACGTCCTGTTCACTTCAGGTGGCACCGAGGCGAATAACCTCGCCCTGGGTGACATAGGAGCTCTCGTCACTAGCCGCATGGAGCACCCTTCGGTGGTGCGAGTCGCAGAACAGCACGCGAGTCAAGGGCGAACGGTGCGCTGGCTTGCCGTGCCCCCGAGCGGGCAGTTGTGCCCCGAGCAGGTTGCCGAGCAATTAGTGGATCTGCCTGGTAATTCTTGGGTTTCCGTGATGGCTGCCAATCACGAAACAGGGGTGGTTCAGCCCATTCGTGCCATCGCCGATGCGGTGCATGCAGCGGGGCTCCGGCTGCATGTGGACGCCGTTCAGGCCCTCGGGAAGCTTCCCGCCAGCCACTGGGCGGGTGCCGACCGCGTATCGCTGGCTGCTCACAAGCTAGGGGGGCCAAAAGGTATAGGAGCTTTGGCGTGGGTGCCGGGGTCAGCTCCGCATCCCGTGTTGCTGGGCGGTGCTCAGGAGCGTGGGTTGCGGCCAGGGACTTTGGATGCCTCGCTCGTGGCTGGTTTTGGGGCAGCACTCACTCGGGCGGAACTGCTCCGCGAAGGTCGTTCTCGGTTGGCCGTTTTGCGTGACGGTTTGGAGGCTGAACTGGTTGGAAGGGTGGAGGTGAACGGGAGCCCGTCCGAGAGACTTGGACACGTGAGCAATCTTTCGTTCAAAGGCTGGCATGGGGATGAGATGGTCGCAGCATTGGATTTAGAGGGGATCTGTGTTTCGAGTGGCAGTGCGTGCAGCGCGGGCACAACAGAACTGTCGCCAGTGATCGAAGCCATGCTGGGACGCGAGCGCGCTCTAGGTGCCGTGAGGATCAGTCTGGGCGAGGCCACAACTGCACTAGACGTCGAACGCTTGCTCGGGTCGATCCACGGGATTTTAGCTACTCAGCCGAACCCTTGAAGTAAGACTTCACGCTCCAGGCAAAGTGCGAGCGCGGGCGTCAGGGGTTGCCGCTCAACTTGCTAAATTGATTGGACTTATTAGTCCCGTCCAGCAAGTGAATTCTAAATACACTGAATAGAGCCAAACGGTATCCCACAATAACGTCTGTTCAGGTGGGATAGGGCTCCGCACCAAACCCAATAATTCCCCTCAGACAAACGCTCTTAAGCGCTTGAAATGACACGCTGGGAAGCTGCTTCATAGAGCGCAATCGCTGCGGCCACTGAAGCATTCAGGGATGCCACTCCCTGCGCCATGGGGAGCTTCGCGAGCGACGTACATTCTTTGCGCACGCCCCTCGATAGACCCTCGTGTTCGCTGCCGAGCACCAGAATGGTAGGTCCGCGCAGGTCACATTCTCGGATCGATTTCGTCCCGTTCGAATCCAGCCCGACGACCGAAATTCCAGCAGCCGCAGCCTCCGAGAGCGCACTACGCAGGGACCGAACCCTACATAAGCGCGCGTGCTCAATCGCCCCGGCCGAGGCTCGAAAGGTGGCCAGGCTGAGCGGGGCTGAATCGTGTTCGGCCCAAAGGACGGCAGCGGCGGCAACACCAACAGCACTTCGAATTGCGGCTCCGAAATTCTGTGGGTCCTGGATCGAGTCCAAAGCAAGCATGAGATCGCAACCCACGATCAGATCGAGCAGTTCCGTAAAGGCTAGCAAAGGTGCCCACGCGGCCACGCCTTGGTGCACGGCTCCCTGGCTCAACCGATCCAGCTCCGCGCGCTGAACCCGACGAATCGAGGGAGCTCCTTGGTCGCTCGCAAAACGTTGAACAGCCTCCAGGCGAGGGGAGCTGCCGTTCTCGATCAGCACCTCAAACACCCGCTCCCGGTGCACGCGGATCACCTCACGCACAGGCTGTAGGCCCACGACCAGGCGGCTTTTATCCTGAAAATTCACCACTCTGGGCTCAAACCAAGGCTTCCGCGATTTCGCGGCGGATGGCCTCGGCCGCCGCCCTAGGATCAGCGGCGTCACGGATCGGGCGCCCGACGACCAGAAGGCTCGAGCCCGCCGCCATCGCTTGCGCCGGAGTTCCGACGCGCTTTTGATCCTGGCTGCCGGCTCCAGCGGGACGGATCCCGGGTGTCACCAGAATCATTTCGGGCCCGAGATTCTGCCGGAGCATGGAGACTTCCGCCACCGAGCTGACTAGGCCTCGAATGCCACTCCGTTGAGCCAAGACAGCTAGCCTGAGCGCTTGCTCATTTGGTGGACTGCTCACTCCCGTTGCCACCAAATCGGACTCATCGAGGGAAGTGAGAACCGTAACGGCGAGCAGAGCCAACTGCGCACGTTCTCGTTCCACCCGGTCCGCGGCGAGCTCCAACATTTTCGGCCCGCCGCTCGCATGGAGGGTCAAATAGCGAACTCCAAGCGAAATCGCGGAGGCGACGGCGCGTTCAACGGTCGCCGGGATATCGTGCAGCTTGAGATCGAGGAACACCTCGCAGCCCAACTGGCGCCCAAGCTCGAGCGCCCGCGGCCCCTCCTTCACGAATAACTCCAGCCCAATCTTGAGCACACCCACGTGCTCCGCCACCGACTCGGCACCGGGCCGAGCTTCTTCGAGCGTTGGATAATCGAGGGGGAAGACTAGGCGCCGGCGCGCTTCGTCGAAGTTCGCTGAATTCACGTGTTAGCCTGTAGTTGCTAGGGCAGGAGCATCCGGGGGCATTCGGGGGGAATCGGGGGGAATCGGGGGGAATCAAAGACACGAACACAGTGGATCGCCGGGCGGACAACTGCAGGGCTTGCTTTCCGTCTTACCGCTACCACTGGGGCGAGGGCGACCGCCGCCCCCCATGTTCTTTTGCTGATCTTTGTTGAGCTTGATTTGTTGCTCCAAGAGCGCGCGCTCCGCGTCGTCTTTCACCGATCGTAGCTTGCTTTCAAGATCGGCCCCCGCCTCTTCAAGCGCCTTCATCTTGCGATCACTTTCCTTGACTCGCTCCTCGGCCTCCTCGAGCTGTTTGGCCTGCTTGTACTGAGTTTTTCTGTTCTCTTCCGCGATGTTCAGATACCAGGCCGTGCCGCCCACAGCGACCAGCACCAGTGATGCAACAGCAGCCCCGATCATGACCTTCAGCTTCTTCTGCGACTTGTCGCCCTTCATCGCCGCAAGCTGCTGTTCGTGGGCTTGCTGTGCGTTCATCGCTTCCATGCGTGCGCGATGTTCGGCTTCTGTTCGAGCCTTTTCGATCTCGCCGTGCCGAATGGCTTCGAGGCGGGTTTCTTCTTCGCGACGCCGCTGCTCTTCTTGCCGGCGGGCCTCTTCCTCACCGCGAATCCTCGCCTCTTCAGCCTCACGCTTCGCGTGCTCTGCTGCGGCGCTTCGTTCCTGAACCTGGCGTTGCGCCGAAACTTTCGCGTCCTCCTCGGACTTGATCCGATCTTCCTCAAGATTCATCAACTCTTTGAGGGAGAAGAGTACGGAGCTTTCTTTCTGTTCAGCCATGGGTGGACAATTCCTATCTAGATTCAGCAATAGTGCGGCGCAAGAGCCGTGAATGAAAGTCCAAACACGGCGAATACCAATCTAAAGATTGTCGCGTCAAGCGTGATCCTGATTGAACCGCCGTGCCGAAGGGACATTAAGTTTAGTGATGTAGGTATAGGTGCGAGATGTTTCGCGTCGCGTGGGGATCGCGAGAGCAGGTTTTCGACATCCCGCTGGGTTGGAGATTGGGTGCTCACGATCTTTGTGTGTAATGTTGCTGCATGAGTGAGGTTGGCGCGCACATTACCGGCACAGTTTGGAAGATCGTGGTTCAGGTGGGGCAGCGGGTGTCGGAGGGGGAAACGCTCGTCATTCTAGAGTCGATGAAGATGGAGATGCCCGTGGAAGCGCCGGAAGCTGGCCTCGTCAGCGCGGTGTTAGTGGCCGAGGGGCAAGCGGTTGAAGAAGGGGACGTGCTGGTCACGCTTGGGTAGGGATGGGCGAGCCCTCGGGTTCCCGAGTTGCGGAAAGCTTTCTGCGCGTGCTCTGCCAGAGCCACAGGGTGCTAGCGAGCAGCAAGAGATTGAGAGTGAGGGCACCGCCGACGATCACTTTCAGCAAAGGCGCGGAGGAGCGAGTCACGGTGATGGGACCGAGCTGGCGCAGCTCAAGCCGTGGCGGGGGCTTTTCGGCGGCAGATTGGCGAGAAATCACCGAGACATCGCCAGGTGCAAGTCCTGTTACCGCACCCGCAACGAGCCGCTGGATCTGAGACTCGCTGAGTGGCAGCTCCCCACGGCTCGTCAACAACACGGACGCTGTGGGGCGCGCAGGTAGTGCGTGCTGAACGTTGAGGGCTTCGACAACTGGCACGGCGAGGTGCACTCGCACCGTGAGCACGCCTCCAACACCGGAGAGCGAGCGCTCCAGCTCTCCCGCGATCCCGGTTAGCCATTTGGCGCGTTCCGTCTCACGAGAGGGGATTATCGAGCCTTCCCCAAGCGCTTCAAGCACCCCCGGTGGGCGCCGATGTGGGAATCCTCCCTGTGCCAGAATCTGGGCTGTGCTGGTTGCATCATCGGAACTGACGGAAAGCCGAAAATGCCCTTCAGCGTCGGGATCTGGCTCCTTCCTCGCGACCACGCCGTGTTCTTGCAGCCTCGCGAGCGCTTGGTTGGCGTCCGCTTCCTCCAGCCCGCCCGCTACTCGGGTTTCGCAGCCAATCAGGCTCAGGCCAAACAGCAAGCCAGTAAGCATTGCCCCGAGTCTTTGACAACTACCAATTAACATCTGCACAAAGGCCCGAAGTTTCTAGAAGCTGGTGCGGGTCACGTCGAGCTTAGGATGGCTCGGAAAAGAAAGCCTTCGAACAGCTGACGCAACGCAGCTGGTCTTGCCAGAGTCTTTCGGCGAAGTGGTGATCGAGACGCCGACGGCGCGTCCGTTCTGCACAGCGGCACAAATGCTGAGCTTCATGGAATCAGGAATGCCACAGTGCGAGAAGTAACTCCCACTGTTGAGGATCGAGCCATATTGCCCTGCGGTTAGGTCCGCTTGGCCTTTGGGCCCACCAATCGCCATCTCTTCCACGTACGCAGTTTGCGCGCCTTCGCAGCTCATTCCCCCACCCAAAATCGGGATACCTCCCTGGCTGCCCACCACTCGGCCGCGTTTGCCGGAGCCCGTTTTCTTGCTGGTGAGCCCTTCGTTGGTTTCGACGCTCGATTGGCTGGCCTCCTGCACAATGATCGAATCGTTCTTTTGTCCGTGTGCGGTGAGAAACCACGCGCCGGCTGCGACCAAAAGTGCAGCCAGCGCGGCCACTCCGAGAAACGCCTTGCCCCGGGTGCTGCGCCCCTCTTGAACCACCACGCGCTGAATGGCTTCTTTCTCAGCCTTGATGTCGCGATGACGGCGAGCGTGATCCGCGAAAGGAGCAAACTCCTCCCAGTCTTTGATTGAGCGTTCGTCGCCACCGAGCGTATCGCGGAGCACATCCTCTTCCACAAATGTGTGGGTCGCAATTTGCTGCAGGAGTTCCACGGCGCTGAAGGGTCCGTGATCCATTCCATCCTTCGCAATCACGTAGCGTGGCCGTTGATCGGCTTCGAGCCGCGCTTTCAGCGACAAAAGCTCGTTGGATGCGTCGTCCATTCGTGGCCGTGCAGGGCGTGCTGGTTCTTGCACTTGCACTTGCATCTCGAAGGGGCTCGATCCGACCGTCTTGGGGGTCTTGGGGGTCTTGGGG